>ENA-ORXM01003588-ORXM01003588.1-marine-metagenome-genome-assembly--contig:-NODE-3588-length-15154-cov-4.361080_pt1 | contig 15154 bp, 16 predicted proteins | sample MGYA00237867_ERZ511480 | MGnify/ENA primary metagenome ERZ511480 (study PRJEB26309, sample SAMN06266103) | marine metagenome | isolation source: Algal blade | place: United Kingdom:Sidmouth, United...
CGCCGAAACCCGCCGCCGCCGAGAACCCCAGCGTATAGGGGCTGGCCAGCGGGTTGCCGAGGATCGTCTGCATCGCCGCTCCCGCGATGGACAGGGCCGCGCCGACGACGATGGCCATCAGCGTCATGGGCAGGCGGATATCCCACACGATCACCGCCGTCATGCGCGGGGCGGTGGAGGGGGCGATCAGGGCCGATATGACGTCCCCGACCGACAGCATCGCGGGGCCAGTGAGTACATCGCCCACGAGACAGGCCGCGAGGACCGTGGTCCCCATGACCAGCATCGCGATCCGGCGCGTGGTCAGCGCCCGGTAGGAAAGGGCGACCGGAGCCGCCCCTCTCGCCATCGTCATGGCATCCGCGTCATGTACGTGCCGTCGAAGCGGATCGGCATGTACGTCTCGAAGAAGGCATCAAGATTTGCCTGCGGGTCCACATCGGCGAAGGCCTCCGGGTGCATCGCCTTGGCCAGATACTGCAGGAAGGCGAAATCGTAGAGGGTGCGCGCGCCGCCGTGGTAGATCGCGTGGACGGCCCCGTCCTCGACCGCCGCGAGACCCTCCCAACCGGCGCGTCCGGTATAGGGCACCATGCGCTCATGGGTAATCCCGGCATCGACGCCCGGCCCCATCAGCACGGCCTCGGCGCGGGTCGCCCAGCCCGATCCGGCGAGGAACACGATGTCGGGGTTCTGCGCCAGCACGTATTCGGGGCTGAGCGGACCCCATTTCGCGATCTGGCCTTTCGCGATGTTCGTGCCGCCCGCCGTCTCGACCAGGCGGCCCCACATCACGTCACCGTAGGAATTGTCGACCTCGCCCGGCCCCTTGCGGCCCAGCTCGACATAGACCTTCGGGCGCTCCGTCATCGCCGCGACCCGCGCCTCCACGTCCGCGACCGCCGCCGCGTATTGGTCGGCGAGGGCCTGCGCGCGATCCGGCTGGCCGAGGATCGCGCCGAGGGCGAGGGTGGAGGCGACGTGCTTCTCGACGGTCTGGGCGTTGTAATCGAGCACGACGACCGGCACGCCGGCATCCTCCAGCCGTGTGGCGCCGTCACCGAGGGCATCGTATTGCCATGCCGCCAGAACGGCGACGTCCGGCCGCGTGGACAACGCCGCCTCCAGCGAGAAGGTGCCGGAATCGACTTCGCCCACATCGGTGATGTCGGCGATTTCCGGCCTGGCCGCGACATAGGCCTGCCATTGCAGGTTTCGCCAGCCTTCCCAGGCATCGCGGGAGATGCCGACGACGCGGTCATAGGCATCCGGTCCGCCGACGGCGAAGAAATCCTCGAAGTAGAAGCCGAGCAGGATACGCTGCGGATTCTCCGGCACCTCGACCATGCGCCCCTCGGCATCGATCACGGTGATGGTGTCGGCTGCGGCGGGCGCAGCAAGGCAGAGCGCCAACGCCATGGAGGCGAGGCAACGACGGGCAAGAGACATGGTTTTCGTCCTGAACGATAGGAAAGGAGACCGCATCGCCTCGGGATGGCGATGCCGGGTTTACAGGTCTGCTCCGGGTTCAGGCGGGGGGAGCGCGGCTGTGGAAGGCGCGCGTGGCCAGAGCATCGTCACGCGGGGCATCGACGACGGGCATCCCTGCGACCGCGTGCGATGTCGGTTGCCGGTCGATCACGGTCTGTCCGGGGGTCAAGGCTCCGGCGCAGACGACATGGCACGCCGTGCAGTCCGGCATCGGGATCGTGGGGGCCGGGTGTTCGGCCTCGCCCGCGTCATCGAGCGCGACGAGCTGGAAGCCCTGTGCCGTGCAGATGACGATTCGCTCTGCGGTGGCCCCGTCGAGCGTCGCCGCATGGGCGAACGGCATCGCAAGCTGTGCCATCAGCCAGAGGCCGATGACCCAGAGCCGCCCGATCAGAAGAGCACGGAGCATGGTCATGGCCTGCAGTATTACCATATCCCGCCACCATGACGACCGAATTTTCGTCGGCCGTTGCCGCAATCGGGGATCGTTCGCCCACCGGCGGACCGGTCGGCCGGGATCGGCAGACCCGGACGCCATGATCGCCCTTGCATTCGGAGCGTGGCGACGTACATCGGGCCTATGTCATTGCGAGCGAGAAAACTTGTCGGGTCCATCGTGCTGTTCACGTGGATGGTCGTCTTCGCCCTCGTGGCCATGGCGCTGATCGCGATGTTGCCGTCGCGGCCCCATGTACTGATCGAGATGGTCATGTATGCCGTGCTGGGCATCGTATGGATCGTGCCGCTGAAACCGCTGTTCATCTGGATGGGCAAGGGGCACGGAGCCGAGGTCGATCCGCACAGACCCTAGGGGGACGCGCGCCGCAGGGGCTTGCTCCGGGTTGGCGGGTCGCCTATCTGTCGGATGACAGCCCCAAGATGGACGGAAATCCCGCATGTACGCTCTCGCCACCCTGATCTCCACCGTCGCGACCCTGATCTTCTGGGTCGTGCTGGCGTCCGTCATCATGAGCTGGCTGGTCGCCTTCAACGTGGTGAATCTCAACAACCAGTTCGTCCGCTCGCTCTATCACGGGATCAACGGGATCGTGGAGCCGATGCTCTCGCCGATCCGGCGCATCCTGCCGACCGCCGGGGGGATCGATTTCTCGCCCATCGTGCTGCTGATCGGCGTGGAAATCCTGCGCGTGTTCCTGCTGCGCGACGTGCTCGGAATGGGGTAGTGACCGGCGACCGGGGAGAAACGGGACCTGCGCCGAGAGTGCGCATTTCCGGGCATTTCGCAAGCCGGCCAGATCGCCGTTCCCCGTAAGCCATATCCTCGCCGCAATCTCGGGAAAACGTGTACGGATGAAAGCATTCAGAATCGCGATGGTGCTGGCGGTGGCGGCATGGGCCGCTCCTGCTTCGGCACAGGACACGACGATCACCTACGGGACGATCGAGTATGGCGAACTCCCGTCGGGCACGACCTATACGGTACCGCTGGCCCCCGGCGAAACGGTCATCGACGTCTATGCCGCACCCGCCGCCGTGCAGGCTGTGCCGGAGGATCAGGGGATCGTCTACGGTACCGTGCCCTTCGGCGAGACGCTGCAGACCACGCCCTACGTGCCGCCCTCCACGTTTGCACCGGCCGCCGATATCGACCGGGTGACGGGCCTGCCCCGCAATACTCCCGGATGGAGCGGTCAGGCGGCGGGACCGGCGGGAATCGGCTGCTTTCCGCAAGGGGTCTGCAAGCACCTGAACTGACGGGCGATCCCGTCAGGCACCATGAAGAGCGCAGGCGAAATGACCGAGACGGAAGTTCCGACCCTCGTCCTTCGGGGTCCGCACGGATGACGGAGCGCATTGCTTTCCGCGACGGCGTGACGCTGGCCGGGGCCGGGCCGGTCGGCGAGGCGGACCTGCGCGCCTCCCTCGCCCTCGCGCCGCATCCGGTGGCTGCCGATGGCGGGGCAGGCCGGTTGATGGCCCTCGGCCTCGTACCCGAAGCGGTGATCGGCGACATGGATTCGCTCGGCGGCACGGTGCCGGACGGTGTGCGCATGGTGCCGGTGACGGAGCAGGATACCACGGATTTCGGCAAGTGCCTCGCGCGCGTGGATGCGCCGTTCTGTATCGGTGTGGGGTTTCTCGGCGGACGGGTGGATCATACGCTGGCGGCGCTGTCGGTCCTGCTGGAATATCCGGCGAAGCGCGTCGTGCTGTTGGGGGAGGAAGACGTGGCCTTTGCCACGCCGATGGACTGGCGGATCACCCTGGAGCCGGGGGCGCGGGTGTCGTTCTTTCCGCTGCGCCCCTGCCGGGGGGTATCGTCGGCGGGGCTGCGCTGGCCGATCGACGGGCTGGAGATGGTCGCCGGGGGGCGGATCGGGACGTCGAACGAAGCGGTGAGCGCGGAGGTCGCGGTGGTTCTGGACGGGCCGGGGGCGGTAGCGATCCTGCCGAAACGGTATCTCGCGGCGGTGCTGACCTCTCTGGCGTGAGCGCGCCCTGCCGCGACGTTCGGGACGGATGACCGGGCGGGCGATCCGTGTCAGAATGACGACGAGAGAGCTGCATCAGGAGCGGACCCATGCTGAAGACCGGATATGCCGTCACCCTCGTCGCCACGCTGCTGTCCCCGGTGGCGATGGCCGCCGATTTCAAGGACAAGAGCTGGCCCTGCATCCAGCGCAAGGTGCCCAATCTCTCCATCGGGCAGATGTGGACCGGCCCGCTGGTGGACGGGACGGTGCAGCCCGATGCGGATGCCGCCGCACTGGCGCGGGCGATTGCGGTGCGGCGCACGACGCTGGAGGATGCAAAGGGGTTGGTGGATCGCTATGCGGCGACGCTGGGGGAAGACCGGGAGGAAAAACTGGCCGTCCTGTTCCGCACGGTCTTCGAGCAGATCAACCGCGAGCGCGCGCAGGTGATCGCAGGCATCGCGCGCTATGCAGGCAAGCAGACGGGCCTGTCTGAACGGATCGACGGGACGCAGCAGGAACTCGCCGCGCTGGAGGCGAAGGACGACAAGTCGGATGACGAATGGGACCGGCTGGAGGAATTGCAGGATATCGTGACCTGGGACGCGCGCATCTATACCGAGCGCGCGCAATCGCTGACCTATGTGTGCGAGACGCCGGTGATCCTCGAAAAGCGGGCCTTCGCGCTGGCGAAGGCGGTGAGTGAGGCCTCGGCGGAATGACCGGCTCACCGCGCGCTTGACAGACCGCCCCTTTTCGTTCTCATATGTTCCCGTTTCGTATTTGAGACGGGAAAGGCGCGATGGACTGGACGAAATGGGATTGGCAGGCGTCGATAGACCGCCATTGCACCGATATCGCGCCCTTCGTGGCCGTGATGATCGCGATGGCGGGGCTGATCGGTGGCAAGGTCGTCGAGACCCTGCCGAGGCATGTCGTTCTCGCGATCCTGGAACTGTTGCGCCCTGCGGAATCGATCACGCGCCGGATCATCGTGATGGCCGCGCGGGGGCTGGTCGTGCCGCCCTCCGAACGGGCCGGGCCGGATGGTCCGATCCCGCGCGGGGACGGGACGGGCGAGCGTATTCCGGCCTTTCGACTGTTCGACCCTCGCAAGCCGCTCGGCCCGAGGCGGAAGTCGGCTCCGGGTTACGGGCCGCGCATCTGGATCATCGGCGGGGAGAACGACCCGGCCTGCGAGAAGCGCGATCCGATGCCGGACGACCGGGTTCCGGCGGGGCGGCTGTGCCGCCGGTTGCTGGCCCTGCAGGCGGCTCTGGCGAATATCCCGAGGCAGGCGCGGCGGCTGGCACGGGCGCTGGCGCGGGCTTCGTGCAAATACGATCAGCCGATGCGGCGGGGCCGCCCGCCGGGGCATCGCGAAGGCGGGAAGGACGCCCTCGACGAGATCCTCGCCAATGCGCAGGTGCTGGCCAGTCTCGCGATGCTGCATCCGAAACCGGGGTAGGAATCCCTGCGATCCCTGGATTTGCGACCCTCTTCCGGCGGCGGGAGTGGGGGTGTGGTCGTGCCTGCCCCGGATCGAAATCCGGGTCAGGCAGGGAAGGATCAGGTCTTTCGAAATACCGTGACCAGTGCGCGCACATCGGCGTGGTCATGCGAGTCGCCGGCGTAGACGGGGCAATCGACATAATCCGGCTCGGTGATCCGCTTTTCTTCCGCGAGCCGTGCGAACGCCGCGCCGAAGCCGTGTTCCTCGAAATGCGCGCCGTTGATGCCCAGGACGAAGAGCGCGCCCGGCCCGGCGATCCGAACCACCTCGTCCAGCGCCTGCGGCCCCACATGGCCATGGGTGAAGGTGCCTGCACTGAGGAGCGCGCCATAGGTGGCGTCGGGGATCGGCAGGCGGGCCAGCAGGTCGCCCTCGATGGTGCGCCGGTAGAGGCCCTTGGCTGCGGCGACGCGCAGCATGTCGGGCGAAAGATCCAGCCCGTCCATCCCGATCCCCGCCGCCGCCTCGGCCACCGCCCCGGACCCGCAGCCGATATCGAGGACCGGCACATCCCCCGCCCTGCGGCGCTCGGCGAAGAGGCGCGCCACTTCCTGCGGATAGACGTAGCCCATCGCCTCGACGAAATCGGCGTCGTAGGTCGTGGCCCAGTCACGGTAGAGGGCGCGGACGTCCTCGACGCCGTTCAGGGCATAGGCCGCGTTCACATCCGGCTTGTCGTTCATGCCAGCACCTCCCGCATCCGCCCGATGGCCTCGCGGATGTTGTCTTCGGAATTCGCATAGGAGAACCGGATATTTTCCGCCGCCGTCTCGCCGAAGCTGGCTCCCGCGATGGTCGCGACGCCTGCCTCCTCCAGCAGTTTCGTCTGGAGGCTGCGCCCGTCCAGCCCCGTTCCCTCGATATTGGGGAAGACGTAGAAGGCACCGCCCGGATCGGGGCAGCGTACGCCGGGAAGGTCGTTCAGCAGATCGACGATCAGCCGCCGCCGCCGGTCGAAGGCCTGCATCATGGCGGCCACCGCATCCTGCGGGCCGGTCAGGGCCTCGATCCCCGCCTGCTGGGTGGCGGCGTTGACGCAGGAATGGCTGTTCACGCAGAGGCGTTCGGCGATATCCACCAGCGCCTCCGGCCAGACGGAATAGCCGAGCCGCCAGCCGGTCATCGCATAGGTCTTCGACCAGCCGTCCAGCACGATCAGCCGGTCCTTCAGCGACGGGTAGCCGAGCAGCGAGACGTGCTCGCGTCCGCCATAGAGCATCCGGCTGTAGATCTCGTCGGACAGGATGGCGACTTCGGGCCAGTCCTCCAGCCCCGTGACGAGCGCGTCGGTCTCCTCGCGCGTCATCACGCCGCCGGTGGGGTTGTTCGGGCTGTTGAGGATCACGAGCCGGGTGCGGGGGGTCAGGCGGGAGAGGATATCGGCGGCGCGGTAGCCGTAGCCGTCCTCTTCGCGGGGACTGACCGGCACGGGGGTCGCGCCGGTATATTCGACCATCGAGCGGTAGATGGGAAAGCCGGGATCGGGATAGACGATCTCGGCCCCCGGCTGCCCGAACATGGTGATGGCGAAGAACATGGTGGGCTTGCCGCCGGGCATGACGACGATGCGCTCGGGGCTGACCTCGACCCCGCGCCGGGCGCGGATATCCGCCGCGACCACCTCGCGCAGGGGCAGGATGCCCTTTGCGGGGGTATAGCCGTGATGGCCGTCACGCAGGGCTTCGATCCCGGCCTCTACTATGTTCTCCGGGGTCGGGAAGTCGGGCTGGCCGATGCCGAGATTGATGATGTCCCGCCCCTGGGCCTGCAATTCGGCAGCACGGGCGAGGACGGAGAAGGCGCTTTCCGTGCCGAGGCGAGCGAGGGCGGGATGGGTCTGCATGGGCGTTCCTCGGGCGCTGGAAGGGCGGTGCATCGTGACTTTCGGACATCGCCGACGCGCTGTCACCTCGAAAGGACAGTCGGTGACGACTCCGCGACGACGGGAATCGAATCATTGAACGTGTACGGCAATACGTTATCTCATAATGTTAGAAATCGATCAGAGGAGATTGAGATGTTTCGCGTAATCGCCCTTGTGGCTACGGTTGCCGCTGCCGGAACGCTGGCCGGAACCGCCAGCGCACATCCGCCGGACCTGTACGATTCGAGCTACGGCACGACCTATACGCAGCCGTATTACGGCGGCACGTCCTACGGGACGTCGTCCTACGTTGCACCCAGATACTCGGGTACCTCCTATGGATCGACCTACGTGCCATCCTACGATGCCACGCCGATCTATTCGAAGAGCTATGCCCCGGCCCGCCGGTATTCGGGCTATTCCAACCCCGGATACAGCTACCGGCAGGGCGCGGGATACGGAGGCTATTCCGGCTATCGCGGCCGGACCTACGTGCCGACGCGCAATGCCTACGATACCCGGCCCCTGCCGCGTGACCGTCATCGCAGCTTCGGCCCGATTTCCAGAGTGCCGACGACCGAGGGCCTGAACGTGGGCTATGCGGGCGGCCCGACCTTCGGGACGGACCAGAACCCGGTCATCAACGGTGTCAGCCTGAACGGCCCGCCGCGCTGAGGGCAGTCGTCACGCGAATGCGGGGCCATCGTCGCGGTCCCGCATCTCGCCCGCCTCCACCCACCATCCCGGTTCGGTGGACCTGAGGGCTCGCGCGCCGTCGAGCGCCGCGCCGCGCTCGGCGAAGAGGGCGAAGCAGGTCGCGCCCGAGCCGGACATGCCCGCATGGAGCGCGCCGGGCAAGGCGCGCAGGGCATCCTCGATCCTGCCGATCTCCGGCATCAGCGAGCGGGCCGCTGCCGACAGGTCGTTGCGGGTCTCGGCCTTCAGCCAACCGGCCAGAGCCGCCGCCGAGGCGAATACTCCGGGGATCGGGACGGGACGGGATGTGGCTTCGGGATCGCGCGCCGCGAAGACGCCGCGCGTCTCCAGCCCCTTGAGCGGATTGGCCATGACGAGCCAGACCGGCGGCAGGGCAGGGACGTCGTCGAGACCCTCCCCGATCCCGCTCATCAAACGGGTGCGTGAGCCGAGGCAGACGGGGATATCGGCCCCCAGCGAGAGCGCCAGTGCCAGCATCTCGTCATCGGGCAGGGCCAGCGCCCAGAGGCGGTCCAGCGCCCGGAGCGTGGCGGCGGCATCGGCGGAGCCACCCCCGATGCCCGAGGCGACGGGCAGGCGTTTCGTGAGGAGCAGGGCGGCACCGGGGCGCTCGCCCCGCCGCGCGTAGGCCCGGTCCTGCAGGGCAAGTGCGGCCCGGAGGACGAGATTGTCCTCGCTGACTTCGAGCAGGTCGCCGAACGGCCCGTCGAGACTGAGCGAGAGCATCCCGCTCGGCTCCGCCGTCACGGTATCGCCGAGAGCGGCGAAGACGACGAGGCTCTGGAGCGTGTGGTAGCCGTCGGGCCGCCGACCGGTGATGTGCAGGAACAGGTTGATCTTGGCGTTGGCCGCCTCGCGAACCGCCGCCGTCACGAGCCGTCAGCCATCGTCCTTGGGGGTCTCCGCCGGGTCGGTCTCGACGGCCTGCTCGGCGTCTTCCATCTCCGCTTCGCGCTCCTCTTCGAGGACGACATCGAGGCCGACGGCCAGCTTGCGCCTGATCCGCTCGCGCAATTCCTCCTCGTCGGGGTCGAAGGACAGGGCACGACGCCACTGGAAGCGCGCCTCGGTCTTGCGGCCCACGACCCAGAGGGTATCGCCGAAATGATCGTTGATGACGGGGTCGGTGGGGGTCAGCTCGACCGCGCGCTCCATGGTCTGCACCGCCGATTCGTAATCGCCGAGCCGGTATTCGACCCAGCCGAGCGAATCGGTGATGTAGCCGTCATCGGGGCGCAATTCGACCGCGCGCTCGATCATCTCGCGCGCTTCGGTGAGGTTGCGGTTCTGCTCGATCCAGGAATAGCCGAGGTAATTGAGGACATGGGCCTGATCGGGGCGGAATTCCAGCGCCTGCTTCAGGTCGGCTTCGGCCTCGTCCCAGTTGCCGAGGCGCTCGTTCGAGACGCCGCGCGCGTAGTGGAGCGACCAGTAGCGTTCCTTCGGCTCGCCGATGATCTCGAAAGCATGGTCATAGGCGGCGCGGGCTTCCTCGTAGCGTTCGGCCCGGCGCATCAGGTCGCCGATGGCGATCGGCACGGTCTCGTCCTTGGGGAAGACCTCTTTCAGCTTTTCGAGGGCTTCGAGCGCCTCGTCGGTCTTGTCGATCCGCGACAGGGCATCGGCGCGACCGACCTGGGCGGAGCGGTAATAGGGGCTGTCGGCGTCGAAATCCTCGTAGGTTTCGGCGGCTTCTTCCCAGCGTTCCTGTGCCTCCAGCACGTTGCCGAGCAGCAGGCGCGGTGCTTCCATCTCGTCGTTCAGATAGAGGGCGAGCTGCAGGTAGACGAGGGACAGGCGGATGCCGCCTTCGTCCCGCGCGAAGGCGCTGGCCAGTCCGTAGAGAGCTTCCGCCGCGCCCTGCTTGCCGGTCTCGACCAGCGGCTCGGGTTTTTCATCCATCTTCTCGGCCCGTTCGCGGGCCATGAGGATGACCGGGTCGGACGGTGCGCGCTCGAGCGCGCGGTCATAGATGGCGATGGCATCTTCGCCGCGTGTCTCGCGTTCGAGGAAGCGGCCATAGGCCTCGGCGAGGCGGGCGGTGGGGGTCTCGTCGCCGATGGAGGATTTGAAGAGTTTCTCGGCATCCTCCGGCTCGTCATTGGCGGCGGCGGCGAGACCGGCATGGTAATCGGCGAAGATCCGGTAGAGTTGCTGGCCATCGAGGGAGGCGAAGATATCCTGCGCCTCCTCGTGCTTGTCGAGATCGAACGCGGCCCAGCCGGCCAGCAGCTTTGCCGTGACCGTGTTGAATGCCTTGTCGCCATGCTTTTCGAGCCGTTCGGCGGCTTCCTCGGCATCGCCCCGCTTGAAGTCTTCGGCCACCAGCAGGAGCTGTCCGATGCGATGGTCCGGCTCCCTGGCGACGAGAGTGCGGGCGATGGGAATGGCGGCACTGATCCGCCCGGCGGCGATCTTGTAGAGAACCGCCTGTTCCATCAGGGCGATATTCTTCGGGTCGGCAGCCAGCGCACGGGTGAAATATGTCGCCGCCTGGTTTATATCGTTGTTGATCGCCGCATGGCGCGCGGCGAGATAGGCACCCGTGTTTCCGTCCGCGAAGACCGGTGTGCCGCCGAGGCAGGCGAGAAGGGCGACGAGGGCCGTACCGTTTCCGATTCGGCGCGGCAGGGAGGGAAGAAACGCAGGCATTGGCTTTGTCCTGTTCCGGGCAATTCCAGGCGCACGACCCGTTCACCGCCCTCAAAATTTGCACGCTACGGATTATCTATAGGATGGACGACTGAAAAAGGGATTGATTTCTGCACGGGTTTGCGAAATCGCGACGGAACGGTGCACCTGTGCAACCACGGAACAGTGTACGGAAAACTTGGGAGAAGATGGTGCGATTCAGGAAAATGCACGGTCTGGGCAACGATTTCGTCGTCGTCGATCTCCGGGGTGGTCAGCCTACGCCGGATGCAGCCCTCGTGCAGGCCGTGGCCGATAGGCGGCGGGGAATCGGCTTCGACCAGTTCATCTCCATCGAGGATGATCCGAGCGAGCAGATCGGGGCCTATATGGGCATCTGGAACCCCGATGGCTCGCGGTCGGGGGCCTGTGGCAATGCCACGCGCTGCGTCGGCCATCTGCTGATGGAGGAAAGTGGAGCGGATACCGTGCGTCTGAGGACGGATTTCGGCATCCTGTCCTGCTGGAGCGCGGCGGGCGGTCTGGTGCGGGTCGATATGGGCGCGCCCAAGCTGGACTGGCAGGATATTCCGGTCGCCGAAGCCAGCGATACCGTGCGGGTGGACGTGAAGTTCGGCCCCATCGACAATCCTGCCCTGTGGGGGCCGGGGGCGGTGAACATGGGCAATCCCCATGCCGTGTTCTTCGTGGAGGACGCGGAGAACTTCCCGGTCGATAAGATCGGCCCGATGGTCGAGAACCATCCCATGTTCCCCGAGCGGACGAATGTCGAGTTCTGCACCGTGGAAGGGCGTAACCGGATGCGGATGCGCGTATGGGAGCGTGGGGCGGGCATCACGCAGGCCTGTGGATCGGGGGCCTGCGCTGCGGTGGTCGCGGGGGTCAGGCGAGGTCTGATCGACCGTAAATGCGTGGTGATGCTCGATGGCGGGCCGCTCGGGATCGAATGGACCGAACGTGGCCCGGTGATGATGACCGGCCCCGTGGCACTGAGTTTTATCGGTGAGTTCGGCTCCGATATCCTGGCGCAGGCGGAGCGCCTGCGGCGGGCGGCGTGACGATGATGGGTGCCTGTGATATGATGACAGTATGAACGCAGTTGTGCAGATCGATGATTACGATTTTATCCCCGCCCTCCTCACGGGCGAGGACGTCTTGGCCATGACGCGCACAGGTGTTCTGCCGGAAGGACGGGGCTTCGAACTTATCGAGGGAGTTCTGGTCAGGATGGCGGCGCAATACGATCCCCATGTGAAGATGGTCGCTTTCCTGCTTCGGTATTTTGGTCGAACTTTGCCGGACAATCTGCTGGCGACGACGCCGAGCATCTTTCTGTCGGAAAGGACGATGCTGGAGCCAGACGTCGCGATTTTTCCCGTCGAGATGAAAAGCACCGACGTTCGCGGTCCCGACCTGGCGTTGGCGATCGAAGTCTCCGATACCACGCTTCGCAACGACCTCGGCAAAAAGGCGAAGCTCTATGCGGCACACGGCGTCCGTGACTATTGGGTGATCGACGTGACGGGCGAGCGGCTGTACCGGCATTCCGACTCCGGTGAAAAAGGCTACGTGAGCAGGATCGAGAGCGGATTCAACGAGTCGGTCGCCCTGCCAGGCGGGGCTGGGGATACGATCCGGCTCTCCGATCTCTTACGATAACACATTCGGACAGGTCGGCCCTTCAGGAGGGCGGAGTCAAAGGGGGGGGGTCATGCCGCTTTGCGGCGATACATCAGGACAAGCCCGATCACCCCGACCCCGAACCCGGCAGTTGCTATGCCCGTCGCCACGGACGCGACCGCATTGCGCCACTCGAAAATCGCGGGATAGTCCATGTACCGACCCGGCATTCCCATCATTCCCAGAGAAATCTGCATTGCCACCATGACGGACATGCCGATCAGGAAGACAAGCGCGCCGAGCATAAAGGTGCTGCCCGCCGTCGTCTTCAGGGCATTCGACGGCAGGTCGCTCAGGAAGACTGCACAAAGCGCCGCAAGGGAGGCCATGGCGATCCCGAGATGTTCGATAGCCACGAAATACTGTGTCTCCGACAATACGTGGACGTTGATGAACATGACGGGCGTAAATTCTGCCGATGCCAAGGCGAGGACACAGGCGATCAGAGCGCTGGCGAAGGCCAGTTCGTTACCATCCGCCCCTTGCATTCGCCCGATTATCAAGGCTCCGGCGATGACAACGGGGGCTTGTATGAATCCGATCAGGAGTGCGCTGTTGCCGCCCGTCTTCATGCCCAGCAGGCAGAATGCCAGAATCATCAGCGATAGACACAGGACCATGGCTGTCATTTTTCCCGTTCGCGCGCGGGGTCCGAGCGACGTGACCGTACCGAGGGCAGCGATCAGCAGCGAGGCGTAGCCCGCATTGCGCGCCATGTAGGAAAAGTCCTGTGCCGTTATGATCGGGTCGGAGAATGCGCGCAGGATCGAGATGATCTCGTATGACAGGAGAAGCGCAGCGAGGGTGATTGCGAAGACGGCGGGGATTTGCCATGTCACCAGCGATCTGCGCCGGGAAATGCCGGTGATGATGAAGTCCACTGCGATGAGCAGATAGGCCACACCCGCCGCGAAGAAGCCTGCGACCGGGGCCTTCTCGTATCCTGCCGCACCAGACGCCGTGAGGGCAAAGCCGAGGGTCAGAAGCAACAGGGCCAGCCAGCCAAGCGGGCGCGCCGTCGTGCGGTCCGTTTCCGCCCAACGTGGCACGAGCCGGTATCCGTAGCCGCCGATCAGCATGGCAAGCGCCCCGAACAGCGTCGATGCCGTGCCATGCAGCGACAGCACAGCTTCGTATGCGCGCGCCGCCGGAGCGCCGTTCGCGTCCACGAAATAGGTCACGCCCGACGCGAACAACTCGATCCGCAGGAGGACCGCCAGCACGACACCCAGCAGCAGACCGCCCGCGCCGAGTATGAAAAAGCCTTGCGACAGGCGGCCCCGTATCATGGCCACGGGATCACATATTCGGGTAGTTCGGACCTTCGCCACCCTGCGGTGTGCTCCAGACGATGTTCTGGGACGGATCCTTGATATCGCAGGTCTTGCAGTGGACGCAGTTCTGGTAGTTGATCTGGAACTTGTCCTTGCCGTGGTCGTCCTTCACGAATTCGTAGACGCCCGCCGGACAGTACCGCGCCGATGGGCCGCCATAGACGGGCAGGTTCACGTCGACCGGCACGGACGGATCTTTCAGCAGCAGGTGCGGGCGCTGGCCTTCCTGATGGTTCGTGAAGCTGTAGGCGACGTTGGTAAGGCGGTCGAAGCTGAGCTTTCCGTCGGGTTTGGGATACTCGATGGGCTCGTAGTCGCTGGCCTTGCCCGTGCTTTCGGCATCGGACTTGCCGTGGCCGACCGTGCCGAACAGACTGGCCCATGAGCCGAGGCGGTTCTGCAACTGCATGTCGATGCCGCCCAGACCGAGGCTGGCCATCATGCCGTAGCGCGACCACATCGGCTTGACGTTGCGGACGGGGTAGAGGTCGCGCTTGATGTCGCTGTCCTGAATCGTCTGCTCGAATTCGATCAGATCGTCGTTCGACCGCCCGTTGGCCAGGGCCTCGGCGATCTGTTCGGCGGCCAGCTTGCCCGAAATCATGGCGTTATGGTTGCCCTTGATGCGCGGCACGTTCACGAGGCCCGCCGAACAGCCGACGATCAGGCCGCCCGGAAAGCTCATCCTGGGCCGCGACTGCCAGCCGCCCTCCACGATGGCCCGCGCGCCATAGGCGACGCGCTTGCCGCCCTCCAGAAGATCGGCGATCAGCGGGTGATGCTTGAACCGCTGGAACTCCATGTAGGGGAAGACGTAGGGATTCGCGTAGTTGAGGTGGACGACGAAGCCGACATAGACCTGATTGTTGTCGAGATGATAGACGAAGCTGCCCCCGCCCGCGTTCTTGCCCAGCGGCCAGCCCATCGTGTGAAGGACCTGACCCTGCTTGTGTTTTTCGGGTTTGACTTCCCAGAGTTCCTTCATGCCGAGGCCGTATTTCTGCGGCTCGGAATCCTTGTCGAGTTCGAATTTCGAGATGATCTGCTTGGCGAGCGAGCCGCGCACGCCTTCGGCGATGACGACGTATTTTCCGAGAAGTTCCATGCCCGGTTCGTAATCCGGTCCCTGCTCGCCGTTTTCGTCGAGACCGAATTCGCCCGCGATCACGCCCGTGACGGTGCCGTCATCGTTCATGAGCAGTTGCGAAGCGGCGAAGCCGGGGAAGACCTCGACCTCCAGCGCCTCGGCCTGTTCGGCCATCCAGCGGCAGACATTGCCCATGGAGACGATGTAGTTGCCGTGATTGTTCATCAGCGGCGGCATCATCATGTTGGGCAGGCGCATCGAGCCATCCGGCCCCAGCACCACGAACTTATCGTCGGTGACGGGCACGTCGAGCGGTGCGCCCTTTTCCTTCCAGTCGGGGATCAGCGCGTCAATGCCAGCCGTATCAAGCACGGCACCCGA
>ENA-ORXM01003589-ORXM01003589.1-marine-metagenome-genome-assembly--contig:-NODE-3589-length-15153-cov-4.079000_pt1 | contig 15153 bp, 5 predicted proteins | sample MGYA00237867_ERZ511480 | MGnify/ENA primary metagenome ERZ511480 (study PRJEB26309, sample SAMN06266103) | marine metagenome | isolation source: Algal blade | place: United Kingdom:Sidmouth, United...
GCAGGAAGTGTTCATGGGGGAGCTCCCCCTCATGACGGGCAACGGCACCTTCATCATCAACGGCACCGAGCGGGTCATCGTCAGCCAGCTGCACCGCAGCCCGGGCGTGTTCTTCGATCACGATCGCGGCAAGACCCATTCCTCCGGGAAGCTCCTGTTCAGTGCACGGATCATTCCCTACCGCGGTTCCTGGCTCGACTTCGAGTTCGACCCGAAGGATTGCCTGTTCGCCCGCATCGACCGTCGCCGGAAGCTCCCCGCGACGATCGTGCTGCGCGCGCTCGGCTACGAGACCGCCGAGATCCTCGACACCTTCTTCGACACCCACAAGATCTCGTTCACGAAGACCAAGATCGAGATGGAGCTCGTCCCCGAGCGCCTGCGCGGCGAGACGGCCGCCTTCGACATCAAGGCCGGCAAGGAAGTGATCGTCGAGACCGGTCGCCGGATCAGTGCTCGCCACGTGCGCCAGCTCGAGGAGGCCAAGATCAAGAAGCTAGAGGTTCCCGCCGAGTACCTCGTCGGCAAGATCCTCTTCCACGACGTCGTCGACACGGAAAGCGGCGAGATCATCGCCGAGGCGAACGCCGAGCTCACCGCCGAGCTGGTCGAGCAGATCCACGAGTCGGGCGTCAAGAAGATCGAGGTGCTGTACGTCAACGACCTCGATCGCGGGCCCTACATCTCCAGCACGCTCCGCATCGATCCGACCCGCACGCAGCTCGAGGCGCAGGTCGAGATCTATCGCATGATGCGACCGGGCGAGCCGCCCACCAAGGAGGCGGCGCAGAACCTGTTCAACAACCTGTTCTTCGAACCCGACCGCTACGACCTGTCGCCGGTCGGGCGCATGAAGTTCAACCGTCGTTTGAACCGCGGTGAAGACACTGGCGAAGGCATCTTAAGCAAAGAAGACATCATCGACGTCATGAAAACGTTGATTGACTTGAAAAACGGTAAGGGCGATATCGATGATATTGATAACCTTGGTAACCGTCGTGTTCGTTCTGTTGGTGAGTTAGTTGAAAATCAATTCCGTGTTGGTCTAGTACGTGTTGAGCGTGCTGTTCGTGAGCGTTTGACTTTAGCGGAAGCTGAAGGCTTAACGCCACAAGATTTGATTAACGCTAAGCCGGTTTCAGCGGTTGTGAAAGAGTTCTTTGGTTCAAGCCAACTGTCTCAGTTCATGGACCAAACAAACCCATTATCAGAAGTAACTCACAAGCGTCGTGTGTCAGCCTTAGGCCCTGGTGGTTTAACGCGTGAACGTGCAGGCTTTGAAGTACGTGACGTACATCCAACGCATTACGGTCGAGTATGTCCGATTGAAACTCCTGAGGGTCCAAACATTGGTTTGATATCTTCATTGGCGGTATTTTCTAAAGTAAACCCAATGGGCTTCTTGGAAACTCCATATCGTAAGGTTGACAATGCCAAGGTGAATACGGAAGAATTCGTTTACCTAAGTGCAGAGGAAGAAGAAGGAATGAAAATTGCTCAGGCAAACATTCCATTGAAAGAAGATGGACAGATAGATACTGAGAAGGTTATTGCACGTGAAGAAGGTGATTTCCCAGTTGTAGATCCAAGTGAAATCAACTATACGGATGTTGCGCCAAACCAGATAGCGTCTATTTCAGCATCACTTATTCCTTTCTTGGAGCATGATGATGCTAACCGTGCATTGATGGGTTCTAACATGATGCGCCAAGCGGTACCATTATTGAGACCTCAATCCCCAATTGTTGGGACAGGTCTTGAACGTCAAGTAGCTTCTGATTCAAGAGTATTGATAAATGCAGAAGGTGATGGTACTATTGAGTATGTAGATGCAAAGATGATTACTGTAAAGTATGATCGAACTGATGCGGAGCGTTTGGTAAGTTTTGAAGAAGATTCTAAATCATACAACTTGGTTAAGTTTAGAAAAACCAACCAAGGTACCAGTATTAACTTAAAACCAATTGTAAGAAGAGGTGATAAAGTTAAAAAAGGTCAGGTTCTTTGTGAAGGATACGCTACGGAAAAAGGTGAGTTGGCATTGGGCCGTAATCTTACCGTTGCATTTATGCCTTGGAAAGGATATAATTTTGAGGATGCAATCGTTATTTCCGAAAAAGTAGTTCGCGAGGATATTTTTACATCTATTCACGTAGATGAATATTCTTTGGAAGTTAGAGATACTAAATTGGGAGCTGAAGAATTGACTCACGATATTCCCAACGTTTCCGAAGAAGCTACTAAGGATTTGGATGAAAACGGTATGATTCGTATCGGTGCTGAAGTTAAACCTGGTGATATCTTGATCGGTAAGATTACTCCAAAAGGAGAGTCTGATCCAACTCCTGAAGAAAAATTACTAAGAGCTATTTTTGGTGACAAAGCTGGTGATGTAAAAGATGCGTCTTTAAAGGCATCTCCATCATTACGTGGTGTTGTTATAGATAAGAAATTGTTTTCTCGTTCTGTAAAAGATAAGCGTAAGCGTTCTGAAGACAAGGAAGAGCTTAATAAGTTGGAATTAGAGTACGAAGTGAAATTTCAAGAGTTGAAAGACGTCTTGATCGAGAAACTTTTTACTTTGATCAACGGTAAAACATCTCAAGGTGTATTGAACGATTTAGGTGAAGAAGTATTACCAAAAGGTAAGAAGTACACACTTAAAATGTTAAACTCCGTTGATGATTTTGCTCACTTGGTAGGTGGTAGCTGGACAATGGATAAGGATACAAACGAATCTGTTGCCGATTTACTTCACAACTATAAGATTAAGCTGAATGACCTTCAAGGAAACTTGAGAAGAGACAAGTTTACGATTTCTGTTGGTGATGAGTTACCAGCTGGTATTATGAAGTTGGCTAAAGTTTATGTAGCTAAAAAACGTAAACTTAAAGTAGGTGATAAAATGGCGGGTCGTCATGGTAACAAGGGTATCGTTTCCCGTATCGTTCGTCAGGAAGATATGCCTTTCTTGGCAGACGGAACACCAGTTGATATTGTATTGAATCCATTGGGTGTACCATCTCGTATGAACATTGGTCAGATTTACGAAACCGTATTAGGTTGGGCTGGTCTTAAGTTGGGCAAAAAATATGCGACACCTATCTTTGATGGTGCAACATTAGAGCAAATCAATGAATATACGGATGAAGCCGGTATTCCAAGATTTGGACATACTTATCTTCATGATGGTGGAACAGGTAAGCGTTTTGATCAACCAGCAACAGTTGGTGTGATTTACATGCTGAAACTTGGACACATGGTAGATGATAAAATGCACGCACGTTCTATAGGACCTTACTCTTTAATTACTCAACAACCATTAGGTGGTAAAGCACAGTTTGGTGGTCAGCGTTTTGGAGAGATGGAAGTTTGGGCTCTTGAAGCATATGGTGCTTCGGCAACCTTACGTGAAATATTGACCGTTAAATCGGATGATGTTATCGGAAGAGCTAAGACATATGAGTCAATAGTTAAGGGCGAGACCATGCCAGAACCCGGTTTACCGGAATCTTTCAACGTATTGATGCACGAACTTAAAGGTTTGGGCTTAGATATCCGTTTGGAAGAATAGAATCCGATTGTAGCGATTGAAGAACACACATTTTAATTAGTATCACCATTAGATTATGGCTAGAATAAAAGATAATAATCCAATAAAAAGGTTTGATAAAATTTCTATCGGATTGGCCTCGCCAGAAGCAATTTTGGCAGAGTCAAGAGGAGAGGTTCTCAAGCCTGAAACTATCAACTACAGAACGCACAAACCTGAGCGTGACGGTCTTTTTTGCGAGCGTATATTCGGTCCTGTAAAGGATTATGAATGTGCTTGTGGTAAGTATAAAAGAATACGTTACCGTGGTATTGTTTGTGATCGTTGTGGTGTTGAGGTTACGGAGAAGAAAGTACGTAGAGATAGAGTAGGGCACATTAACTTAGTGGTTCCCGTGGCTCATATCTGGTACTTCCGTTCGTTACCGAATAAAATAGGATACCTATTGGGATTACCTTCCAAGAAATTGGATATGATTATTTACTACGAGCGTTATGTAGTAATTCAACCAGGTATTGCTAAAGGAGCCGAAGGTGAAGAAATCAATAAAATGGATTTCTTGACCGAAGAAGAGTACTTGACTATTTTGGAATCTATTCCAATTGAAAATCAATATTTAGAAGATTCGGACCCTAATAAGTTTATTGCTAAAATGGGAGCTGAGTGTCTTATAGACCTTTTAGCTCGTATCGACTTAAAAGAGCTTTCGTACCAGTTGCGCCACAAAGCAAATACTGAGACTTCTAAACAAAGAAAAACAGAGGCGTTAAAAAGACTTCAAGTTGTTGAAGCGCTTCGTGAATCTCAAGAAAATAGAGAAAACAGACCTGAGTGGATGATTATGAAAGTAATTCCGGTTATTCCACCAGAATTGCGTCCATTGGTACCACTAGATGGTGGTCGTTTCGCTACTTCAGATTTAAATGATTTGTATAGAAGGGTAATTATACGTAACAACCGTTTAAAAAGGTTGGTAGAAATAAAAGCTCCTGAGGTAATTCTTAGAAATGAGAAACGTATGCTTCAAGAAGCGGTAGATTCTCTTTTCGATAACACTAGAAAAGCTTCAGCTGTTAAAACTGAATCTAACAGACCTTTAAAATCACTTTCAGATTCATTAAAAGGTAAGCAAGGTCGTTTCCGTCAAAACTTACTAGGTAAGCGTGTTGATTACTCTGCACGTTCGGTAATCGTTGTTGGACCTGAACTTCATTTGTATGAATGTGGTCTTCCAAAAGATATGGCTGCTGAGCTATACAAACCTTTCGTTATCAGAAAATTGATTGAAAGAGGGATTGTTAAGACTGTTAAGTCGGCCAAGAAGATTATAGATAAAAAAGAGCCTGTTGTTTGGGATATTCTTGAAAATGTATTGAAAGGTCACCCAGTTCTGTTGAACCGTGCCCCAACATTACACCGTTTAGGTATCCAAGCGTTTCAGCCAAAACTTATTGAAGGTAAAGCAATACGTCTTCACCCATTAGCGTGTACAGCATTTAACGCGGATTTTGACGGTGATCAGATGGCGGTTCACTTACCATTAGGTCCAGAGGCTATTTTGGAAGCACAATTATTAATGTTGGCTTCACAAAACATATTGAACCCTGCCAATGGTTCACCTATTACGGTACCATCACAGGATATGGTTCTGGGTCTGTATTATATGACCAAAGAACGTAAGTCAACACCTGAAGTGCCTGTTAAAGGTGAAGGATTGACTTTTTACTCTGCCGAAGAGGTTGAGATAGCGTTCAATGAAGGACAGGTTGATTTGAATGCGGGTATTAAAGTACGCGCAAAAGACTTTAACGAAGAAGGTGATTTGGTAAACCAAATTATTCCTACTACCGTGGGTCGTGTATTGTTCAATAATAATGTACCTGTAGAAGCTGGTTATATTAACCAAGTTCTAAATAAGAAAGCTTTAAGAAATATTATTGGTGATATTTTAGCGGTTACAAGTATTCCGGCTACGGCTGATTTCCTAGATAGAATTAAGACTATGGGATATGATTTTGCCTTCAAAGGTGGATTATCCTTTAGCTTAGGTGATATTATTATACCGCCAGAGAAGCATGAAATGATTGCTGATGCTAATGGTCAGGTAGATGGTATTATGAGCAACTATAACATGGGGCTTATTACCAATAATGAACGTTACAATCAGGTTATTGATGTTTGGACTTCTACGAATGCTGAATTGACAGAATTGGCAATGAAACGTATTCGTGAGGATCAGCAAGGATTCAACTCGGTATATATGATGCTTGATTCTGGTGCAAGGGGTTCTAAAGAACAGATTCGCCAGTTAACAGGTATGCGTGGTTTGATGGCTAAGCCTAAAAAATCTACTGCCGGTGGTGGTGAGATTATTGAAAACCCGATTTTATCGAACTTTAAAGAAGGTCTTTCTATCCTTGAGTATTTTATTTCTACTCACGGTGCTCGTAAAGGTCTTGCAGATACTGCCCTTAAAACGGCAGATGCAGGGTACTTAACACGTCGTTTGGTAGATGTTTCTCAAGATGTAATCATTAACATTACAGATTGTGAAACTCTAAGAGGTGTAGAAGTTTCTGCATTGAAAAAGAATGAAGAAGTTGTTGAGTCTCTAGGAGCACGTATATTAGGTAGAGTTTCTTTACATGATGTATTTGATCCGTTGACTGAAGAGCAATTACTTTCTGCAGGTCAGGAAATAATGGAGATTGATGCTAAACGAATTGAAGAATCTCCTGTTGAGAAAGTCGAAGTACGTTCAGCGTTGACATGTGAAGCTCCTAAAGGAATTTGTGCTCAATGTTATGGTAGAAACCTTTCTACAAATAAAATGGTACAAAGAGGTGAAGCTGTTGGTGTTGTTGCGGCACAATCAATTGGTGAGCCGGGTACACAGCTTACTTTGCGTACTTTCCACGTAGGTGGTATTGCAGGTAACATTTCTGAAGATAACAAGTTAATCGCTAAATTTAGTGGTGTAGCGGAAATTGAAGATTTAAGAACTGTTCAATCCATAGATAAGGAAGGTAACCCTGCAACTATTGTTATTTCAAGAACATCTGAAGTTAAGGTTGTAGATAAGAAAACAGGTATTACATTAAGTACTAATAATATACCTTACGGTTCTCAGTTGTTCATTGAAAACGGAGCAACGATTGCAAAGGAAGATGTTATTTGTTCGTGGGATCCATATAACGGTGTAATTGTTTCTGAATTTCCAGGGAAAATCGCTTACGAAAATATAGAACAAGGTGTTACTTATCAGGTTGAAATTGATGAGCAAACCGGTTTCCAAGAAAAAGTGATTTCAGAATCTCGTAACAAAAAGTTGATTCCTACTCTTTTGATACAAGATAGTAAAGGTGAAACATTACGTTCATACAACCTTCCTGTTGGATCACACATCATGGTAGATGATGGTGAAAAGATTAAAGAAGGAAAGACCCTTGTGAAAATTCCACGTAAATCTGCTAAGGCAGGTGATATTACGGGAGGTCTTCCAAGAGTAACTGAACTTTTTGAAGCACGTAACCCTTCTAACCCGGCAGTTGTTTCTGAGATAGATGGTGTTGTTTCTTTTGGAAAGATAAAAAGAGGTAACCGTGAAATAATTATAGAATCTAAATTAGGTGAAATCAAGAAATACTTGGTGAAGCTTTCTAATCAGATTTTGGTTCAGGAAAATGATTATGTTCGTGCAGGGATGCCATTGTCGGATGGTTCTATAACTCCAGAAGATATTCTTAAAATCAAAGGCCCGTCTGCCGTACAGCAGTACTTAGTGAACGAAGTTCAAGAAGTATACCGTTTGCAGGGTGTGAAGATTAATGATAAGCACTTTGAAGTAGTTGTAAGACAGATGATGCGTAAGGTTCGTATTCAGGATCCAGGTAACACTATTTTCTTAGAGAATCAATTGATTCATAAGGACGATTTCATTACGGAAAACGATGAAATCTTCGGTAAGAAGGTTGTTGTAGAAGTAGGTGATTCTGAAAATCTTAAAGCTGGTCAGATTATTACGGCTCGTGAATTAAGAGATGAGAACTCTGTTTTAAAACGTTCTGATAAGAATCTAGTTATTGCAGAGGATGCGGTAGCAGCTACGGCTACACCTATATTGCAAGGTATTACACGTGCGTCTTTACAGACCAAATCGTTTATATCTGCGGCATCTTTCCAAGAAACGACTAAAGTATTGAACGAAGCAGCGGTAAGCGGTAAGGTAGATACATTAGAGGGCTTGAAGGAGAATGTTATTGTTGGTCATAAGATTCCAGCAGGAACAGGTATGCGAGACTATGGAAATATCATTGTAGGTTCAAAAGAAGAGTATGATGAAATCATGGCGCGTAAAGAAGCCTTGAAATTTTAAACTCAAATAATTCAAACCCTCAATATTTTATATTGAGGGTTTATTTTTTTTCTATATATGAGCGAAAAAGAACAAAACCAAAAACAGATTAATATTGAGCTTGATGAAAAGACGGCGGAAGGTATTTATTCTAATTTAGCAATCATCAACCATTCTGTTTCGGAATTCGTTGTTGATTTCATTAGTATGATGCCAGGTGCTCCAAAAGCGAAGGTTAAGAGTAGAATAGTTTTAACGCCACAGCACGCCAAGAAATTTTTAAAAGCGCTAAATGATAATGTAAAGCGTTTTGAGGCGGCACATGGAACCATTAAAGATTATGAGCAACCTCCAATACCAATGAATTTCGGTCCAACGGGAGAGGCTTAATAATAAAAAAATGCCCTTTGTTTCTACAAAGGGCATTTTTTTATTTAATACATTAAGATTTAGTCAAACTCAGAAACAAAATGAAGTTTTACACTGGGATATTTTTGTTGAGTCATTTGTAACGAGAATTGCGAATCAGCTAAAAAGACTAATTGATTTCTCTTGTCTTTGGCCAAAAACTTCTGCTTTACTCTTTTGAATTCTTTAAATTCTTCGTTCTTAGGGTCGGATGGTTCAACCCAGCAAGCTTTAAATACAGGGAAGTTTTCATACGTACATTTGGCTCCATATTCATGTTCAAGACGATATTGAATAACTTCAAACTGAAGCGCGCCAACCGTACCAATGACCTTTCTTCCATTCATTTCAAGGGTGAACAACTGGGCAACGCCTTCATCCATTAATTGATCAATACCTTTATAAAGCTGTTTGGACTTCATTGGGTCGGCATTGTTAATGTACCTAAAATGTTCGGGAGAGAAGCTGGGTATACCTTTGTAATGAAGCTCTTCACCTTCTGTTAACGTGTCACCAATTTTAAAATTACCTGTATCATGAAGTCCTACGATATCACCCGGGTAGGATATATCCACTATCTCCTTTTTCTCGGCAAAAAATGCATTGGGACTTGAAAATTTTAGTTTTTTGCCATTTCTAACATGTAAGTAAGGCTTATTACGCTCAAAAGTACCCGATACAATTTTAATAAAAGCTAATCGGTCTCGGTGCTTTGGGTCCATATTGGCATGTATTTTAAATACAAATCCGGACATTTCCTTTTCATTTGCGGATACAAGTCTCTCTTCGGCATTTTTAGGTCTAGGTGATGGGGCAATCTCTATAAAGCAATCCAATAACTCGCGAACACCAAAATTATTTAGAGCAGAACCAAAAAATACAGGTTGTTGAGTTCCTTTTAAATAGCTCTCCTTATTAAAATCTGGATATACCCCTCTTACCAATTCTAAATTCTCACGTAGTTCTTCAGCAGCATTATTACCAATAATTTTCTCTAATTCTGGGCTTTCAATTGAATCAAAAGCTATAGTTTCCTCAATATTCTTTTTACTATCGCCACTAAAAAGGTTGATATTCTTTTCGTAAATGTTATAGATACCTTTAAAATCGTACCCCATACCAATAGGGAAGCTTAATGGCGTAACAGATAGCCCAAGCTTTTGTTCCAAATCATCTAAAAGGTCAAAAGCATCTCGCCCTTCTCTATCCAATTTATTAATGAATACAATAATAGGTATGTTTCGCATTCGGCACACCTGAACCAATTTTTCAGTTTGCTCTTCTACACCTTTAGCTACATCTACCACTACAATTACACTATCCACAGCGGTAAGAGTTCTGAACGTATCCTCTGCAAAATCCTTATGTCCTGGCGTATCAAGAATATTTATTTTCTTGTCCTTATATATAAAGGCAAGTACGGAAGTAGCTACAGAAATACCACGTTGGCGCTCTATTTCCATAAAGTCACTTGTGGCGGTTTTCTTTATTTTATTATTTTTTACCGCGCCTGCTTCCTGGATTGCACCACCAAATAACAGAAGTTTTTCTGTTAATGTGGTCTTGCCTGCATCTGGATGGGAAATTATTCCAAAAGTCCTACGCCGTTGAATCTCATCTTTAAAACTCATGAAGAAAATTTGTGCAAAAATACACTAAATTATAGTTTATCTAAATCAGAAACTAGGTTAATAACAAAGTCCCGTTATAAGTGTATTAATTACTGAATTAATCTTTATTTAATGGGATTGTAGCGTGTCGATAAACTACCAATATATTCGATTTAATGAAATCACTAATAGTTTTTTATCTATTTTTGGCGATATGTTAACTCGTTGAAATGGTTTGGTTTCTGCCCTTTGCCGAATATATCTGTTTTTAAAGGGGAAATCATAATTTATAGAATCAAAAGAATTTGGTTAACGAAATATTAAATATATCTTGCATCCATAATTGAAGCCCCCAACTTCTTACTTTTACGTTTTTAGACCTACGGCCATGGTGATTAGTTTAATAAAAGCTAAACATGTATGGAAAAGATTACTCTACTAAATTTTAAGAACAAAGCGGTAAAAGCCGCTACTTATACCTTCGCCATAGCGGTTGTTGGTTTTGGTTCTTCCCTGTACGCTAATGAAAGTAGCATTAATATACTTAGTGGCAAAGATGACCCAAAGTTTGAAAACGAAAACGAGTTAGAAGTCAACATGACCAATACGGATGACTGTATGGAATTGGCTACTATAGAAATTTTCGGTGATGATTTTGGTTTTGAAAATGGAGTTACCGATGGTAGTCTTTCCGCTGAAAATGTTGATATAAGTTCAAGATGGGGTCTTCCAGCAGGTAGCGTTTTGGTTTCTGTTACCGGTGCAAATACAAAAAGTTCTGATGGCTCTTTTGAGGTGCATAATAGACTTCCTACTACTTTTTCTTTTTCAGGAACAGTCCCTGTGAAAATTCTTGCAGAACATTCGATTAGAGTGGATGCAAATCATAGAGATGGTATTATCGCCTTGGATAATATCACGTATACTCAACCAAATGCATTGCCAGTAGGTGTTGTTTCTGGGAACGAAGGCAATGATTATTTTGTTGAAAATACAACGGATCAAGATATAAATGCTGATAGTCGCTTTACTTGGGAATCTCAGGATATAGTGGATGAAGTTCAGTTTTATACTACTTCCGATGCTCCTATTAATGGAATTCATTTAAGTATTACACCAATCAAATGCATGAACTCTGATACGGATGGTGATGGTGTACCGGATACTACAGATTTAGATGATGATAACGATGGGATATTAGATGCTGTTGAAGATCCAAATACAGATGGTGATAATGACCCTATGACCAATCCTTTGGATACAGATAATGACGGTATTCCTAATCACTTGGATATTGATTCTGATGATGATGGTATCCCGGATAATGTTGAAGCTCAGACTACAGATGGATATATTGCGCCCAATGATGACGATGAAGCAACAAGTACAGCTAACGATGGTCTAAATACGGCTTACCCAGATGGATTAACCCCTGTTAATACGGATGGTACGGATACGCCAGATTATATAGACCTTGATAGTGATAACGATTCTGTACCAGACAATAATGAAGGAAATGATTTCAACTTTGATGGTACTCCTGATCAAACTTACACTGGTATAGATACGGATGGTGACGGACTTGATGATGGTTACGAAGGAAGTGATGTTAATGATGGTTTTGATGTAAACGATGAGATCGATGATCCGGCAAATGATTTACCTGATACAGATGGTACCGAAGATGTAAATTATCGTGATTTAGACGATGATGGTGATGGTATTGATACGCCAAATGAAGATATAGATGAAGATGGAGATCCAACTAATGATGATACGGATGGAGATGGAATTCCAGATTATTTAGACCCAACCCTAGATGTTACACCAGATACAGATGGTGACGGTGTGCCGGATGCCACTGATTTAGATGATGATAACGATGGTATTTTGGATACGGTTGAAGATCCTAATATTGATGGTGATAACGATCCACTTACAGACCCTTATGATTTAGATGAGGATGGTATTCCAAATCATTTAGATATTGATTCTGATGATGATGGTATCCCGGATAACGTTGAAGCGCAGACAACGGATGGTTATATTGCACCCAACGATGACGATGAGGCAACTATTAAAGCAAATGATGGTTTAAACTCGGCATATCCTGATGGATTAACTCCTGTTAATACAGATGATAGTGATGTTGAAGATTATCTTGATGCAGATAGTGATAATGATGACGTTCCTGATAATAATGAAGGTAATGATTTCAACTTTGATGGAACTCCTGATCAAACTTACTTAGGAACGGATGCAGATGGCGACGGACTTGATGATGGTTATGAAGGAAGTGATATCAATGATGGTTTTGATGTTAATGATGAAATAGATGATCCTGCAAATGATTTACCGGATACAGATGGTACGGAAGATGTAAATTATCGTGATTTAGATGATGACGGTGATGGTATTGATACGCCAAATGAAGATGTAGATGAGGATGGTGATCCAACCAATGATGATACAGATGGTGACGGAACTCCAGATTATCTAGATTTTGATGAAGATACTACAAAGGATACGGATGGAGACGGAGTACCTGATGTAACAGACTTAGATGATGATAACGACGGTATTTTAGATGCTGTAGAAGATCCTAATACGGATGGTGATGATAATCCTTTGACCAATCCATTGGATACAGATGAGGATGGAATTCCTAATCATTTAGACATTGATGCGGATAACGATGGTATTCCTGATAATGTAGAAGCACAGACTACGGATGGTTATATTGCTCCAAACGAAGACGATGAAGCAACAAGTATAGCTAATGACGGGTTGAATTCTGCATATCCTGATGGTTTAACCCCAGTTGACACGGATGAAGACAGTACGCCAGATTATATAGACCTAGATAGTGATAATGATACGGTGCCTGATAATAATGAAGGTAATGATTTTGACTTCGATGGTACTCCTGATCAAACCTATACGGGTGTAGATACGGATGGTGATGGATTGGACGATGGTTATGAAGGTAGCGATGTCAATGATGGTTTTGATGTAAACGACGAAATAGACGATCCTGCAAACGATTTACCGGATACAGATGGTACGGAAGATGTAAATTATCGTGATTTGGATGATGATGGTGATGGTATTGATACGCCAGATGAAGATATAAATCAAGATGGTGACCCTACCAATGACGATAGTAACGGGAATGGCATTCCTAACTACCTGGATCCTACGGATAACATTCCTACAACTGATACCGATGGTGACGGTGTACCGGATATGGTAGATTTAGATGATGATAATGACGGTATATTGGATACGGTTGAAGATCCTAACACAGATGGAGATAATAACCCATTAACAGATCCATTAGATACAGATGGCGATGGTTTCCCTAATCATTTAGATATTGATGCGGATAACGATGGTATTCCAGATAATGTGGAAGCTCAAACAACTGATGGTTTTGTACTTCCAAATCAAGATGATGAAGCAACAACTATTGAAAATAATGGTGTTAACTCTGCTTATCCTGATGGTTTTACACCTGTAAATACAGATGGAACAGATGAGCCGGATTATTTAGATTCAGATAGTGATAATGACCTAGTACCTGATAATAATGAAGGAAATGACTTCAACTTTGATGGAGAGCCAGACCAGTTGCCTACGGTAGAAGATACTGATAATGACGGTCTTCTTGATGGGTATGAAGGTTCTAATGTAAGTGATGGTTTTAATGTTCATGATGAAATTAACGACCCTGCAACGGATTTACCTGATACGGATGGTACCGAAGATGTAAACTATCGTGATGTAGATGATGACGGTGATGGAATAAATACTATTGATGAAGATGGTAATGGTAACGGTGATCCAACAGATGATGATCGTGACAATGATGGTATTCCTTCATATCTTGATCCAGAAGAAGAAACAGAGATTGTAGTAATGCAAATGGTAACACCAAATGGTGATGGCAAGAATGAATTCTTATGGATTGAAAATGTAGATAAGGCATTGAATAATAGTCTTCAGATATTCAACAGATGGGGAGTATCGGTTTATGAAGGTAAAGACTATAACAATCAGAATAATGTTTTTGACGGTAGATCAAAAGGACGTTCTACTATATCTGGTCAAGACTATTTACCTGCCGGTGTGTATTTTTATATATTTGAATACACTACAGTAAACGGTGAGAATATAAATGACAGTGGTTACATTTACATTAGCAAATAATCAATATAAAGTAGGTATGATTATAAAGAACAAGTTTCTAGCGGCCCTATTTTTGGTGTTAGTCTATTGCCAAACGGCTTCCGCCCAACAAGATGCCCAATACACTCAGTATATGTTTAACACTATGAGCGTCAACCCTGCTTATGCAGGTTCTAGGGGACAGCTAAGTATTGCAGGCCTTTATAGATCTCAATGGGTAGGCTTGGATGGTTCGCCAGAGACCTTTACAATCAACTTGCATTCTCCTATACGAAATAGTAAAGTAGGTTATGGGTTGTCTGTTGTAAATGATAAAATTGGTGAGGGTACTATACAAGAAACGTATATAGATGGATTGATATCTTATTCTATAGATGTGTCCCTAAAAGGAAAACTATCTTTTGGATTAAAGCTTGGAGGTAATATTCTTAATTTGGATTATGAACAATTGAGGCAGAGACCTGGTTTTGAAGAAGCTGTAGGTACTGACAATATTGAAAATAGGTTTGCACCAAATGTAGGCTTAGGAATGTACTATCATACGAATAAATTTTATGCAGGTCTTTCCGCTCCTAATTTATTGGAAGTAGAACATTTTGATACTGCAGATTCGGATGCGAATGAAATAGATTTTTTAGCTAAAGATCGTGTCAATTTTTATTTAATTACAGGTTATGTATTTGATTTAAACCCCGATTACGTTCCTAACGATTTGTTAGCTTTTTATATTCTGACTGGCGGTATCCCTAAATATGCTGAACAATTTATTGATAAAAAACGACTGTCCAAAAAGGATATGCTTGGTGAAATCCTGCAAAAGAATTCTATTTTTTTGGAGGAAGGAAAGCATGTTTTGATTGAAGAGTTTGGAAAAGAATATACCAATTACTTTTCTGTGCTTTCTTTAATCGCTTCTGGAAAAACATCTCGTGGCGAAATAGAAAACATTCTCACAAAAGATGTCGGTGGATATCTTAGTCGATTAGAAAACGATTATCAAATCATCCAGCGTAAACTCCCTATTTTTGCAAAATTAGGAA
>ENA-ORXM01003590-ORXM01003590.1-marine-metagenome-genome-assembly--contig:-NODE-3590-length-15146-cov-19.166036_pt1 | contig 15146 bp, 13 predicted proteins | sample MGYA00237867_ERZ511480 | MGnify/ENA primary metagenome ERZ511480 (study PRJEB26309, sample SAMN06266103) | marine metagenome | isolation source: Algal blade | place: United Kingdom:Sidmouth, United...
ATCAAACGGTGGATCCGCAAGCATCAGGCCCCATCAAGAAGACAATCGAAATAGGGAAGAACTCGCCACTCACGAGTTATTAAAGGGTATACAAAAAGTAGGGCGGCGGCATGCGTTTCTGCTGCGATGAAGTCGGTGGTTAGTCAACTTCCGATTCCTGACATAGGATGCTACCGATGGTCTGGGTATTGAAGCTTGAGGAAGTTCGCGACAACAAGACCATTGGCCGGCGCAAGGTTTTGACCCTGAATCGACCTGCCTGCGTCGACTCCGCCGACGACGTCGGGTTGAGTCTCGACGAGACCAAGCGATTGCTGTCCTCGGTGCAACAGCTCCTCGCCACGTCCCAGTTCCAGTAGGACGCCAAGTGCCGAGCGATCTGTGCTGAGTGTGGGCTTCGTCAGAATATCAAGGACTACCGTTCGCGCGCGATCGATACGCTGTATGGCCGGGTCACCGTCCGCTGTCCACGCTATCGCTGTGCTCGCTGCGGAGTAAGCGGTCATTTGACGGAGTCATTGATCTTCACTCTGGTTTCCGAGTGGATCTGTTTCTACATCCTGCGTCGACGCGCTTGGGCTTGAGTAACACACAGCACAAGGACACCGCCGGCAGTGCCTGCAGTGGTTGAGACTGTTGTGAGATTGCTGGTGCGCCGGAAAGATGCAGGGCGCCGTGAAGCTCTCACTACCCGCTGTCGTACAGGTCCGATCGCAGCGGGTTGTCGACAAAGAGCTCCTTCCACAACCGGGGCGTGAGTTCGGCGACTCGGCTTGCCGGATGCAGAGCGACCCGTTGAAGCACATCGACCAGGTAGGTGTAGGGATTCACGTCGTGAAGCCGACAGGTCGTGACCAGACTCTGGATGATGCCGACGTGTTCGGCGCCCAGTTCAGTCCAGCAGAAAATCCAGTTTTTCTTGCCCATCGGGATGCAGCGCAAGCCGCGTTCGACATGATTGGTATCCAGGGGTACGTCCGGATCCGCCAGGAAGATTCGCAGCTGTTGCTCACGATCACCCAGGTACTTCAGCGCCTTGGCGAACGGGTCACTGGGTACCAGATCCTGGCGAGTACCCTGCCAACGATGCCAGGCATAGAGCTCGTCCACGATCGGTTTGGCATGCTCGAGCCGGTAGGTGCGTTTCGGCTCACCTTCAAGCGCCTCCTTGCGGATCTCGGCCTCAACCTTGTACAGCCGCCCGATCACTTCCAGCGCCTGATCACAGGCCTGAACCTCGCCCTCATGCGCCTTACGAACTGACGTCGTGTATGGACCCAGCATTGAGCCAGGGACACCCGATCGGCGCCCTCGACCCAGGCGGCGTAGGCAGCATAGCCATCGGCGATCAACGTGCCCGAGAACTGCACACCGAGCAGTTGCTCAATGACCTGCTTGCCGCGGCTGCTGGCAAAGGCGAACACCACCTCGTCCCGATCACCGTACATCGGCCAGAAGTAGCCTTGCTGCATCTTTCCCGGACGCTTCCTGCTCGGTCCGGCCTTCACCGGCGTCTCGTCCATCGCCAGCACCGAGCTCTCGAGCACCGAGTCCAGCTGTGCCGCCACAATCGGACGCAGCAACTCGATGGCGCGCTTGGCCAGGTTGGTCAATGTCGAGCGCGCCAGCGTGATGCCGTTGTGCTCAAGGCGTTGATGCTGACGAAACAGCGGCAGGTGGTACGCAAACTTGTCCACCAGCATCCCCGCCATGAAGGAGACATCGGCGACGCTTCGCTCCACCACCGCCAGCGGTGCCGGTGCCTGACAGACCAGGCCCTTCTGGCGAAGCTTGACCACCGGCCGCTCGTAGTGCAGCACGACCGTGCTGGCCGGGCGTTGAGCCAGACGGTAGGTGTTCTTGACGCCGATGATCTCGTAGTCACCCTCGCTCAACCCCTCGATCTCGGCAGGCAAGAGCCGGATGGTCTTGATCGGTACCGATGGATCAAAGCGCAGACCCTCATCGGTGACCCAATCCTCCGGGCGCCGCTTCGGCCCCTTGCCCCTCTGGTAGGTAATCGTCTGCTTGGGCTCGACTTCAGGCTCGGGTACCTCTCCGAGAATACCGTGATCGAATCCGAGTTGATTGGGATTGTCGAGAAAGCGCTTTTCGCTTTTTTCACCGAACAACTGACGCTTGAACCAGGCCAGCTCGTGTTTGGCGCTCTTGAGTTCTCGATCCAGACGCGTCACCGAATCGAGCAATTGTTCACGGGTTTTATCGTGATGAACAGAGCTGGAGGCGGCCGCTTCAGACATGCTTGTATTATACCTCAAGCCGCGATTCTTTCGGGCAAGGAAAAGCGTTTATATCGCCGTGCATTCTGTCATTCGATACCGTAGAGCAGACAGTTCAACTCGCCGTAGTTCAAGGGTTGTTTCACCCCTTCGGCATCCGGAATCACGAAGTGGCCTTGCTCGAGTCGCTTGCACCACACCGCATACCCATCGCCATCAAAATACAGAATCTTCATCTGCGTTCTGAAGCGTATTTCATTGTGCATCTCTCCTATTCAAAGCCGGGCAGTTTGAGGGTCTTTTCATCCTGATAAACCGCGGAACTGCGCGGTCTTCGATCCACCATTTCCTGCACACCTATCTTCACCGCCTCAGTGTCGAGAGCTGCGACAGAAATCTGCCATGGCGCCGAGTGCATCAGCTGTTCAGCGGGTAGCGTGCCCGAACGAATCAATCGGTGTACTGAACCGATGCAGATGCCGAGTCGACGGGCGGTCGCGTCCACGCTGATCGTTTCCTCGCGTATTTGAGCCGGATCGAACTCGGCAATGCCCAATCGTTCACGCAGTTCACGTACTCGCACGACAGTCCACGTCTTGCCATCCTGTGATTTGCAACGCATGCGGTTCATCGATACTGCCAGCTCCCGGTCTGGCCAGCGACCGCCAAGGTTGCGCAATACTTCAACAGCGCTAGGGTGACGATCCTCGGGATAACGTCCGACGCGTACGCGGGCTACTCGTAACTCACTATGGCGCCCGCCTTGCCAATGGATCGTCAAGACGGCCTCATTCGTCGGTTCGCTGATGTCGATCACCACTTCTTTGATCAAGACGTGCGTTAGCCTCTGCTTGGTCTGGGGATTGACCCCCGGAGCGTTCCAGACAGCAGGCAGATCATTGGCCAATGCCAGAAGATCCACTTGATCGATATCCGGTCGCGTTTGCTGCTGACGTTCGAATTCGCCGAGTCGACGTTCGAGCTTGCGAGCTGCTCAAGCGCACGATTCCATCGCGCCTCAAGCTCACGAGCCACAAGGCGCTTGTCGGGATCAACCGCTGCGTGACGCCGGGCGGCGAGGGTAACTTCATAGCGAGCTTCCTCGAGCTCGTGCTCAACAGCTTGACGAACGTTGTCATCAGCTTGCCGGGTGCGGACAACGGCCAGTTGTGCGGCCTTGAGTGCATGAGGCGCCACGACCTCGATGAGTTGACGCGCAACCGCACGGTCGACACGCAAGCCGCCGATTCCGATACAGGGCTTGCCAGCACGCTGGTCGACCTCGCCACGACAGTGATAGCGGTGGCCGGTCGATGAGCCCGAACTGTACGTCACACGCATCATCCTGCCGCATCGTCCACAGCGCACTATCCCACTCAACAGGGCTTTGCCGCCCCTGCCGGACTTTCGAGATGTGCGCTTTTGCATATGTGCGTTCTCTTTCAGCATGCGCTGATGCTCCTCGAACTCTTCCCATGAAATATAGCCGGGATGATTGTCGCGCAGAAGCACACGCCACTGCGCCTGTTCTTTAAGATGCCCCTCAGTCTTTCGTGCTCGATCGCCCTCGATAAGAGTGGGCGGTTTCCACGCCGGCCAAAGACATAAGCACCTGCATAAATCGGATGTTGGAGCATCTTGAGCACCGTGTGATACGCCGGTGGCTTCCACTCCATAGCCCGGCCTGCCCCGCGCCCCTGGCGATAAACAGGCAGCTGAACCCCCTCTTCGTTGGCCCAGAGCATCACCTGGCGCGCGCTACCGAGCTCCCGGAATTTCCTGAACACGAGTTCGACTGCGGCGACAATTCGCGCATCCGGATCCTTCTCGATACGGCTAGACTCGTCCCAGCAATAGCCCGGCGGCAGCGCAAAACGCAGCTCGCCTCGTTCCGCCTTCGACTCTCGAGCGGCCTGGCTGCGCTGTTGTAGCAAGCTCAACTCATACTCTGACATGGTGCCTTTCAAACCGAGAAGCAATCGGTCGTTGAGCTGGCGCGGATCATAGACTCCGTCGGCATCGACGATGACGGTGCCAGCCAGAGCGCAGAGATCGATCAGGTGATGCCAATCACGCCCATTGCGGGCAAGTCTGGAAGCCTCAAATCAGTACACCGCACCAACGCTGTTGGCGCACACTCGGACAACAAGCTTTTCGAAGCCAGGCCTCTCGACCAACCCAGAGCCCGAGCGACCGAGATCGTCACCAATGACAGTGACGGAGGTAAAGCCCTTCTCTCGCGCGGCGTTGGCCAATTCGTACTGGCGACGACGGCCCTCGGCGTGATCAATTACCTGCCCCGGTGACGACTGCCTGACATAGACAATTGCGCCCTTGGATATATGCAAGTCTGACACTTTAGCGTTCATCGACAATCTCCGTCGTCTCGGTTTCCTGTGCCGCTTCCCTCCCGTAGGCTTCCAGCAGAAGATCCGCCAGAGCTTCGATGACCGCCTCCGGAACTGGGCTCACCGACAACGTCAGTGATTCCGGTTCCAGGCTCAACGCCAACTGAGCTTGCCTCGCCTTTGGCATCGTCAACTCCTATCTGCTGAGTAGCCAATGATGATGCAGCAGGAGATAGGAGTTCGTCCAAGATGGAGCGTAGCTCCAGAAGTGCGGAAACAGAAACCTGGGGATCGTCGAGCGACATGGCTGCGCATGTTTCGGCGTCGATCATCCAGGCCGGAATCTCACGTGAGCTACCCTGATTGCCGTCAAAATGCAGAGCCTCTTCTCCACCTCGACGAACCGTCCTGCGTATCTCCACTTCTTGACCGTGAAGTGGGTGCCACTTGTAGTGGATGGTTGCTACGAACGATCGGTATGCGGAATGTCGTTCGGGTCCTCTTGCGATTGACGAACACGAACATCGCGCCTGAGAGTGGGTTGTCGCACAGCTCACGCTTGACCATGGCCGACAGACCATTGAACGATCGGCGCATGTCGGTGGGCGTGGTGCACAGCCACACACGCAGATGGCCTACGGGGCGAAACATCACACACCTCGAGTGATGCGAAGCTGCACACCGCCACCAAGGCTCAACTCGACAATCGTTGGCGTCTCGGGTGAGTTGACCTGGGAAGCGATCGGCATCGGAACGTGCTCATGCGTCGACGACGCTGGCGACGATGTCAACTCGATGAAGGTTGACTGCGCAGGGCGTTCGCTTTGTTCTTCAGAGCTCAGACGCCGACGCCATGCACTGAAGCTGGGGTAGCCCAGGTTCCGAGATCTGCAGAACGACTTGGCTGTCAGATCGCTCTGTTCGAAATCACGGATGATGGATTGCCACTGATCTGCGGTTCGATATGTGCGCTTGCTTGCCATGGGGCATTGCCTCAACGATGAGCGAGGCGATGATGCTAGGGGGAGATTCGCTCGGCGGGAAGAACGCTCTTAGATGACCGGTTACGCTGCGGACTCGCCTCACTGCCGGTGCTGGCACGGTCGACGACCGAGTAAGACACGATCCGCGCCCGGTTCGCCGCACACCTCCTCTATCGCGTCGTAACCGATGTACTCACGAGTGTCCTTCCGCTCGACGCGGGTGCCACGCACACCACGATCCGAAATCGCACCGCCCGCGTCGCCGAGCGTCTCCAGCATGTCGGCGCACTCCATGGGGAGCGCGACATTGAGCCTGCCGCCAACCTGGTACTCGGACTCGACACCGGATTCATCCGCTCGAACACACCGAAGATCGCCCGCCATCACGCCATTCTCGTCGGTTGCGCCGAGCGGCAAACCGAAAAGAAGACGGCTCACTGCCGTGCAGCGTGATGACACCTTGGCGGCCGGCGCCATCCGTCATCACCTCGATGCCCTGGGCTATCGGGCGAGCACCGACCTGACCGTGCTGACCGACGGCGCTGCCGGACTGAGGGCGCTCGCAAGGCGCGCGGTCGATGCACCGATCACTCCGATTCTCGACTGGTTTCATGTCGCCATGCGCCTCCAACACATGCGTCAGAAGGCGCGCAGCCTCAGCACGCGCGTGAAGACGCATCGGGAGGCAAAGGCGAGCATCCGGCCCTAGCTCGAGCGACTCCGATAGCGCCTCTGGAACAGGCGCACCGACAGCGTCGAGCGGTTCCGCCAGGAGCTGTCCACTGCCATCCGGCGATTCGGGCACTACAACAAGCCGCACCGGTGTCGTCCGCACAGCCATCGGGAGCTCTGGGCCCTGTTGTTCGAGCCCGAGCGCTACGTCGGCAACCACGAGGTAATCATTCCGAACTACCACCGGCGACAGCAGGATGGGTTACGAGTATCTACAGCACTGGTCGAGTCCGCTGTGAACAGCATGATCAACCAACGGATGAACAAGCGCCGGCAAATGCGATGGTCGGAGGGGGGGTGCGCAGTCGCTGCTGCGCGTGCGGACGGCGGTGATCAACGGCGACCTGGAACGGCTACGCCCGGTGCACTCGCCATGCATGAGAGCCGACCCGACCGACATGGCTCTGGCGGCGTGACCCCCAAGTTTTGAACGCTCTCGGCGGCGGCATCGGTTTCTGCTGCGGTGAAGTCGGTGGTTAGTCAACTTCGCGTTAAGCTTCAAGGCATCAGCCCTGCGATCTGGTACCGAACATCAAAACGCGCGGACTTACTAATCCGAGCGTAGCACCCGGTTTGGCATGCACTCCGACCAAAAGTCTAGGCGCGGAAATTACCTCGCGCTCAGTACACTGCTTCGCTGATCCATCGCCAGCGGAAACTTTTATGCCTACGACTACCTACGCACTGCTTGTCGGCATCGACGACTACCTTCCGCCAGTACGGCCGTTAAAGGGGTGCGTCGCCGACATTCGGACGATGCAGGGCTTTCTCGAGGCCCGCGTTCACGGTGATGAGCATCCGCTCAAGATCAGGACGCTGCTGAACGAACAAGCCTCTCGCCAGGCCATCATTGATGCCTTTCGCGATCATCTAAGCCAGGCCCGCGAAGGCGATACCGCCCTGTTCTGCTTCTGCGGCCACGGATCGCAAACCCCCACCGCGCCCGAACTGCATTATCTGGAACCGGACAGACTGGATGAGACCCTGGTGTGTCACGATAGTCGTCGCGAGGGTGTCTACGACCTTGCCGACAAGGAACTGTCGACCCTGATCCAGGAAGTGGCCAGCCACCATCCACATGTGGTGCTGATTCTCGATTCCTGTCACTCGGGTACGGCATCGCGCAGTATCGAATCGACCAACGCGGAAATCGGTGTGCGCCGCGTGCCCACCGATACCCGGCAGCGACCGTTTTCGTCCTATCTGATGTCGGTGCAGGACGTGCCCGACCCGTCGGAAGGTTCGCGATCGCCATCGGTGCCGGCCTGGACTTCGCTCGACGCCGGCAAGCACGTGATTCTGTCGGCCTGTCAAGCCGACGAGGAAGCGAAGGAGGTGCCATTCGATGGCCAGACTCGTGGTGTCTTCTCCTGGTACCTACAATCTGCCTTGCAAAGCAATGCAAAAGCCTTGACCTATCGCGATCTGTTCACGCAAGTCAGCGCTCAAGTTCGTTCTCGGGTATCTCGTCAATCGCCGCGCATCGAAGTGAGCGATCCGGCCGACCTCGACCGACCTTTTCTCGGCGATGCCGTGCAAGCGGCACCGAGCTACTACAGTGTCCATCACGAAATCGATGCCTGGTACATGGATGCCGGCAGCATTCATGGCATACCGCCAACGCAAGGTGAGGAAACGACACACTTGGCCTTGTACACTCTGAACACCAATCCAGACAACGACGACGCCGTGCCGATCGGTACGGCCCGGGTACGTGAGGTGCAATCCGGTCGCTCGAAACTGGCGATCACCCTGGCCGACAACAGCTCAGCCGATACCGGTACCAGCTATCGAGCCGTCATCACCGCCTTGCCTCTGCCGCCCAAGGGTGTGCGTCTCGAGGGCGATGAGAACATGCTGGCAAAGGTGCGTGAACAACTGGTGATGCCGGGGCTCAGCAATGCGCCCTCACTGTTGCTCCAGGAGGTCAATGCCGGCGAGGCCATGACCCTGATAGCCGAGAACGGCCGCTACCGGATTCGCCGCAGCGGTGACGATCGACCCTTGTCGGCCGTGATCGAACCGAATGCCGACAGCGACGATGACGCGCTGGCCAGACATGCCGTGGATGCACTGGAACACATTGCCCGCTGGGTGCATATGCTGGAATTGCACAATCCGGCCACGCAATTGCCCGGCGATGCGATCGGCCTGGAACTGCACCGCGTCGATGGAAATGGCCAGGCCACGCCAGTGGATACGGCATTGGACGGTTGCGACGTTCGCTTGCACTACAGCGAGGTGGACGGTCAGTGTCAGCACCCCAGCTTTCGCCTAAAAGTGATCAATCGCAGTCAGCAGACCCTGCACTGCGTGTTGCTGGATCTGACCGATCGCTTTCGCATCAGTGCACAAGGCTTGTTTCCAGGCGGTAGCGTGACACTGGCGCCCGACGAGGAGGTCTGGGCCATGGATGGCAGAAACGTTCCGGTCAACGTCCCGGATGAACTCTGGGAACAGGGCCTGACCGAATACAAGGATGTGATCAAGGTCATCGCCGCCACCGAGCGCTTCGATGCCAACAGATTCGAGCAAGGCAATCTGGGCATGCACTACGAGCCGGACACTGCACGAAGTGTCGGTACGTCCAACGCCCTGGAAAAGCTGATGAGCCGCAGCATGACGCGCGACTTGGACAGTCTGCCCACGGCCGGTGACAAGCGTCTGGAATGGACCACCACGGCCATGAGCCTGACGACCATTCGCCCGCTGGACAGACAAACCCTGCCCGACTCGACGACGCGTTCGGTGGAACTGACAGCCGAGATCAGCATCGCCGGGCATGAGCGCTTTCGCGCCACCGCTCGACTGGCCACCGAGCCGCTGGCCTCGCGTGACATGAGTTCGGCCCGCCCGATGCCGACGTGGCTGCGCGACGATCCAAGCATCGTCATGCCGCTGGATCTGGCTCGGAGCCGTAACGTGGAAGCCGGCCTGTCGGTCATCGAACTGGATGCCGTTGAGAACCCCGAAGCGGTAACGCGTGAGAAGCCTTTGCGCGTTGAGGTGAACACGACACTTGCCGAAAATGAGCATGTACTGGCCATCGCCTACGATGAAAGCAATCAGTTGTATCTGCCGGTCGGCCATGGCAGTCGCCAGAACGACAAGCTGGTGGTCAATATCGAACGGCTGCCCGAACCCGCTATCAGCAGTCGCAGCATCGGTGGCTCGATCAAGATCTTCTTCAAGAAGATCATCTCGAAGGTCGTCGGCACCGAATTCGAGTATCCGATACTTGCTGCGGTTGACCGGAGCGGCAAACGTAACTCAGCGGTCGAACCACTGAAACAGCAGGTCGCTGCAGCGAATCGGATTCTCTTGTACATACACGGCATCGTCGGTAATACCGAGACGATGGCCGAGAGCGCCTTTCAAGCAATCGACAATCAGACTAGCGCGCCTATCGGTGCCCAGTACGATCTGGTGCTGACCTTCGACTACGAAAACCTCAATACGCACATTCAGGAGAACGGCAAGCTGCTGGGTCAGCGGCTGGCAGCGGTGGGGCTGGACCAGAAACACGGCAAGACTCTACATATCGTGGCGCATTCGATGGGCGGTTTGGTGTCACGCTGGTTCATCGAACGCGAAGGGGGCAAGCACGTGGTGTCACATCTGGTCATGCTCGGTACACCGAATCTCGGCTCACCCTGGAGTACTGTGGAAAACTATGTGGCCGGTGCTCTGGGTATCGGCCTGAATCGGCTCAGCGCCGTGATCTGGCCGGTGAAGATTCTCAGCGTGCTGGCTCGCTCCTTTGAACGCGCCGCCGGTCAGTCGCTGGAACAGATGGGTAACGGTTCGACATTCCTGGACGAGCTTGCTGCCAGTGACGATCCCGGCGTGCCCTATTCGATCATTGCCGGCAGTACATCGCTGATAGCGGACGCCACCAGGGAGACCGATGAGAAGCCGAAGAGCCTGTTCAAGCGACTTCTTGGCAGACTGAACCTGAAGCAGGTACTGGACCGCGCAGCGACAATTGCCTTCTTTCGCGAACCGAACGACATCGCCGTGACGGTCGACTCCATCGGCAGCATACCTGCGTTCGCCAAAGCAGCACCCACCGCTGTGGTGCCTTGCGACCACATGACCTATTTTTCGGTCGATGCATCGCTGAGTGCCTTGAGTGCGGCGCTCGAGTCGGCCGACAGCACATCGACGAGCGCCCCCGCTTGAAACCTGCTGCTACCAGCACTGCTCGGCCTGCCACGCCACTCAAGGTCAAGCGCTGGGCACTCATCGTGGGTATTTCCCGCTATCGCCAGGACGACTGGAATCTGCGATACGCCCACCGAGATGCACAGGCACTGGCCGATCTCATACGCTCACCCGCCGGTGGGGGCTATGCCGCCGAGCGCGTCCACCTGTTGACCGATGAACAAGCGACCACCGCGGCTCTGACCCATGGCCTGCGCACCTTTCTGAAAAAGCCTGCAGAAGACGACATCGTGATGCTGTATTTCGCTTGTCATGGATGCGCCGACGGCGAACGATCGGACAACCACTATCTGCTGACACACGATACCGATCCGAAAGACATCGCCGCCACCGCCTTGCCGATGCGCGAGATCAATTTTGCACTGCAGAAGACCCTGTATGCCAAGCGCATCATGGTTTTCGTGGACTCCTGCCACAGTGGCGAATTGACACTCGAGGAGGGCACCCGCTCTCGCGACATAGGCGGTAGCGCCGCCTTTCTCAAGCACCTGCCCGCCTCCAAGCCAGGTGGCAAGCAAGTGGCCTTTCTCACCTCGGCACGTGAAAACCAGAAGTCGTACGAGAACGAACGCTGGGGCGGTGGCCACGGCGTCTTTACCTACTATCTGCTAAGGGGCATGAGCGGCGAAGCAGACGGATACCCGAACACCGCACGCAATCATGAAGTCACTGTGGGCGAGCTGTTCAACTATGTGATAAACAACGTCAAAAAAGATCCCTTTATTAATTCCAGGCAACACCCGACCAAGGCTCGTCGAAAATACGATGAAAACATGGTGGTCACCGAAACCGGCAGCCTGTGGCTCGAGGAAGAGATCAAGCAAGCTCAGCTGCTCGACTCTCTGGCCAGACGTGTGCAGGAGCCTGAACGTTTCCGCGATGCTGCCCGGCGACATGCCGTTGCAGCAGTCGGGGCGCAACGCATCGGTGAAGACACCAGCGAGCTGTTGACCAGCGAAGGCTCCAACCATCTCTTTGCTGGTGATCTGGACAAGGCCGTGAACCTGCTAGAACGGGTGCTGAAGCAGCATCCGGACCGTTCGCTGCCGCGCACTCATTTCTATCTGGCAATTGCCGAGGCCAGACAATTGAACTACGACAGGGCCGTGGCAGCGCTGAGCGAGGTAGTGTCGAGCGACAACCGCCATGAAAACTCGGCCTGGATCGCCAACTACCTCACCTGGCTACAGCAGCGCAGCAATGGCAAGCGTCGTGCGCTGTTGATCGGCGTCGATGACTATCGAATGCCGAGCATGCAGCTAGAGGGTTGTGCCAACGATGTGCATTTCCTGAAAGAACAGCTATCGCGGAAAAACCTTTTCGACGACGTACGAATTCTACTGAACGAGCAGGCCACCCATGACAACATCCTCAAGGCAATCGCCGAGCTGGGCGAGGGTCTTGGCGAACATGATCAGCTCTGGGTGTCCTACAGCGGGCACAGTTTTCCCGAAGCGCACCCCAACGACGATGATCTGACCGTTCACGATGCCTATCTGATTGTCCACGACACGATCGCCAACGATGAGGGCATCGAGAACAGCATAGGCGCCTTCGAGCTGCACGCGGCCATGAAGGCGCTGCCAACTCCTCATAATACCCTTGTACTCGACACCCATCCGAGCTTTTCGCTGAAGCAGTTGGCGGGCCGAGATGCCAACTACACCCTGCTGCTGGGTTCGGACAATGCCGAATTGGCCTACGAGAACAAGGTCGAAATAGACGGAGAGAGCAAGAGGATGGGGCTGTTCACCGCCGCACTGGTCCAATCGCTGGATGCTGCGAACTTCGCCTCGTTGAATTATCGGCATCTGATGGCCGAAACACGGGCACGAATGACACCGAACGGCCAACGCCAGACACCCTTGATCGTCGGCGACAAGGAGCAGTTGGTGTTCGGCATACAGGACCCGTTTCTTGCCGCGTTGGATCTGGCCAAGCTACGCGATCACACGCGCCTGAATGCGAAGGTGCTGAACAAGCTCGCAGCCCACATCAACAAGGTGCTGAAAGCGCCCTACCCCGAGTTTCATCTGGGCGTCGGCCGCACCCAATTCCATCTGGGCGATCTCGAGGCAGCAGCGGTGTCTCTGGCCACCGCGCGCCGGCAACGTAGCGGCTCGTTTATCGATTGCAGCCTGCTGCAAACCCGCGTGCACCTGGCACGCCATGCCGACCGTGACGCGATGGCGGCGATAACCAGTGAGTGCGACTGTATTGAAGCGCTGATCGCGAACGAGCACAGCAACGGCATGACAGCAATCCACAGCGAGCGCAGTTACGCCGAGGCTTTTCTGCCCGTGGCCAAGAGCGTGATCGCCAGGCTGGAGCGACTGCGGAAAGGTCGACGACGGGTGCTGTTGGTGGGCATCGATCACTACGCCGATGCCTCGCTGAACAAGGTACACGGTGCCGTGAACGACATCGAGGCCATGGCCAGGTTGTTGGGCAAGAACGGGCCGGTGCAAGCGGCGGACATCGTCTGCCTAAAAGATGCCGAAGCGAGCCGTGCTGCGGTGCTGGCAGCGTTCCAGCAGCTGTGCAAAGCAGCGAGGGGCAGTGCCTGCTACTTCCATTTCGCCGGTAACGGCTCTTTCACGGAAGCAGGACTTCCCACACTGATCTGCGCCGATTCGCGCACCGGTGGTGTTGCCGATCTCGAACTCGCCGAACTCGCCCGACTGGCACAGGACCGCAATCTCGTGTCGGTGCTCGATGCCGGCTGGAATCCGCAATCGAAGTACAACATGGCCAATTCGAGCCCGCTGCAAGGGTCACGGTATGCTCCCCCCGGTGAACACTCCTTGGGTATCAGCCGCACACAAGTTCGGAAAGACACTGAGACCGACGATGCATTCAAGGTGGGCGCAGTGACCATTTTGAATCCGCACGCGGTGCCTGCCAGTTTTCATCGAGTGCCCGACAGCCGTCCGATGCCAGACAAGATGCTGGAGACAGAGGCAAGCACCCGCGGCCGCGGCGTGCTGAGTCTCGCCTTGCACGATGCCGCTGAAGAGCTGGTGCCTGACAGCAGTGCCGCATCGCAAACACTGTCACTTTGCATCTCTGACTGGTTGTCGCAGGCATCGATGCGACTGACTCAGCCGGTACCTCCGAGAGATGCAAAGTTGCGGGCATCGAATGAACCTGCCTCACCGGTTTACGCACTCGGCGAGGTCGGTACGCGACGGCTGTTCGACTGTTTCCTGATTCGCGAAGCGGCTGATGCTGAACTCGAGAAACTGGAGCAGGCACCCTTGCGAGATCTGCTGGTGTTGTTGGAGGCCGTGGTGGAATCCCATGATCGCTCCGGCGATCTCTGCGCCTGGGGCCGACTGAACATGGGTGTCGCCTGCGAACAACTGGGCAACTACCCACGAGCCATCAGGCACATGAAGAAAGCCGTCAAGCACTTCGAGACGTCGCAGGAAAGCACTCATGATGCCGAACTGAGCGATCAGCTCAACGATGCACGTTATCTGCTCGGCAGAACACTCTATCAGGCCCGAAAGGAGCTTCCTCTTGCGGTGTATCTGCTGAGCACGGCGCGGGAAATAGACCCGAACGACCCGGGCCGGCTGTTATACCTGGGTCTGGCCATGTCGGAGATGAATCGTCTGGAAACACCGGAATCGTCACGCGAACTGCTGCAACGCTATCTGAATCTCGACGCACCGCTGGGTCGAGCCGAACAAGTCACCGCGATGTTGCGACAGGACGTACCGCTTCGCGACAACAGAATCCTGTCGGCCGCGGTGCAGCAGCCGCAGCCAACGACGGCCACGGTGGCAGGCTGAACGAATTCACAGCCATGACAGGCGAAGCCCGCAACACTGCCGGGCATGTTCATTGTTCATTGGCGAGACGCATTGTTTACAAGTTATTCGGATCACACCGGGTAAGCTGACCCTTCAACGCGAGTCGCAAGGCGAAATCTCGCTGAGTATCGATGAGACGCCCAGTGCGGCTACAGGAGACTGGCTAATCCTACTGTGTCATATACGTGATCGAGTGTTGAACCGACAGCAGCAAGGACAGCGTGGCAGGGTCTTCGCGGCACTGGCAAGAGCGTCACGTTGCGGCTGCTTACTGAGCGGCTGGAGCGCGGGCGCGATGTCAGTCTCGGCGTGCTGACCCATTCCTCCTTGAGCGTGGGCGATTTCTACCGCGAGATGGGCGACGTGTTCGGGATACCGATTCGCCCTAACAATCGATGGGGTGGGTTCAAGAAACTCCGCTGGAAGGCAGGTTCGCTGAGACTCTTCTGGAACTGAACCGAGTTGCGCGCCATCTTCGTCGATTTCCAAGTTGCTAATATACTTTCATATTATGCAGTATCAAGGGACTGCTGAATCAAATGCGCAAGCAAGTAACGCTATGCCCTCTACCATGGCCGCGGACTGCCGCTGACGGTTCAGAACCCAAGCCAAGGTGTTACAGCGAGTGAATTCTGCGGACGGGAACGAGGAGAAAGAAATTAACTACGAAGCTGCCTGACGCAATCACTCAGATACCAGAATTAGCGGTGGCTCTATGAAGGTGACTACTCAGGCCACGGGTGCACATCGGACTGGACAGATGCTCGGCAGGGCCTATTGTCTATGACATGAAACCGCCGA
>ENA-ORXM01003592-ORXM01003592.1-marine-metagenome-genome-assembly--contig:-NODE-3592-length-15138-cov-17.487351_pt1 | contig 15138 bp, 9 predicted proteins | sample MGYA00237867_ERZ511480 | MGnify/ENA primary metagenome ERZ511480 (study PRJEB26309, sample SAMN06266103) | marine metagenome | isolation source: Algal blade | place: United Kingdom:Sidmouth, United...
AATATTGCAGTGAACGCTGTCGCCGTAATAAAAACAAATCTAAATAATTTGGAGAGAACGGTTTATCTTTCATCGCTACGTTCAGGCCTGCTATCCGCTACTATACCAAAAGCCATTTGAGCAGACACATGGGGTCTGCCACTACACGCCTACGCTGCTTTGGTATAACGCTGCTATCAGGTCTATTTTGGATGGATACAACTGCTATTGAAAGATTTTTAAATGTACAGATAGCAACACCTAATTCATTTTAGAAATTTTGTTTCACGCAAAGAGCGCAAAGCTCGACAGAAACCAGTCTCTTTGCGACCTTTGCGAAAACTCTGCGACCTTTGCGTGAAACACACTTTTTCTATTTTTAAATAGGGCTGCTATATTTGAGCAATGAATCGTTTATTAACTACTTCAAACAAAATAGACAATTGACTAAAGCAAGAAGTTCTAAAAAGCGTAATTCTAAAAAAATATATTATTCAACAACATATGGAGCAATCCAAAAGTTAAATCTTTGACATCTTCAACAAAAAAAGGTATCTTAGTTCGTTAAAATTTCCTTTCTCTCACTATAAATCACGTAGTGTTATGCAATCAAATATATCTAAAAAGCTAGATCAATGGCATTTAGGTCGCCCTCAACAGTACAAAAGTATCACAATGGTTCCCTTATTTGACAAAAATGATGAAGATAGTGGTCTCAATTACTATTCTCTAAGTAAAGCCCTCAAAAATGGCTGGGTAGAAATCAAAGAAGTCTCTTGGATGGGCAATATCTCCAGTCTCAATGTCTCTAACAAATCATCTAATCCCATTCTTATCGTAGATGGCGAAGAATTAGCAGGCGCAAAACAAAATCGTATCGTCAATACGTCCATTTTAGTACCTGCTTTCGAGGAAATACACGTTCCTGTAAGCTGTACAGAACAAAAAAGATGGTCGTACAAAAGCGAACAATTTGAGGATTCAGAGGTCTTATTGGCTGCCAATGCAAGACGCAATAAAAATGTGAAAATGTCCCAAAGTTTAACGGTTGGTGGGCATTATGATGCGGATCAAGAAAGTATTTGGACAGATATAAAATCTATTTTCTCCAATAGTGGGGTTTCCTCCAAAACATTGGCGATGAAAGACGCATTTGATGATAGAAAAACGGATATAAACCATTTCTTGGAAGCACTCCCTTATCAATACGGGCAAAAAGGAGCGGCTATTTTTGTCAATGGTCGTTTGGAAGGATTGGACTATATTTCACAAACAAAAGCATACAAAGATTTGCATCCCAAATTGATTAAAAGCCATGCAATGGATGTCATTCATCAAGAGGGTTATGCGATGTGGAATTGCGATGAAGACTGCTTAAAAGAGCCTATCAATGAATGGCTGAGGGAATTGGGCAATGCACAAGAAAACAGCTACAACCCTGTCGGTTTAGGCACAGATTATCGTTACGATTCAGACAAAATTATTGGCTCTGTCCTTTATGAGCAAAATCCAGTACACGTTTCTATTTCGAGGAAATAGTTTTTGTGGTTTTTGTAGTTGGTAAAAAAACTACATAAACTACTAAAACGACACAAACTATTAAAAGAACTGTGTTCGATAAGGATAGCGGATTTTGTACATATCTTGTACGGCTTCAATTAATTGCTTTCGGAACTCGTTGATGTTTGTTTTTTCTAGGGCTGAAATGAATTGACAGCGGCCATTTGTGGTTTCTTTCCAATTTTTGACCAATTCTGCGAATAATTCTACTTTTACTTCTTCATCTAAAAATTCATCATACGCCACTTTTTCGTAAGCATCTACTTTGTTGAAGATGATGTAGGTTGGTTTGTCTTGGACGTTGAGTTCTTCTAAGGTTTTTTCTACCACGTTGATTTGATCCTCATAAGCTGGGTGCGATAAATCAACGACGTGCAAAAGAATGTCTGCTTCTCTTACTTCATCTAAAGTAGACTTAAAACTTTCAATTAAACTGTGTGGCAATTTTCGGATAAATCCTACGGTGTCTGACAGGAGAAAAGGCGTGTTTTCATAGACAATTTTTCTGACGGTTGTATCTAAAGTTGCAAAGAGCTTATTTTCTGCAAATACTTCTGATTTAGCCAATACATTCATCAGGGTAGATTTCCCGACATTGGTGTATCCTACTAAAGCGACTCGAATCAGTTCTCCCCTATTTTTGCGACGGGTTTGATTTTGTCGGTCAATTTTGTCTAATTGTTGTTTGAGTAGGGTGATTTTTTTGTTGACGATACGTCGATCTGTCTCGATTTCTTTCTCTCCTGGTCCTCTCATACCGATTCCCCCTTTTTGTCGCTCCAAGTGCGTCCATAGTCCTTTCAGACGGGGTAGTAAGTATTGCATTTGAGCGAGTTCGACTTGTGCTCTGGCTTGGGCTGTTTGCGCTCTGCTTGCAAAAATATCTAAAATCAAGAAGCTTCTATCAACAACTTTTACTTTCAGTTCTTTCTCAATATTGAACGTTTGTGATGGGCTCAAATCATCGTCAAAAATAACTAAAGCAATATCATGGGTTTCTACATAGATTTGAATTTCTTCTAATTTTCCTTTTCCAACAAAAGTTCGTTTGTCTGGATGGGGCAGTTTTTGCTTGAATATTTTTAGGACTTCTGCGCCTGCTGTTTTAGAAAGGAAGTCTAATTCTGCTAAATATTCATCAAGCATTTCTTCGGTCTGTTCTTTATAAACTAAACCAACTAAAATCGCTTTTTCTGGTTGTGTATTTGTTAAATCGTGCAAAATATGTATTGGGGTTGTGAGCTATGCTTTGGCAGTGACGACGTTTTCTTCTTCACTTCCAAAGATACTCCTTTGAAAAACAATTAGGTACAAAATGCCTAAACTAATAGCTGAATCTGCTATGTTAAAAATAGGTCTGAAAAACTCAAATCTTTCTCCGCCAACAAAAGGCATCCAACTGGGCCAGTTTCCTTTGAGGATGGTAAAGTGGAGCATGTCTACGACTCTTCCATACATCATATCGGCATAGCCTCCACCTTCGGGAAACATGGTTGCGACACCTCTTGTGGCACTAAAAGTGCTTTCAGAAAAGAACATTCCATAAAAAACACTATCTATGATATTGCCTAAGGCTCCTGCCAAAATAAGGGAAATACCAAAGACTAATTTTCGAGAAGCTTTTTGTTTGACCAGTTGCCGTAGAATAAACGTAATGACCACTACCGCTACAATTCTGAAAACGGTTAAAAACAATTTTCCATAAGCTCCGCCGAATTCAAGCCCAAATGCCATTCCTGGATTTTCGATAAAATGTATTTTGAAGTATTCTCCTAGTACGGGAATTTCTTGACCTAAATACATATTGGTCTTTACCCAAATTTTGGTAATTTGGTCAATAAATAGTATTCCGAAAACAACGGATGCCGCTAATAGTCCTCTCAATTTTCTATGTTTTATTCATTGTTAATTCAGTTTTTGTGGTTTTTGTGGTTTTTGTGGTTTTTGTGGTTTTTATTGAGACCACTAACTACAAAAACCACACAAACTATTAACTACAAAAACTATTAAGTATATGGCAGTTGAGACCGTTTAAAATAGCCCTGATAGAAATGGTATCATTTTTTTTGAAGGGCTAGTATAAGCGTGGCAAAATGATAAGAATGGATAGCAGGACTTTCCGTTACGACGGAGGTTCTGGCCTTTCGCTCCTATTTAACATATCAGTAAAAACAATTAATTAGTTCATCAGTCTATATATAGCAATCCTAATTCGGTTCAGGAATTTTCTTTCACGCAAAGACCGCAAAGAAGCGCAAAGCTCGACAGAAACCAATCTCTCTGCGACCTTTGGGAAAAACGCTGCAACCTTTGCGTGCAATACACTTTTCCTATTTTCAAATAGGACTGCTATACTCAACCACATAATGAACTAACGCTCAATCACTTTTCGTTTCGTTTTGCTTTTTTTGCTGCGATGCTTAGGGTTGTATGTGGTACAACTCTTAAACGTTCTCTGCTAATTAACTCACCTGTTTCTCTACAAATTCCGTAGGTTTTGTTTTCGATGCGAATGAGTGCGTTTTCTAAATGCTGTATATATTTGACAAAACGAGATGCCATTTTATTTAGACTTTCTTTTTCTAATGTACCTGAACCATCATCTAAACCTGAAGATCGAGATTCCACCATTTTTTCGCTATATTTTACTATTTGTTTTTGATAGTAATTTAGTTCATCTTTGGCGTCATCTAACTTTTTATTGATAATATCTTTGAATTCTTGTAGTTCAGATTCTGAGTAATTATTTTTCTTTTTATCTTTCATATGAATTGATTGCTTGCTGAACGTGTACTAATACACTGTGTTATAAAATAAGAATGATTATTCCAGCTTGTTCAATTGTGAAAGGTGTTGGCTTTCTGAAGAAAAAAGCCAATACTTATAGGAATGGTAAAATAACAATTTATAACATTTCCCTTCAATATATTTTGTTAAAAAGCCTTGTCGTAGCCCTGCTACGCCTACGTTTTTTGCCTTATATATCAAAAAATCTCTTTGGCAAAGCTATTACAGTTTATTATTCCACCATTCCTTTATTAAACGTAATAAAAGAAAAATATTTCATTAAGCCACTTCAATTCTTACTTTCAATGGTGTTTCGTTGATATCTAGCTCATCAACATCGCCTGTTATAGTCTCTACAATTTGTAGATTTTGGGTCAATGTTTCTTTGCAAATATAGTCCTTGAAAGCGTCTATTGCTGTGGTCAAGTTGTCATTTTTCTCTATGGATACTTTTATGTGATCTGTTACATTAAAGGCTTTGTCCTTGCGCAAACGTTGTAGTTTATTAACAATTTCACGGGCATTCCCTTCATTTTTTAATGCATCACTGATTTTTGTATCTAACGCAACAGTTAAACCGTTGGCACTATTGACCAACCAGCCTGGAATATCTTCTGAGGTAATAACGACGTCATTCAGTGTGATTTCAACCGTTTCACCTTCTATATCAAGAGGATATACGTTATTTTGTTCAATTTGTGCTATTTCTTCCTGCCCAAAGGCTTGGATAGCTTGTTGAACTTGTTTCATTTTTCCTCCGAGTTTACGACCCAATTCCTTAAAATTGGGTTTAATTTGCTTTGTAAAAATTCCTGTGGTATCGCTGACGTATTCCACTTTTTTAAGGTTGGTTTCTGTCATAATCAGGTCTTCTACGGCTTCTATTTTTGCTTGTAAGCCCTTTTCTAATACAGGAACTAAGATGCGACTTAATGGTTGACGTACTTTGATATTTTCTTTTTTTCGTAAAGATAAAACCAAAGAACATATTTCTTGTGCATATTTCATTCGCTCTTCCAGTTTTTTATCTATCAAATCTTCTGCCACTTCTGGAAAATAGGAAGTATGTACCGATAAATCTGCTTGATTGGTCGTATTGCATAGATTTCTATACAAAAATTCTGAGAAAAAGGGCGATATGGGCGACATCAATTGCGCCACTGTTTTTAAACAAGTGTACAATGTTTGATACGCTGCTTGTTTGTCATTGGTATCCGCTTCTTTTGCAGTTTGCCAAAAACGTTTTCTACACAATCGTACATACCAATTGCTCAAGTGGTCTTCTACAAAACTTTGTATTGCACGAGCTGCACGGGTTGGTTCATAGTCTCCTACTAAAGTGTCAACCTGCTTTGTTAAAGAATTGAGACGAGAAATTATCCATTTGTCAATCTCTGGTCGGTCATTTACTGGGATTATTTGGTTTTCATCGTAAGTAAATTCGTCGATATTGGCATATAAGGCAAAGAAAGAGTAGGTATTGTAGAGTGTTCCAAAGAATTTACCTTTTGTTTCTTTTAAGCCTTTTACATCAAATTTCAGGTTATCCCAGGGCTGTGAATTGGAGATCATATACCAACGAGTGGCATCTGCTCCGTATTCGTCTATGAGTCCAAAAGGATCTATCACATTGCCTTTGCTTTTAGACATTTTTTCACCCTTTGCATCTAATAGTAAACCATTGGATATGACGTTTTTAAAGACAACTGAATCGAATAGCATCGTTCCAATCGCATGCAAGGTATAGAACCAGCCTCTCGTTTGATCGACACCTTCCGCTATAAAATCGGCAGGAAAATTGGCTTCAAAGATTTCTTTATTTTCAAATGGGTAGTGCCATTGTGCGTATGGCATTGCTCCAGAATCGAACCAAACATCTATTAGGTCGGATTCCCGAACCATTTTTTTGCCACTATCTGAGACCAAAAAGATATTGTCAACGTAAGGTTTGTGTAAATCTAAGTCTTCCCCTAAAGGAGCGTCCATAAATCCAGCCTCTACTGCTTTTTCGACTTCTGCGGTCAATTCTGCAATAGACCCGATGCATTTCTCTTCCTCGCCATCTTCTGTACGCCATATCGGAAGCGGTGTTCCCCAAAAACGAGAACGAGATAAATTCCAATCTTGTAGGTTTTCTAACCAATTGCCGAATCGTCCTTCTCCCGTAGATTTTGGCTTCCAATTTATCGTTTTATTGAGTTCTGCCATGCGTTCTTTGGCAGCAGATGCTTTAATAAACCACGAATCTAATGGATAATATAAGATTGGTTTGTTGGTTCGCCAACAATGTGGGTAATTGTGCTGATATTTTTCAACTTTAAAGGCTTTATTTTCCTCTTTTAGCTTGATAGAGATGTCGATGTCTACCGAACGATAATTTTCTTCGTTTTTGTAGTCTTTTACATATCTTCCAGCAAAATCTGTTACTGCATCTACAAATTTTCCTTGTTTGTCCACCAATGTCAGTGAGCCTAAGCCGTTTTGCTTGCCTACTTTCATATCGTCCGCACCAAAACTTGGAGCGATGTGTACGATTCCCGTTCCGTCTTCTGTTGTGACAAAATCGCCTATGACCACTTTAAAAGCGTCTCCATCGTCGGGCTGTACATACGGCAATAACTGCTCGTACTCCATACCTACCAAATCGCTGCCAACGTGTTCAGAAAGGACTTTATACGGTATATTTTTCTGTCCTGCTTCGTAAGCCTCCAATGCCAATTCCGCATTTTCAGGTTTGAAGTATTTGCCCATCAAATCTTTGGCTAAAATGACCGTTACGGGTAAATGCGTGTACGGATTGAACGTTTGAACTTTGTTGTAGATTACTTTTTTGCCAACGGCTAAAGCGACGTTAGAAGGCAATGTCCAGGGCGTGGTTGTCCAAGCCAAGAAAAATTCATTGTCTGTGCCTTTTATCTTAAACTGCGCTGTTGCAGAAGTATCTCTTACGTCCTGATACGTTCCTGGCTGGTTCAACTCGTGCGAGCTTAATCCTGTTCCAGCAGCAGGTGAAAAAGGTTGTACGGTGTATCCTTTGTAGAGATAGCCTTTTTTGTACAATTCTTTTATAAGATACCAAAGCGTTTCTATGTAGTTGTTTTCAAAAGTGATATATGGGTCATCCAAATCCAACCAATAGCCCATTTTTTGGGTGATGTCGTCCCATATGTGCTTATACTTCATCACTTGTTCTCTACAAGCTTTGTTGTAATCTTCTACGGATATGGTTTTGCCTATATCTTCTTTGGTAATACCTAAACTTTTCTCTACTGCCAATTCAATCGGCAATCCATGCGTATCCCATCCACCTTTTCGCTTTACCTGAAACCCTTTCATGGTTTTGTAGCGACAAAAAATGTCTTTGATGGTTCTTCCCATCACATGGTGTATCCCTGGCATTCCATTCGCAGAGGGCGGTCCTTCATAAAAAACAAAGGGCTTGCTGTCTTTTCGAGTTTGAATACTTTTCTCAAATATTTGTTGTTCCTGCCAAAATTGAAGTATTTCTTTTTCTACTTCGGGCAAATTTAAACCGGTGAGTTCTCGGTATTTTTTTTCTACTGCTTCCATAAGCTTATTTTGTAAATCAAATGATAAGTGTGATTTATTGCTTTTTTCGACTTATCTATTTTCTTTTCTTTTTATTTTTTTTTGGAGAGGACGGTTTGTTGCTTCGTTTTATGTATGGTCCCGCTATTCGTTCTTATGGTGGCTTGCCTGCGCTGCGGGCAGACACATGGGTCTGCCCCTACGCCTACGCTGCACCACCATACCACTACTATCGGGTCTATTTTGGAGGGTCTCTCCCACTACCTCCAATTTTGAATCACGGATTTTTTTTAATTAGTAAATTGGTGTATTAGTGTATTGGGTAATTAGGCTCTCCAAAAACCATAGCACTAAAAACCACTTAAACCCATTGTTGCCCAGTACGATTATTGAGTTTTCCCTGCAATGTTCCTTTCAACGCAAAGGCGCAAAGGTCACGCAAGGTTCGCAATGAATTAGAACAAAATTTCACATAGCGCCCCTTGCGCTACCTTTGCGAACCTTGCGTTTAAGTTGATATGTACCGCAAACAAAAAATGTACTGGTCAACAATGACTCAAACTACTTAAACGATAATCGTAACAACGCTATCTTTATTTTAAAAGTTTCGTATAAAAATTGTGCAAAGTTAGCATTATATGTATTTTTTTGGTTATCTGCGTCCGTCTTTATCTAAAAATTGGTCTATGGACAGGATAATTGAGGGCAATAATACTAAATTGGCGATGAGGGAGACGACTAAAGTGATGGAAGTCAAGATCCCTAAAAAGTAAGTTCCTGTAAATTCTGACCCTGCAAAGACGACAAATCCACAAAATAAGATGATGGCGGTATATACCATACTGAAACCCGTTTCTTGAATAGATCGCTCAATGGCTTGTGGTACGGTTTGGTTTCGATTCAATAATTCTAAACGATATTTTGCTAAAAAGTGTATCGTAAAGTCCACTGAAATACCAAAGGCTACACTAAAAATCAGGACGGTAGATGGCTTTAAGGCAATCCCCCAATAGCCCATAATAGAGGCTGTTACCAATAAAGGAATTAAATTGGGCAAAAGAGCGATTAACAGCATTTTGAAAGAACGGAATAAATAGGCAATAATGCAGGCAATCAATAAAAAGGCAAAAAGTACGCTGTAAATCAATCCACTTACCAAATAATTGTATCCTTCTAAAGCGATAAGGCTTGTTCCTGTATAGGTGACGTCGTAACGGGAAGTATCCAAAATCGCCTCTATTTGTGGTTTTAGCTCGCCGATGACTTCGGGGAATCGCTTAGAACCCACATCCGCCATATTGACGCTTACCCTCGCTCGTTGTTGGACAGAATCCGTCAAGGTTTTGAGTAAATCGTTGTTGTCATCGCCACTGTTTGCTAAATACTGAAAGATGAAATTCTTTTCTAAATTGGAGGGTAAATCGTAGTATTTCCCTTTGCCACTGTAATAGGCTTGGTTGGCGAATTTGATGCCGTCGATAAGGGAAATGGGGCGAGAAAATACGGGATTCTCTTCAAAAATCTTATGTACTTTGTCTAGCTTTTTCATAAAGCTCAACTTCGTGACACCGCCTTTTTTCTTGGTATCTACTACCACATCAAAAGGCATCACCCCCTTAAAATTGCGTTCAAAAAACTTCAAATCTTGGTATTCTTTCGCTTCATGAGACACATCATCAAATAAATAGCCTTCTGATTTTAATTGAATCAATCCAAATACGCAACCGACCAATAGCACCAAAGTCCCTATTTGAATCGTTTTTTTGTACTCCATTGTTCCTGTCACCAACTTGGCTAATCCGTTGTTGAGGAATTTTCTATCTAAGTGTTTGGTATGTTTGATTTTGGGCTTGGGTAGATAGCTAAAAATAACGGGAATGACAATTAGTGAAATGATGTAGGTTCCTGCGATATTTAAGCCTGCAACGATGCCAAATTCTCGTAAAAGCTGGCTGTCCATCAAGGCAAATACGCCAAAACCAATGGCGGTCGTCAGATTCGCAAAGAAGGTAACGTGTCCAATACGCACAATCATGCTCGTTAATCCCCTTAATCGAGAGCCATGTTTGCGAAATTCTTCGTGGTATTTGTTGAGGAAATAGACACAGTTGGGGATCCCAATGATGACGATTAAGGTGGGAATTAGCCCTGTTAAAACGGATATTTCGTAGTCAAATAATGCCAATGATCCCATTGACCAAATCACGCTAATCATGACGACTAACATCGGAAAAATGACGGTGGGTAGAGACCGAAATAGGATAAAAAGCACTAATCCTATCAGCGAACAAGCCAAAACCAAGAAAGTAATCAGTTCCTCCGAGATTTTGGTTACTTGGAAGGAACGGATGTAGGGCAAACCTGAATAATGGAGATCTACCTTGTATTTTTCGGAAAATACAGTGGCTTTTTCGATGATTCTACTGACAAACGCAATTCGTTCTTTGGAGTCTAACAGTTTTTGTTCAAACTGAATTGCCATTAAAGAGGCGTCTGTTTCTGGATTGTAGATGACTCCTTTGTAGAAAGGCATATCGTAAAAAACGGACTTAATGTTGTCCATTTCTTCCGCATTTTGAATGGCTTGTTCCACCAATGGAGCTACTCCGAACTTTTTTTCCTCCTTGTTTTTTACGACTTTAAAGGCATGTGGAATGGATAAAACGCCGTCAATTCCTTGCATTTCTTTGACTTCGTTGCCCAACATATACCAATCGTTGAACATTTCTTTTTCAAAAAGGCGGTCTGTTTTTAAGCCGATGACCATCACATTTCCATCTTCTCCAAAAGTTTTTTTGAATTGGTTGTAATCTAAGAAACTTTGATGGGTGTCGGGTAGGATTTTGGGAAAGCTATAGGTTTGCTTAACACCTCTTGCCATGTAACCCATAAATAGGGTAATCAGTATGATAAGTATTAGGAGTGGTAAACGGAACTTCAGTATAAATTTGGCAAGTTTTATCCACATAAAATGTGTTTCCTTTTTTTGGAGGACAAAGATAATATTAGTTTATGTGGTTTTTGTGGTTTAAGTCCGTTTTTGTGATTGTAGTTTTACAGAACCTGATTCAGTGATTAACCAATCAAAAAATTTATGTAATCCAAAAATCTTTAAAAATCCGTGATTTGGCATTGGAGATAGTGGGAGAAACCATGCAAAATAGACCCGATAGTAGTGGTATGGTGGCGGTTGAGACACACGGCCGTGTGTCTGAACATGAGCCACCATAAGAACGGATAGCGGGCCCATACTTGGCGACGGAGAATTTTACCGTTCTCTCCTTATTTATCTTTTTATTTTATTTTTGCAAGAACTTTCTTTTCTGATTCTCAATTTAATATTTATAATGAACAGAGATAAACCTAAGAAATCGGGTATTAAACATACTATTCGAGATATTATTTTTCGGCATGATACGCCTTCGAGTAAAGCTTTTGATATTATTCTAATGGTGTTGATTATAATTAGCATCATTTTGGTAATGTTGGAAAGTGTTGAGGAGATTCGGATGAATCATTATAATCTTTTGTGGACACTGGAGTGGATTATTACGATTATGTTTACGATTGAGTATATTTTGCGTATTTATACAACAAACAAAAAATGGGCATACATTAAGAGTTTTTATGGGCTTGTGGATTTGGTTTCTATCATTCCAACTTATTTGACGCTTTTTGCCATTGCTTCCCATTACTTAATCACGGTACGGGTCTTGCGCTTGCTTAGGGTGTTTCGTATATTTAAGCTATCTCAATATTTGGGGGAAGGAAAGATTTTGGCAGAAGCGTTGAGGGCAAGTCGCCCTAAAATTACGGTTTTTTTGACGGCTGTTTTGACGGCTGCGGTGATTATTGGGTCGGTGATGTATATGGTGGAAAGCTATGAGGGAACGAAATTTACGAGTATTCCTCGTAGTATTTATTGGGCGATTGTGACGCTGACGACGGTAGGATATGGGGATATTTCGCCTGTAACGACTTTGGGGCAAACTTTGGCTGCTGTTGTGATGATTTTGGGCTATGGTATTATTGCTGTGCCTACGGGGATTGTGTCGGCAGAATTGGTGAATGCTCAGTCTGAGGCGGATATGTTAGAGCTACAAAGTTGTCATATTTGTGATGCAGAGAATCTTTCTCCTGATGCTTTTTTTTGTATGTATTGTGGAACAGAGTTAAAGGATGGTTAGTTGGTGCTATGGCGTGAATGGTACGAGTGATAAAGAGACAGTTAGTGACTTATTTTTGACTTTTGCTTATTTTTATGCTTTCTTATATATGAAAGGCTTTGGGTCTTCGTTTGTTTAGAAACCTCTTTTTATGTTGAAACATTACCTTTGTATTATCCTATTTTTTTGCTTTTTGATTGTGCAGGGACAAAACAGTCCTATTGGGCAATGGCAAGTATATTTGCCTTATAAGTCTTTTAGTGGATTGGTGGATGTGGATAACACCATTTACTTTGGCACAAATAACTCTTTTCTTTGTAGTTATAACGCTGATTCTAAAGAGCTTTATACTTTCTCAAATTTAGATGGTTTTGCAGAGCCAGAAGTGGCAGAGTTGGCCTATTCTACAGATTATAAGACGCTTATTGTAGGGTATCAAAACTCCAATATTGATATTGTTAAAAATGGGGAATTGGTCAATTTTCCTGAAATTAAGAATAAAACGATTGTTGGGGATAAAAAGATTTATGATTTTCATTTCGTAGATTCTTTGGTTTATGTGTCTTGTGGTTTTGGGATTGTGGTTTTGGACGTAGTAAAGGAGGAAGTCAAAGACACTTACTTTATTGGTCCACAAGGCGATAGAATTCGGATCAATGCAGTGGTAGATGATGGAAATACGGTAATGGCTGCAACAGAATTGGGCGTTTTTAGTGCAGACTTATCTGACCCCAATTTATTTAACTTCAATAATTGGTACCAACACGATATTACAGATGGTCTACCTTTGGATAAAGAAGTGACGAGTATTGCTTTTTTCAACAACCATTTTTATGTGGCTTTGGGCAATGTTTTGTACGAATGGCAAAATGATACTTGGGTGAGTGTGTATCAAACTGTACTTGTTCCAGATATTCTTGACGCTCGCTGGGATATTATTTCTATGCATGTGAGTAGTACTCAGCTGACCTTGACAGAAAACTTGATGATTCCCGATGAAGGTGCTTTTAGAATTGATGATGGACAAGTCGTTTCGCTTAATTTAGAACTCTCTCCTACCACCTATAATCATGTTTATATAGACAGAGCGAATGATGCTATTTTTCATGAGCCTTCTAACAAAATATGGGTTTCGGATACTTGGAAAGGTACAACAACGATAGAGAATGGAGAATTTGTGCGCCCTTTTATTGTTAATGGGCCAGGAGACAATGGTGCGTGGAAATTGGCATTTAACGACCAAGATTTGTTAATTGCTCCTGCTCGTATTACGACAAATTGGGGCGTAGGTCTTGATCGTTCAGGCTTTTTCCAATTGCACAATGGTAAGTGGAATCGTTTTAGACCGAATCCAAAAGTTCCAGATATTGTAGACATTGAAGCAACGAATAATGGCAATACGATTTATCTGGCTTCTTTTGGAGCAGGTTTGCTTGAATTTGACAAAGCAACAGAAACTTTTTCCATTTTTAATACAGAAAACAGTAGTTTGCTTTTTGCCAATGGCGACCCTACTTCTTGTCGGGCAAGTGGCTTGGCGATTGACAATAATAATCATTTGTGGGTTTCTAATTATTTGGGTGTCCGTCCTTTATCTGTCAAAACCAATGAAGGAGTATGGCATTCTTTTGATCCAGATTTGCCCGTTGCTTATGAAGATCAACCGACCGAAATAGTCGTAGATAATTATAATAATTTGTGGGTTGTTTTGCGAAGTTCAGGCATTATGGCGATGAACTATGGGGCTGATGTAGAAAATACGGCAGATGATCAATATCGTTTGTTCCAAAAAATAGATTTCAATAATGGTATTCCAAGTAATGCTGCTACTTGTATTGCTTTAGATAAAGACGATGAGATATGGATTGGAACAGATGGCGGTATCGCTATTTTCTACTGTACGAATGATCCTTTTAATGAAAACTGTGAATTCTCTAAACCTATTGTTCAGCTAGAAGGCGAAAACGAGCCTGTTTTTGTTTTAGATGGCGTTTCTATCACAAGTATTGCTGTTGATCCTGCCGATAGAAAGTGGATTGGAACGAATCAAGGGGTGCTTTTGCTCTCGCCAGATGGCAAGGAAACCATTCGACAATTTACCACAGAAAACAGCCCTTTGTTGTCTAATGAAATTCGAGATATTGAGATTAATGCTACAACAGGTGTTGTTTATTTTGGCACGACGAAGGGCGTCAATAGCTATCAATCTGATGCCTTAGATGGCACTGGTCAAAATGGAGATGTCTTGGTTTATCCAAATCCTGTTCACCCTGAATATGAGGGCGACATAGCGATTCGGGGATTGGTGAATAATGCCAATGTAAAGATTACGGACATTAGTGGTCAGTTGATTTTTGAGACAACAGCTTTGGGTGGTCAAGCGATTTGGGATGGCAATAATTACAATGGGGAACGGGCGCAAACGGGGGTTTACTTGGTGCTTTGTTCGAGTCCTGATGGTTCGGAGACGGTGGCGACTAAGTTGTTTTTGGTTAATTAGTGCTTTGGTTCTTGGTGCTGTAGTTCTCATTTCGACTCTTCATTTCGGCTTCGCTCAATAAAAACAATGAACGAGTGATTGGTTTGTTTTTTTGGATTTTTAAACGAAATTGGGCGTGGAGAAAATTCGTGAATTTTCTCTACAATGACATCAACCACAAAAATCACATAAACTATATTTTGGAGAGAATGGTTTGTCTTTCATCGTGACGGAAAGGCCTGCTGTTCGTTCTTATGGCAAGTAAATCAACCATTGTCAAGTGCCACAACCACAGAAACTACAAAAACTACTAAAACCACATAAACTACTTGCCATACCACTGCCATCAGGTCTATTTTGGATGGTTTGTACTGCTATTTACTTTTTTCTTTACTTGTTCTGAATATACCTTAAATGTTTTTTCATAGTCGTTTCTTTATGACTTATACGTTAAAGAAAATTCGTAAATTTTCTCTACAACGGCAAGAATTAAAATCCTATTTCTACTGTTCCTAATTTTGCTCGGTTGGGAAACCATACATCATAGTCTGTGACTTGTACGACTCCGTCTAAATTCGCATCTATGTATTGGTAGACATTGAGTTGGGCTGGTTGTTG
>ENA-ORXM01003593-ORXM01003593.1-marine-metagenome-genome-assembly--contig:-NODE-3593-length-15137-cov-4.854781_pt1 | contig 15137 bp, 12 predicted proteins | sample MGYA00237867_ERZ511480 | MGnify/ENA primary metagenome ERZ511480 (study PRJEB26309, sample SAMN06266103) | marine metagenome | isolation source: Algal blade | place: United Kingdom:Sidmouth, United...
AATATCCAAAAAGTGTCGATGCAGCACGCTCGGGGCCGGGCTTGCGCCAGTACCATGTCGCCGAGTTCAGGACGCCAGGAAGCCCGCCTCTTCATGCCCACGCCCAACGCGCCATCCGATCTGCCGCGAACAGCCACCCGCCGTTTCTCCGGCACGCTGGACGCCCTGCTGCAGAACCTGTCGAACACCGGGCGTGGGCGCAAGCAGCTGCTGAGCGTGGCGGTCGACGGTTTCCTGACGATTTTCTGCCTGTGGCTGGCGTACTCGCTGCGTCACGGCATCCCGTTCAGCGATTTCCGGTCCACATGGCACCTGTTCCTGCTGCTGCCGCTCGTCACGGTGACGCTGTTCGGGGCCTTGGGCATCTACCGCTGGGTGGTGCGCTCGAGCAGCATGCGGCTGTTCCGCCAGATCGGGAAGGGGGCGATCCTGTCCGGGTTCGCGCTCGTGCTGCTGGTGTTCCTGCTGCCGCCGGACCGCGCGACGCCCCGGTCGCTGTTCGTCATCTACGGCGTGTTCCTGCTCGTCGGCGCGATCGGTGTCCGCCTCGTCTGGAAAGAGCTGTTCGATGCCGGACGGCGCGGTGAGCCGGTGGCGATCTACGGCGCCGGCGCCGGTGGGCGCCAACTCGCCGGCCTGCTCGATCAGGGGCGCGAGTACCGGCCGGTGGCATTCGTCGACGACGATGCGTCGCTCCGCGGCACGACGATGTCGGGCCTTCCGGTGCTGGACGGTCACAGCGTTGAACTGAAATCGCGACTGCGCTCGCTCGATGTCGGCCGCATCGTGCTCGCGATACCGTCGTTGCCGGCGGCCGACTATCGCCGCCTGCTCGATCGGGTCGAGCCGCTCGGGCTGACCGTGCAGACGATGCCGAGCGTGGACGAGCTGGTGAGCGGTCAGGCGCGTCCGGACGAGATTCGGGACATCTCCATCGACGACATCCTCGGCCGGACCGAGGTGGCCCCGGATCTCGATCTCATCGGCCGACGGGTGATCGGGAAGACGGTGCTGGTGACCGGCGGGGGCGGCTCGATCGGTTCCGAACTGTGCCGCCAGATCGCCCGGCTGTCCCCCAGACGGCTGATCGTGCTCGACAGCTGCGAGGCCAATCTCTATCACATCACCGAGGAGCTCGATGCCGGTGCGCTCGATTTCGTTCCCCACCTGGGCGACGTGACGGATCGGCTGACGCTCGAGCGCCTCATGGACGCTCACGCCATCGATACCGTCTACCACGCGGCGGCCTACAAGCACGTGCCGATCATCGAGGCACAGCCGGCGAAAGGCGTCGAGACGAACGTGTTCGGCACGCTCGGCCTCCTCGAGACGGCGATTTCCCGCGGCGTCGCCGACTTCGTGCTCATATCGACCGACAAGGCCGTGCGCCCGGCGAACGCGATGGGCGCGAGCAAGCGGGCCGCGGAACTCGTGTTGCAGGCCAAGGCGCGCTCCGGTATCGCGACTCGCGTCTCGATGGTGCGCTTCGGCAACGTGCTCGGCTCCTCGGGCTCGGTCGTGCCGAAGTTCAAGAAGCAGATCGAGGCGGGCGGGCCGATCACGCTGACCGACTTCGGTATCACCCGCTTCTTCATGACCATTCCAGAGGCGGCGCAGCTCGTCCTGCAGGCCAGCGCGATCGCCGAGGGCGGGGACGTGTTCGTGCTCGACATGGGCGAGCCGGTGCTGATCGTCGAGCTCGCCCGGTCGATGGTGCGGCTCTACGGCAGGCGCCTGACCGAGGAGACCGGTGACGCCAGGGACATCGCCATCGTCGAGACCGGCCTGCGGCCGGGCGAGAAGATGTACGAGGAACTGTTCATCACCGATTCGCACCGCCCGACGCGCATCGCCAAGGTGTTCACCGCGGACGAGGCCTGGCTACCGTGGGCGGAACTCGAGTCGCGTCTCGCCGATCTCGTCACGGCGATCGACCAAGCGGACGACGCGTCGCTCCGGACGACCCTGATGACGCTTGCGCTCGAGGGACGTCGGGACGAACCGACCAGGGTCGTGACGAGCGACGCGCTGGCGGCGAACGACGTCAGTCTCGACGATGATCAGAGGCTGGCGAGCGACTCGACGGTCTGAAGCCTCCAGAACCCGGCTCTACGGAACGACGACGCGACCCGCGGACATTCCTGTTGCGGGCAACGTCGTCGCGTCGCCAGCGAGTTCAGTGCTTCGCGACGGACATTCCCCGTCAGTGGATGTCCTTTCGCTGCCAGGCCTTGATGTAGTCGATCTGCAGGGTTGCCGGAAAGGCGGTCGGGTCGGTCGATCCGACGAGATCGCCACCGACCCCGAGGTTCGCCTCGATGTACAGAAGTTGGCCGGCCACGTTCTCATCCTCGAGTGTCGCGACCACCTCGCCGTCCACGTACCACTTGATCATGCCCCGACGCCATTCGACCCCGTAGTCGTGGAACCCGTCGGCGAAGCTCTGACCGCCGGCCCCCGTCGTCGTGTCCTCGAACTTCACCCGACCGTCGCTGGTGCCGTACGAGTGTCCGTGGTGCAGCGTGCCCGGCGCGTCGCCGCTGAGCATGGCGATGTCGATGTCGGGCGCGGGGCCCGTCCGGTAGCCCGAGAGAAGCCTGAATGCAGGCCACAGACCCGCCCCTTCGGGCATCTTCGCCCTGATTTCCGTGAGCTTACGGCTGGCATGCACAACTTCCTGCGCTCGCGCTGATTAAATCGGTTCCACGACCTTTCGCAACCGTGGAACATGCGCATGAGTTCAGTCCAGTCCCCTCGCCCCGGGAGTGCGCTCGCAGAGACCCGTCGGGAGTTCGCTCGCTGGCGAGCGGACCGCGGCAGGCGCCGAAAGACACCTGATGTACTTCGTCGTCGTGCGGTCGCGTTGCTCGAACACCATCGTGCGTTTCACGTCTGTCGTGCGCTCGGCATCAACGCGACAGCCTTAACGCGCTGGGTCGCCGAGTCGCGCGTCGGTGACAGCGCCGCTGGCGCTGTCGCGGAGGTCGGTTCGTTCGTGGCCCTCGAGGCGGAGCCCTCGTCGAGCGGCCGCGTCGCTGCAGTCACGAGGCCAGGCTGTGGCCCACGGTGCTCGAGACGCCCGCGCTCGGGGAGCTCTCCTTCGTGCTCGAGCGGCGCCGCGGCCAGAAGCGGGCGCGGTGCGCCAACGCCTGCACGTCTCGCGAGTGGCCGTCCCCGACGGGCGCTCGCGTACGAAGACGGTGCAGGTGACGTGCCTGGTGGCCCGGGAGATCGACGCGCCGCCGGGCGTCAAGCCCGTCGAGTGGCGACTGCTGAGCAACCGCTCCATCGAGAGCGTCGATGAGGCGGCGCAGTTGATCGATTGGTATCGGGCGCATTGGGAAGTGGAGGTGTACTTCGACGTGTTGAAGAACGGCTGCAAGGTCGAGTCGCTGCAGCTGAAGACGATACCGCGACTGGAGCTGGCCCTGGCGCTGTACATGATCGTGGCCTGGCGGATCAACCGCCTGATGCGACTCGGTCGGGCGTGCCCCGAGCTTCCGGCGGAGCTGCTGTTCGAGACCGAGGAGTGGCAGGCGGCGTATCTGCCGCACGACAAGGGGGTGCCGCAAACGCCGCCGCCGCTGCAGGAGGTGGTGCGCCTGGTGGCGTCACTGAGCGGTTTTCTCGGACGCAAGGGCGACGGCGAGCCGGGAGCGAGGACGATCTGGGAGGGCCTGAAGCAGATCGCCGTTTGCGTGCGCGGCATGAAGTTCGCCGCCGCCCGGTACGGACCGGGCTGGCCTTTGTATAAGGAGGTGAACTTAACCAGGTGTCCGTTGTTGTAGTGCAAGCTCACAGAGCTAGCGCCCTCGTGAACTGGGGATTCCACCGTCCACCACGTAATCTGAGCAGCAACCTAAGTTGTAACCATATGCCCGGCGATCTCACTCCTGTAGCTGAGTACGACTCGACAAACGCCTTGCGGGCACACCGCCTACCACTGCGCCAGGCGGAACATCTTTCGTGACGACAGCACCCGCGCCAACTACCGAACCCTCGCCGATGGTAATACCAGCGAGAATGCGTGCTCCCGCGCCGATCCACACATTATCTCGAATCTCCACGGCCTCAAGCACTCCCAAAGCATCGCGGGTATGAACATCAGGAACATCGAATGCATGGCTACTTGAGACCACGGTAGCAGAATGAGCAATCGAAACATTAGAGCCAATAGCCAGTCCGCCGACACATTCGAAGTAACACATCGGGTGAATGGAAACGTTCTCACCAACGCACAACCCTTGACAGTTTAAGATGTACACCCCCTCCGCAATCGAGACGTTGTCCCCAACCTCGCAAATCGATCCCAACATCACGTAACGAAGCCCCTTGCCAACATTGAAGGGCACGTTTCTAATAACTACAAAAAGCAAGCGGCGTAAAGAAAGCGGAAGAACAGAAAAAAACGCGGCAGAGAACCGCAACACCGGCTTGAATTTTCGAAAGACCGACCTTCCGCGAGCTTCACCAGTTCTCGGATGGAGTACCGTGTTGCCCTTACTCATGTGAATGCACCAAAACCCATCGCTCCTAAAAAAACTTACAAGCGCCCCGGCGTAAAAAGCCTAAGCTGAATCGCGGTCCGCAATAAATTTAGCGAGATCATCTAACAGGGCTCTCAGTAGAAATCTTGGCAGACAACTATCATCACGCTACGGCTGAGGAAGAAAGAACCATAGCACATAAAAAATCTTTCATGTACAAGATCCTGGAATCTGTACCAATTGAACGCAACCTTGCGCTTTCATTGTATGCTGAACACGCCGCGCCTCAAGCTATGCTTCTACATTCTTGACTCTAGAAAAGCGTCTTCGACGCACTGCTCTAGAAACTTGAAATTTGGAAGGTCACTTCGGTTGTGGCTACGGCGCTCGATCGACCGATTGACGCTACGACTATCACTGCAGTCACTTCGCATGACAAGAGGAGTGCGGCTACCTATATCATCAAGCACGCTGTCCATATCGCTACAAAGTTTATCATACTCTACGACAAGAACTCGCGCGTTACCTTCGTGCTGCTCAAGCTCACATTCTATAGCCGCCACCTGTGCCGCAACTTGCTCATAAGGATGAGATCCGCTCATTCGGCCGTAGCACGCAGGCCGAAGCGATACCCAAGAATTATAAGATCCGGTCATATCCATTCGCATTTTTAAAATAGAAGCCGCTACTTGAACTGGGTCACGGCGGATACGAATGAAGTAACAGCTCGGAATATTCTTTAAAAATTCACGTATGTACCAAACTGCCATCAAAGGTTTAAATAAAAAATTACGACCCGATACCGCCGCCATGTTCCACAGAACTCGATCAAGCTTCTCCCATTCAATTTTTTCGATTTCACAAGCGGAAGGTTGCATTAAATGCTTGTAGCCTAGATGGTGCGCCCAAAAGTAACCGAACTCATGCGGTTCGGTAACGTCACTAGAACGCGCGTATCTTGATTCAAACGAACTATAGAAAGTTGTACCGAGCAGCTTGTTTGCCAATCGCAAGCCGATCGTCGGTGATAGATAGAACGCAGCGGCAACACTGTTTACGAATGAAACATCGAATTCGGAAGCTACAATCTGACTTGCCAGCGTCGTTCCTGACCGTGGCGATCCTACAATGAAGATAGTTGAATGCTGTTCAGATGGGAGTCGGTCTTGTGGCTCGATTTCCGCGAGATGTTGATTGATGGTCTCTAAAAGATTCTCCTCCGCCAAGTCTTTCTCGAACTCGGGCAGTAGAGACGATTTATTGTTCCCGGAGTTATACATCGTTGGCGCTCTCTCCGATAACTTTCGATCTGTAGAGTCTTGCCAACTCCAAATAACGCTCTTCCGGCTGAAAGTCTCTCACTATACGTTCTCTACCGAGGCTTCCATACTGCCGACGTAGTTCTGGACATTCAATGAGCTGTAGAACTGCTTTCGTCATTTCATCAATATTCCCAAGCGGCACCGTAAACCCAGTCTTCTCGTTCACTATCGCATCTCGCGACCCCATCACATCCCAACCGACGACCGGCACGTGCATAGCAGAAGCCTCCAATACAGCGTTCGGCATACCCTCGCGTCGCGATGGAAACAGGAGGACATCGAACATACTATAGTACGGCTCGATAAAGTCACTCACACCTACAACTCGGACCTTTTCATCTTGCCGAAGCGCCTCGATTTCTCCACGTACATTTCCCGAACGAGGTTCGTTATCAGCACCTATCACGACAAGACGCACGTTTTGACGCTCTCTTATTAGTTTCCACACCTCAACTAGGTCGCTAGTGCCCTTGTCCTGCGTAAGCCGGCCAACAAAGCCGACTACAACCGAACTCTTCGCAATGCCCATTTTTTTGCGAAGTAGCCAAGATTTCTCCACTAAATCTTTTCGACCCGGATCGAACCTTATTGAGTCTACTCCTTGAGCTGATCCCACGGCACACGGAACACGGATTTTCGCCTCACAACATATTGACCTATGTACGACTTCGTCTTTGACTGACTGGCTTACGCAGAAAACCTGGTGGGCGCACCTACACGACACTCGTTCACAAAAAATTAACACGCGCTTGAGAAAGCCCTGCGCAGTCAAATGCGGTAACCCTCGTATAGTGTACACACGAAACTTTCGCCTTGTTACTACGGAAGCTAGTCCACCGATCAACCCACCTTTTGGAGTGTGCGAATGAACGATTTGAGGGTTCTCTTTAAACATTATCCGAGTGACGGCAATTAACGCCTTCAGATCGGAGATTGGTGATACTGTTCGCTTTAGGCCTGCGCTATATATCTTTATCCCGAGCTTTTCTTCCGCTGTCGATTTTCTAAGCCATGTCCCTTCAGCGCATATCCCGATTGTTTCAATGTCATTGTTTCTGAGTACCTGAATCAAACCAGGAAAGAGTCGGTACAACGTCTGCGGGACTGTCGTTATCTGAACGCATAGTACGCCGCGTTTTAAATTCCTCATACTTGACCTTCTCCACTGTGTTGAACGGAGCCGCAATGCGGCAGAGTCGAGCGCAGCGCCGTGGCTGTTTCACTGTTTCCTCGCCCCGCCCATTCCGGGACGGGGTTTTGAGGATTCACCGTCATGCGCAGCGAAGACCAGAACCGTTTCGATCGACAGTATCAGACGCATCTGACGGCGCTCAAGCTAAAAACCCCGCCGACTCTACGTGCGATGCATACCCGCGCGCCGTGCGCCGCATCGCCTCCGCTTTTAATCAATGCCCCGACGAGATTTCCGACGAGCAGTACCACCAGCAATTTCTCTCGCTGATCGATTCGCCCTCCTGGAGTACCGTCCAGTAGACCTGGCCGGGCTGACGTTCTTCTTCCGACACCCGGCGGTGCCATTGATGCGCGGGGGCGGTGTTGGCGAACCCCGAAGGGGCGGTACCTGCTCTCGCACAGGGCGCACGCGACGGTTTTCCGCGCCCCCGAGTTTGACAGCACGCGGCGTAACCGCTTGATTTGCAAGCGTACGTTTGTTTAGATTGCCACTACAGCAACGGATCCACTGCCCTGGAGGAGGGAATCGCCATTCGTTAAGCAAGATTCCGCTCTTCAACTACGTTAGTAGACGCCGGATCCATGTCAATGCCGGACGGTGTTGGTACGACCGATCGCATTAGAGATGCCAGCATCTGCATAGCTTCAAAACGGCGTCTAAAGGCTGCAGTGACAATTTAAGAAAATTCTTTCCTTTCAAATGCTTAGGTCCTGAACTGTCGAATTCGGGCGCGCCCGAGTAATCGAGGGCTTGAGAGCCGCCGGCCTCGCGCCGGCGACACCGCTGCCGAAGCGCTGGGTCGCGGACTGCCGTCACGTCGGCACCGGGGAGCCGGCGCTGAAGTACCTGTCGCGCTATCTGTATCGCGGCGTCATCGGCGACGAGCAGCTGGTCGCCGACGACGGCGACTCGGTGACCTTCGCCTACCGAGACGGCAAGAGCGGCAAGCGGATGACCCGCACCGTCAGCGGCCCGCGCTTCGTCTGGGAAATCGTCCAGCACGTGATGCCCACCGGGTTGCGTCGGGTGCATGACTACGGTTTCCTCCACGGGAACGCGCGTCAGAAGCTGCTCCGCGTGCTGTGGTTTCTTAAAGTCCAAATCGTCGTGCGTGTCGCTCGTCCGCGTCCGCCGTTCCCCTGTTCGCAATGTCGTTCGCCGATGCGGACGGCTGGCTTCATTCCGCCCCAGCGTCTGTCCGGGTGACGTTACGGCCGCAAGACACACCGCCACCTACTTACACGCGGATAAAGTCGCGGCTTCGCACGACCTATCCCTATTCGTTCATGTCGCCGCTTCGCGCGATTTACCCTTATACGTTCGGCGAGGAAGTTCCTCGGCTTGATGTAAACGACACCGACCGACGGGCGAAACGCCTCCCAAACGATTGGCCGCTGGGGCTTCGGCAGAATAGGTTTCGACCTTCTCGGTCATGGCGAGGCGGTCATTATAAACGAAGAACTAAATCGCAGGGTGAAATTCGAATCGGTTTAGTCGGCATAGTGGTTGCACAGTTCCACGCTTTGGTCGAAAATTAACAGAGTGCCCATATGAGAGCATCTTACCGTTCAACGGAATACACCTAAGCTCTGTACAAAGGAAAGAAATCATCTTGCTCAGGTGGCATGGGCAGTTTATTTGTTCGAGCACTGACCAATTGCGAATATCTTTCTTCATCAATTATCGATTGACCCACGTAAAAGTCCTTCGGAGTACCACCAAAGCCGGCCTTGAAATAGTGCAAGGAATCTTCGTCTTGAACACCCCCACCGATGTGTAAAAGCTTATAACCCTCGGCAGAAACCCAGCGTGCGGTCTGGTCATAAACATACGGCCCAACACCATATCTTAATGCATTTTCCTCTGTCCCGACTAGGTGAAGGTGTGCATCGTTTTTCGATAAGAACATCATTGCCGCAGCTACCACAGATCCTTCCGCGTCTTTGACAATTAGCTGAGCAGTATTACAGTATTCTACGAGTCTAGAAAAATAGTCATCCGAAAACTTATAATATTCCTTCGCGCCAATTCTCTCCATTGTTTTTCTGTATAGCGCCCTAGCTGGCGAATCTCGAATCGCCCAATCCAACGACCCTCGTTCTACGCTACAATTAAGTCCACACTTAGTCGCCTTGCGTACTTTAGTTCTAACCCTTGAATCAAAATTACTCCAGCATTTCTCATACCCCAGAGAAGTGTCAATCGCGAAAGTGGTGTTATGCCTTCTTACTTTAACATCTGTCCAATTTCTTACTATCGATTCAACTCCAGGCACTATTGAGCCAATTCGGATAAATTCGCTGACTACAGAGTTCTGTAACGCCCAGCTCTTGAGATCAACCCTGAAATCCGCCCATTCCTTGTCAGTCGCCTCTTCCTCTCCCCAAGCTCCCGCATAACCGTATGGCGAAGCCATATCAAACGAATTGGAGCCTTCTATCTTTCTAAGCATGAACGGGTAAATTATTTTTCTATGTCCGACTTCCGCCAAGTGCCACCCACCGTCTTCAACCGCTTCGGATGCGTGACCGTACCCCGCGGAAAAGTAAACATCCGGATACTGGCCGCTGAAAATTCCAGGCGTCTCGACCGTGCTTACTCGAAAGTCTTCATTCATACAATATTCAACTCCACGCCGTTCAAGATTATATATTTATAGCGAATCTACTTCGGATACCACTTCCACAAAGTACATAGGTAGACATGCGTATAACCGAAGGTGCATCCGCGAACGACCTTTCGGCATGATTACCAGAACCCGCCATTGTCAAATTTTCCTTAGCGCGAACGACTCTGGTGCCGCTGCAAACGCGGTTCTATTTCATTAGCGGCACTGTTCGGTGATCTTTGACTTGCAGCTAAGACTACGAGCAGTACTGGAACGAACTTCATGCGATGCCTGATAGCAGTGCCATAATTTGAAGTTCCAAACACGTAAGCCGAGATCGAAATACAAGTAAACAAGATGAAGGGCCTAGCCCGGACAAATGTCTTGCGCTTCCAAATATTTTTTACTATCAAGAATACAACACATAAGATAGAGACGGCATCAAACGCCCCGAGCAAGTCTGCAGATCCGCTCACTTGCCAGGGGAACGGTGAAAACAGAAAATAGATCGTTCGGACAGGTGCCTGCAAAACTAGGTCAATAGGTCCGCTGATCGGCAGATCGGCTAAATAAGCAGCTCTTGAACGAGCTGCTTCGGACTGTCGCTCTGTCAAGGAGTTTGCGTCAAGAGACTCTAGCCGCTCTAACTTCTGCAAGCCGACGCCCGAACTAAACCCGATCACTAAAATACCTGAGATTAGCAACAATCCAATCGTACTTTTCGCCTTCCCTTTTTTCTTACGATCGCCCGGCCCGAGCCCCGTCAACAACACGAAAAACATCATAGCAGGTATAGCCACGATCATGCCTGTATGGAAAGCGGAGCCCGCAAGAAAAATCCAAGCGCCGATTACCAAATTCTTTGGAGCTTTGGACTCTTTCCACAGAACCATTTGAAGAACCCCTGCCGAGAGCAGGTACATCACCACAGAGTCCCTCAGCAGAAGCGAAGTGTAAAGAACAGATGACGGCCAGAAAGCCACCAACAGAGCAGCGAGTGTTGCTTTTCGATTGAAAACCTTAAACACCCGTACGACGTTTACAACTGCAAGAGACGCAAATAAGGCATTAATCGCCTGAGGCACGAATCGATCGCTCCCCAGGACTGAATAGATCAATCCTACAAACCAGACATAGAGCCTTGCGCCGAGGTCGAAATGCACGAAAACATCCGACCACGCCGTAATCATTGAATTGCTAGCGGCGCGATCAAAGAAATATGTATCTGTCCCGGTGCCGGGCAAATCACTGACATGTACATCATAAAAAACCATCCCTAGTCTTACAAAAAGCGCAATAAAAACAATGCCGCGCTCTCGTATATCGTTAGTGCTGTAGTACACAATGACGATGGCGATAATGACTACAAATATCTCCGAGGCGACTTCCATCCGAAAACTCTTCAGTGTTTAAAGAACTGGCCAAGTGTAAAAGAACAACTGACGAGGCATGTTGAATTCGAGGTGCAAGCCACGACTAGAGTACTTGACACTTCTGCGCGCTTGGTTACGCACGTGACTCAGCTTCGGTAAGCAGATCGTACGGCGCTGGTGGTGTGCGCACCGAGACGTAGGCGAGGCGAGTGAACATGCCGACGAGGTCGAAGCGGCGGTTGAAGCGGTACTGAAACTCGGCGAGGTAACGCGGCGAGTGTTTGGCCTGATGATGGCGATAGGTCCCGGTCAGGGCGGACTTGATGTTCCCGAGAGCGGTGTTCACCCACTTGAAGACCGGCGCCTCGGCGGCACGTCGGCCACCGCCGGTGATGTGCACGCTGTGGCTGCAGCCGGCCGCGATCACGCCGGGGAAGCAGTTGAGTCCGTCGCTGATCACCTCGCAGCTGGGGGCGAGCTTGCGTCGAGCGAAGTCGGCGATCTCGGCGAGCGTGAAGCCCTCGACGACCTGCATGGCGATGCGCCGGGGGTTGCCGTGTTCGTCGGTCTCGACAGCGGCGACGAAGGGGGTCTTGTTGGGCGACCCACGCCCGGATTCACCGGGTTTTCTCGCCTTCTCGCCGCCGAGGTAGGCGTCGTCGATCTCGATCCGGTCGACGAGCTGCCTGTCCGCCTCGCGCTCCTTCATGACGTGCATGAGCTTGTGCTTGAGGAGCCACGCGGTGTTGTACTGCACGCCGAGTCGGCGCGAGAGCTCGAGGGCGGAGACGCCGTTCTTGGACTGGGTGAGGTGATAGATCCCGCGAAACCAGATCGTCAGCGGCAGCTTGGTGCGGTGGAAGACGGTGCCGGCGGTGACGGACGCCTGATGGCGGCACGAGGCACACTGATGGAGACGCGGACGGGAGGAGAGGCGGTGGCCTTCACCGTGCCCGCAGCGAGGGCAGCCGAAGCCGTCAGGCCAGCGCAGAGCCTCGAGTTCGGCGAGGCACTGCGCCTCGGTACCGTAGGCGTCCTGGAAGGCCGGTTCGCTGAGACCCTGCTGAAACTGGACGGTGTTGCGTGCCATGATCGTTGGCTGCCAAGTTGCTTAATATGCTGATCAATTATACAGCATCAACGAGCAGCTGAGTCATGTGCGTAAGCAAGAAGCGGGATTCTGACATCCGACAATTGCTTTTTTCGCCGAGAGCCGGAACTTGCTACGTGTTCCACGACAGGTTCAACAAGTATTCGCATGCGCAAGCGAAATCAATATACACCAACGTCTTCTCTTCAGCCTATCTCCGCACGCCAAGCGCGTTCTAGCACCGCAAAGCCAGTCTCGTCCACGCCACGTCCGCCGCGCTCCCCCACTTTCTCGAGCGAGCGCTGCAATCGCCTGATATTCCCCGCGCGCCAGCGGGTCGCTACTGCCGAGCGACGCCGCGCCCGATCGAAGTCGATGAGAAAGATCGCCCCCGCCCTGTCCAGCATGATGTTGCTGGCATTCAGGTCCGCGTGCCAGACGCCCGCCCGGTGGAAGCGTGCGATGCACTGACCGATCGCCTCCCAGCGCTCCGCGGGCAGTTCGCCTCGGGTCAGTCGCTCGGCCAGTGTCTCGCCGGGCAGGCGGTGGGTGACGAGGCTGCCGCGCCAAAGCGGCCCTTCGCGGTTGACCGCGCAGGCGAACGGTCGCGGCACCGGCAGACCGTCGGCGTGCAAGGTGCGCAGCATCTCGAACTCGGCGACGGCTCGCGTCCGTTCCAGACCGGTCCAGACGTAGCGGCGTTCGGATAGATGGCGCACCAGTCCGCCGCGCCGGTAGTGCCGAAGCACCAGTGGGTATCCGTCGAGCGTGAAGTAGAAGGTGTTTCCGCGCCCGGCACTCGCGCCACCCTCGAGCGCGCCACGTGCCGCCAGCGCGCGCTCGTCGAAGACGGCGGGGTCGAAGGCGGGGGTTTCGTCCGGCTGGTAGCGCCAGTGCGTCGCGCTCGTGCCCGGGTCGCTGCGGCGCACGGCCGGGCTCGCGCGTGCCGACGGTTGGTCCGTTTCAGGCTCGGCCGGCGTCGCCTTCGGGTCCGGCCGGGTCGGCTCCGCCTGCGGAGGGGTCCGGGGCGATGGATGCGCCGACCTTCTTGTCGATCAGTCGGTACACGGTGCCGCAGTAGGAGCAGCTGGCTTCGGGGGAGTCCTCGAGCGGGATGTACACGCGCGGATGGCTGTCCCAGGCCGTGGTGTTCGGCATCGGGCAGGAGATGGGCAGCTGGTCGGCGGTGACCTCGACGAACGTGCTGGCGTTGGAAGGCTGCATCGCGTGAAGGGTGTCGGTGGCGTGAACGCCCGCATGGTATCGGATGCGCGGTCCTTCGCGTCAGGCCGGAGCCTCGGGCGGCGCGGACGACTCGGACAGCCGGGCCGCCTCGGGCGGATCGAGTAGTCGGGTGCGCCGCTCGATCACTCGCCGGCGCAGGGCGTCGAGCGCGGGATCGGTCGGGACCTCGGCGTCGAGGCCATCCAGCGCGCGGCGGTGCAGGCGCTCGCGCAGCTCGATGTAGTCGTCGCGGAGACCGTTCACGTCGTCCGCGGCGAGCAGACCGATCGCACCGGCGGCCTCCAGTACCCGCACGTTGTCGGCGAACGCCACGACCGACGGCGCCTCCGCCGCATGACGGAGCGCGAGGTACTGAACGATGAACTCGATGTCCGCCACGCCGCCGGCATCCTGCTTGAGGTGCATCACGCCCTCCCCGCGGCTGCCGAGCGATGTGCGCATGCGCTCGCGCATCGAGGCGACGTCCCGGCGCAGAGTGGCCTCCTCCCGCTCGCGGCAGAGGATCTCCAGCCGGAGCGCCTCGAAGGCGGTCGTCAGCGCCGCCGGTCCGTGCACCGCACGCGATCGAAGGAGCGCCTGGTGCTCCCAGGTCCACGCGTCCTGACGCTGGTAGCCCGCGAAGCTCTCCAGGGTGCCGACCAGCACCCCCGAATTCCCGTTCGGGCGCAGTCGCAGGTCGATCTCGTGGATGCGTCCGCCCGGCGTCACCGTTGCCATGAAGTGCACGAAGCGGCGCACCAGTCGCGCGGCGGGCTCGGCGTCCCCCGCGTCGCTGCGCAGGAAGACGAGATCGAGATCGGAGCCGAAGCCGAGCTCCAGACCGCCGAGCTTGCCGTAGGCGATGACGACGAGTTCGGGGAGCGTGTCGCCGTAGCGCGCGACGAGCGGCGGACGGACGAGCGCCAGGGACGCCGCGATCATCGCTTCGGCCAACCAGCTGAGGCGGTCGCTCGCCTGCATGGGCGGCAGTTCGCCCTCGAGCGCCGCGGCGGCGATGCGGAGCTCGCGCGCCTGGTGGAACTGGCGCAGCGCTTCCATCTGCCGCTCCAGATCGGCGTCGGCAAGGCGCGACGCCTCCGCCAGCGCCGCCTCGCGAATGGTGCCGGCGTCCGTGAACAGCGTGGCGGCGCTCTGTCCGATCAGCTCGTCGAGCAGCACCGGGTGACGGGTGACCAGCGTGGCCACCCACTCGCTCGCGCCGAACAGACGGACCAGGCGATTCAGCGCGGCCGGACGATCGGCCAGCGCCTGCAGATAGCCGCTGCGGCCGGCGACCGCGCGGACGAAGGCCAGTCCACGGGCGATGGCGGTCGACGGATCGCTCGTGCGCGCCGCGGCGGCCGCGAGTCGCGGCAGGATGGCCTCGACACGACCTTGCGCACGCGCCGTCAGGCGTCGATGGAACGGCCCACCGGCCAGCGCCAGCACCGCCTCGGCGAGCGATGCCGCGGAAGCGTCCGCCGCCTCGACGCCGAAGCGGCCGAGCCACGCGATCGCCGCGTCGTCGCCGTCCAGGTCCGGCAGCACCGCCTCCGTATGCCCCTCCTGCTCGCCCTTGCCGTCGCTCGCGCCGGCTTCGCCGAGCACCGCATCGAAGCAGCGCGCCACCACCGCGCGGTGTGCGTCGAGCGTCGCCCGGAAGCTCGCCGGCTGCGGCTCGCCGAGCAGCGCGACCAGACGCAGCTGCTCCGTCTCGTCGTCGGGCAGTACGTGCGTCTGCTCGTCACGCATGCCCTGCAGCGCGTTCTCGACGCGCCGCAGGTAGTCGTAGGCCTCCCGAAGGACGGTCACGTCCTCCGGCGGCATCAGTCCGAGCT
>ENA-ORXM01003595-ORXM01003595.1-marine-metagenome-genome-assembly--contig:-NODE-3595-length-15132-cov-4.003454_pt1 | contig 15132 bp, 9 predicted proteins | sample MGYA00237867_ERZ511480 | MGnify/ENA primary metagenome ERZ511480 (study PRJEB26309, sample SAMN06266103) | marine metagenome | isolation source: Algal blade | place: United Kingdom:Sidmouth, United...
AACGCGATAGCAATATATCACGGTTGGAAGAGACTGTTGAGGCTTTTCAAAACGTACTCCTAGAGTACACTCGCGAGCGGTCACCATCAGACTGGGCAATGGCCCAGAGCAACCTAGGTAATGTGCTTCTAACCTTGAGCGAACGCGACAGCGGCATCGAGCGAATTGATGATGCTATTAAAGCATACCGCGAAGCGCTACTTGAGCGGAATCGCGACAGTGCGCCTATGGAATGGGCTGCAACGCAGAGCAATCTTGGCAATGCGCTTGCGGCGTTGGGGCAACGCAAAAGAAGTACAGCCGAGCTTGAACAAGCAGTTAATGCCTACCGCAACGCTCTACTCGAATGGAGGCATGAACGTGTTCCTCTCGATTGGGCCATGGCACAGCATAACCTTGGAGGTGCACTTCTGAAACTTGGGGAACTAGAGAAAGACGTTTCAAAGCTTGAACAGGCAATCGAAGGTTTTAATCTCGCCCTACTGGAAAGAACCCGCGAGCGCGTCCCACTCGACTGGGCTAACACCATGATGAACTTAGCAAGCGCGCTGGCACTGATCGGCTGGCAACAAGGCGAGGTGTCACCTCTCGACGAGGCGATCGCCATTTACAATGACGTACTCGTTCTCTTCGAGCAATCCGCCCCCGCCTATGCGGAGGCGGCACGGTACAATCTCGAAGGATTTGTTACTCAACGCTCCCGGATGATGGCGGGCGGCGGAGACGCCGTATGAACCGCAGCCCCGCACAAAGATGCGCGGCCTCGACGTTGCAAAGCAGGGAGTCTCTATCAAGATCGTCGAAGCCCCGGCTCGTTGGCCGGTTCTGCGTTCATTGCCCCCTCACCCCACCTCCGGCACACTCACCCGCCACGCCGCATCGGCAAACCCGTTCACGCTCAACCCCCACACCCCCACGGGCCAGCGCAGTTCCATCTCGCCCAATCTGGGCCGGTAGATCGCCGTGTACAGCGTCCCGAACCCCTGATCGAAGGCCGTCGAGTAGAGCGGCGGTTTCAGGAACGCGCCGATAAACCGCTCCTGCGTATCCACATGCAGCGTCAGGCGGTGCAGCAGAAACCGCTCCCGCTCCACCGTCGCCGTGAACCGCGCATGGCTGGCCCATTCCACCTTTTCCTGATGGTTCGTCGCCACCGCCGCATGGGTGATCGTCGTCCCGCGATCCGGCGACATATACGCCGTCGCATAGCGCCGCTTCGCGTCCAGCACCGTCACGTTGTAGCTCATGTGACACGGCACCCGCGACAGCACGGCCACGGCCTCCTCCGTCGTCTCGCAGGTCTGCAGCACATAGCGCAGGATCAGCGGCACCCCGAACCCGTCGCCCACAACCTGTCGCCCGCCGAAGGTCAGCGACACCGCCAATCCCGCATCGTTCATCCCGTCCACCAGCCCGAACAGCCCGTCCGACGTGCCGACCACCTGCCGCCCGTCCCACGCCGTATGGATCGCCACCCCGTCGAAGGCATTGGCGCTATAGTCGTAATTGCGCACCAGCAGCGGTTCTTCGCCGGGCCAGATCGCCTGCGAACACGCGGTCAGATAGGCGGGCGGGCAGTAATACGAAAGGAACCGTGCCTCCCGATCCCCGCCCCCCGCCAGCGCGCAGAGCCGGTGATAGAGCGGCACCATCTCCGGCATATGCGTCTTCATCGCCGCGAGGCATTGCGCATAGGTCGGCCGCGCCCGCTCGCCCTGGCTGGCCCACCACACGCGGTAGGCGGGCCAGTATTCCGCGAACAGACCCGCCCATTTCGGGCCGGGTTCCGGCTCGGAGACGGCACGGAAGGTTATCTGCATCAGTTAGGTTCCACATCACTATAGCGGCGAGCCTTTGAACTCGGCTTTTCCGCTAGTGCGTCTGGAACCCTCTCCCGCTTGCGGGAGAGGGCAGGGTGAGGGGGCGGTTTATCAGCACAAGCAGGTGTTCGTATTGAGAGATCGCTTGCCCTCATCCCGGCCTTCTCCCGCAAACGGGAGAAGGAGAAGAGGCGCATCGTTACAAGATGAGGCCTTGCCCACCATCAAAGGATCTTGAACGCCCCTTCCGTCGTCGCCAGCGACGGCAACGGCTTGGCCGCATAGAGCGCCTTGATCCCGTCGATCCATTTCTTCGACCGCGCCGTCAACTGGAAGCTGTCCGTCATCGACCGCCCGCGCGTGACCAGAATACCGAGGTCCGCCCCCTCGTAACGGTAGTCGCCCGCCTTCGAGATGCGCAGGAAGAACGCCTCGTTCTCGCTCTCCACCGCGCGGCGGTGATAGTCGAAGCGATCGTATTCCACCGTGCCGTTCGAATGCATCCGGTAGATGCCGGTTTCGGGGGCCTCGGTGATCATGTCCACGCTGTCTTCGGTGTGCTTGATGACCATCTGCGACCAGGAATCGATCATGTCCGGGTCGGCCCAGCGCGAGTTCATCTCCGCCACGTCCAGCTCGAACGGCTTGCCCGAGAATTCGAGCAGGTGGAACAGGAACAGCGGCGCATCGGCATGGGCGAAGGCGGCGTGGTTCGTCATCGAGGACGCGCCCGTGATACGCGGGTTCAACTCACCCAGATAGATTTCGCCCGTCTTCTTCTCGATCAGGAAATCCAGCTCGAAATACCCGCGATAGCCTTCCTTGCGAAGCTGTTCCCCGAACTTGAAGGTCAGGTCGCGGGCCTTCTGGCGGGTCTTCGGCGGGAAGGCGGTCGAGAAGATCTCGTTCCCGCACCAGCCGCCGCGATAGGGCGTCAGTTCCTTGAAGCCGACCAGTTCCGTCATCAACGGGCCGACGATCGTCCCCTGTTTCGTCGCGCAGGCCTCGATGGCCGAGCCGCGACAGTCGATCCGCTTCATGATCTTGATTTCGCCCTGCCCCACGATCTCGTGCTCGTGGCGACGGAAATCGGCCTCCGACTTGATGAAGAACGTCGTGTGCCCGCTATCCCCGAAAGCCGATTGCAGCACGAGGTCGTGGCCGATCCCGGCCTTCTCGCAGGTCTTCTTCAGGTCGTCGTAATCCTTCACCTCGGCCAGCGTATTCGGCACCGAGGGCACCCCCGCCTTGTTGCCGATGCGGACCGTCTCGATCTTGTTGTCGCATTTCGTGCGCAGCTTGGCCTTCGGGAACCAGATTTCGGCCCCCAGTTCCTTGGCCAGCCGCTCGGTATTCTCGTCGAACATCAGGAAGACGAATTTGGGCTTCTTGCCCCGCGCGCCGACGTAATCCGTCACTTCCTTGTGCTGGAGCAGGTAGTTGTTGATGTCCTCGATCGAGGTGAATTCGGCATGGGGTGCCTCGGTCGGGACCATCACGTTCGGGTGCCGCCCGTCATAGCAATCCAGATAGTTGATATACTTGAAGTTCTTCACCCACTCGTCGATCCCGAGCAGGTTGAAGTTCGTCGCCGAAATGAAATAGATCGGACTGTCGTTGGTGTGGAAGTGGCGCCGGATCTCGGAAATATTCTTGAGCGTCTTCTTAGGCATGATCGTCCCTTTCGGAAATTTATTCGGCGGCTTGCGGCAGAGCGCGCCCGCGATGGGTGGCCAGGGCTTCGTCCGTGAAGACGCGCAGGCCCAGATCGGGCCGGTAGCCATGGATTTCGTTCACGTCGAGCGCCCGCATGAAATCGAGGATTTCGTGCGAGATCACCTGCCCCGGCACGAGGATCGGAAAGCCCGGCGGATAGGGGATGATGAACGAGGTCGACACCACCTCCTGCCCGCTCGCCATCGCCTGCTTGATCGAACCGTCCAGTGCGAGGTAGTCGCAATTGTCCTCGTCATAGGCGAGGAAGAAGGCATCCCGGATCGCCCCCTCGGGCGTATCCGTGCCGTCATTCGCGCGGAAGGCATCGTGGAAGCGCGAGAAATCGGGCAGGGGCGGCACGTCTTCCACGAGGCTCTTGACCCGATGCTCGAAGGCGCGCTTTTCCATCTTCGATGCATCGTCCAGCAGTTCGTCCAGATCGTTGGCGATCTCGACCAGTACCTCGATCAGATAGGCGACCGAGGAGCGCGTCGTGCCGATATTGGTCATGAAGAGGACCGAGTTGCGCGAGGTCTTGTTGATCTGGATGCCGAACTTGTCCATCAGGATCTTGGTCTTGAACGTATCCCCGTCCCAGCCCGTTCCCCCCACGGCCAGCGTCACGCGGGTCGGGTCGAGCACGAATTCGTCGCGCTCCCAGCTTTCCCACGTATCGCTCCAGCCCTTCTCGGGATCGTAATACGACGTCACGCCCGTCTCGCGATGTTCCGCCGGGATCATGTCGGCCGTGGTCAGGATGCGGAAATATTTCTTCAGCAGCGGATGCGTCTGGATCGCCCGGCGCATCGACATCGCCGCCTCGATCTGGCGCTGCACGAACTCGAAGCCTTCCAGCTCCACCTGCCGCCGCCCGACATCGAGCGAGGCGATGATCTGGTAGTTCGGCGAGGTCGAGGTATGGGTCATGTAGGCTTCGTGGAAGCTCTGCTCGACTTCGCCCTTGAAGTCCTGATCGTGCACATGGATCATCGATCCCTGACGCAGCGAGGTCAGCGTCTTGTGCGTGGACTGGCAGGCATAGACCCGCACCCGCGCCGTAGGCGGAGGCAGAAGGCGCGTATCGAGCAGCTTCTTCTCATCCACATTCTCCAGCTTCGCCTGCTGTTTCTCGTAGGCTTTGGCATGGTCGGGCGAGCGCAGCCGCTCGCGCAGCACGCTGGCCGTATGCATCGCCGTGCGGCCCCGATACGACGGCGTGAACCGCGCGAAGCCGAACCACGCCTCGTCCCACAGGAAGACCAGATCGGGCTTGATGGCGAGGCATTCCTCCATCACCCGTTCCACGTTGTAGACCACCCCGTCGAAGGTGCAGTTCGTCAGCAGCAGCATCCGCACCCGGTCCAGCTTTCCGGCGGCCTTCAGCTTCAGCAGCGTATGCTTGATCTCCCGGATCGGCACCGCGCCGTACATCGAGTATTCGTGCAGCGGATAGCTGTCGAGATAGACCACCTCGGCCCCGGCCAGCACCATGCCGTAATGGTGCGACTTGTGGCAGTCGCGGTCCACCAGCACGATATCGCCGGGGCGCACGACCGCCTGCACGACGATCTTGTTGCAGGTCGAGGTGCCGTTGGTCGAGAAGAACGTCTGCTTCGCGCCGAAGGCCCGCGCGGCCATGTCCTGCGCTTCCTTGATGGTGCCGTGCGGCTCCAGCAGGCTGTCGAGACCGCCCGAGGTCGCCGACGTCTCCGCGAGGAAGATATTCGGCCCGTAGAACGCGCCCATATCCTTGATCCAGTTCGAGCGGGTGATCGATTTCCCGCGCGAGATGGGCATGGCATGGAAGACGCCCGTAGGCTGTTTCGAGTATTCCTTGAGCGCCGTGAAGAATGGCGTCTTGTAGCGCGCATTCACGCCGCGCAGGATATTGAGGTGCAGTTCCAGAAAGTCTTCCTGATTGTAGAAGACCCGGCGACAGCCGCCGAGATCGCGCCCCGCGATCTCCTCCACCGAGCGGTCGGTGATGAGATAGGCGTCGAGTTCCGGGCGCACCTTGGCGATCAGGCGGCAGAGTTCGGGTCCGTATTGATCGTGGCGCAGGGCATCCACATCCTCGTCGCTCGCGACATGGGCCAGAAAGCGTTTGAGGATCGGCAGCACGATCTCGGATTTCAGCGTCAGACCGGGGCGCACGACGACGGCCTGGATATTGTAGTTGAACAGGATGGCGATCAGCGCGTCTTCGAGGCTCGGCACCACCACGGATTCGTACGTGAAGGCATCCTCGGGCCGCCGCATCCGCTGCAGGCTCTCGCGCAGCCATTTCTGGTGCTGCTCGTTCAGGTCGTCGACGATCAGCACTTCGAAATAGGGCCGGGTCAGCGCCCGCGCGTCGATGGGCGTGGAGGCATCGTCCAGATCGTCGCCGTCCCCGTCATCGGTGGCGAGCGAGATCGTCCGGCGACGATACGCTCCCGTACTCAGGGCGCGACAGATGCGGCGCACGGAATGGGCGAGATCATCGAAGTTGCGATGCTCGAATTGTCGGCGCAGGCCGTCGAAGACCGAGATGCCGGGAAAGGCCCAGTACCGCTCGACGGGTCTCAGGGCAGCGAAGATGGCCTCCGCCGCCTTGATATCGCGGGCCGCTGCCCGTCCCTGCCCCTGGGTTTCGTACAGCGATTGCAGCAGCTCGCGCAGGGAACTCCATCGGTCCAGCCGAAGTTCGACGGCGCTGTAATAGTCACTGATCGACGGGGGCGAGGTCGCAGCTTTATCCGTAGCCATGCAGGATCGGCCCTTTCATTGTGAACGCATAGGGAGAATGTCAGGCCGTCACGGGCGTTCCGTGCCCCTCCTTCGGGATACGCCGCCGCTGCAGCCACACCACTAGCCAGAGCAGCAGGAGTGCGGGAATGAACATCCAGTATTTCGATGGCTGATCGTTGGGTTGCAGGACGCGCAGGACTTCCTGATCCCAGTCCAGACCGGCGGTCTGGGCGGCGGAATCGTAGGTGACGTCCTCGATGACCACCTTGCCGTCGTTCTCGGTGAAACTGAGACCCACGGATTCCAGCTTCTCCTCGCCCGTGCCGTCTTCGGTGATCGGCAGCAGGGCGACGAACTCGATCGGATCGCCGATCTCGTTGACCCCCGAGACGCGGATGCGGAGATCCTCGCCGACCGGCGTATTCGCAGCGGCCTGCACGATCTCGGACGGCGCGACCTCCTGATAGGGAGCCGAGACCATGTCCATCCAGAAGCCGGGACGGAACAGGCTGAAGGCCACCAGCAGCAGCAGGGCGCTTTCCCAGATGCGGTTCCTGGTGAGGAACCAGCCCTGCGTCGCCGCCGCGAACAGCAGCATGGCCGTCGTCGCGACGATGAAGACGAGGATGCCCTGCGCCCAGTTCACGTCGATCAGCAGCAGTTCGGTATTGAAGATGAACAGGAACGGCAATGCGGCGGTGCGCAAGCTGTAGAAGAACGCGACCACCCCCGTCTTGATCGGATCGCCGCCCGAGACGGCGGCGGCGGCGAACGAGGCCAGCCCCACGGGCGGGGTCACGTCGGCCATGATCCCGAAGTAGAAGACGAACAGGTGCACGGCGATCAGCGGCACGATCAGGCCGTTCTGCTGGCCCAGCGTCACGATGACCGGGGCGAGCAGGGCCGAGACGACGATATAGTTCGCGGTCGTCGGCAGGCCCATCCCCAGGATCAGCGACAGGATGGCGGTCAGGAACAGGATGGCCATGATATTGCCGCCCGACAGCACCTCGACCACGTCGGCCAGTGCCGAGCCGACGCCGGTCTGGCTGACGGCTCCGACGATGATGCCTGCCGTGGCGGTCGCGATGCCGATACCGATCATGTTCCGCGCGCCGGAAACCAGCCCCTCGAACAGGTCGACGAAGCCTTCGCGGAATCCGGCGACGAAGCCGCGTCCGCCCCGGAACAGCGCCATCAGCGGGCGCTGGGTCAGCAGGATGAAGATCATGTAGGCCGATGCCCAGAAGGCCGACAGGCCGGGCGACAGGCGATCGACCATCAGCGCCCAGACGAGCACGACGACGGGCAGGATGAAATGCAGTCCCGAGCGCACGGTCGGACCCGCCGGGGGCAGTTCCGTCACTTCCGCGTTCGGATCGCCGATTTCCAGCGGCTCCTCGCGCGAACCGATCAGCAGCAGCAGCATGTAGATGAGGGTCAGGAACCCGAAGATGACATACCCGGCGGTATCGGGGAAGGCGGGCCGGATCCAGCCCATCAGGTAATAGACCGCGAAACTGAGCGCACAGATCGCCGCGATGGTGAAGGCGAGGCTCATCAGCCAGGCGACCCACGGTTTCGGCACGTAGCTGTGATGTCGGGGCAAGCCTTCCATCCCGGCCTTCGAGGCTTCGAGATGCACGATATAGACGAGGGCGATATACGAGATGATGGCCGGAACGAAGGCGTGTTTGACCACGTCGAAATACGGGATGCCGACATATTCGACCATCAGGAAGGCCGCCGCGCCCATCACCGGCGGCATGATCTGGCCGTTCACCGAGGAGGCGACCTCGACGGCCCCCGCTTTCTCGGAACTGAACCCGACCTTCTTCATCAGCGGGATCGTGAACGTCCCGGTCGTCACCACGTTGGCGATGGAGGACCCGGAGATGAGGCCGGTCATGGCCGAGGAGACGACGGCGGCTTTCGCCGGTCCGCCCCGCATATGGCCCATCATCGAGAAGGCGACCTGAATGAAGTAATTGCCCGCGCCTGCCCGGTCCAGCAGCGAGCCGAACAGCACGAACAGGAAGACGAAGGAGGTCGAGACCCCCAGCGCGATGCCGAAGACCCCTTCGGTCGTGATCCACTGGTGGTTCACCACCTCCGACAGCGAGTTGCCCTTATGCGCGATGATCGACGGCATGTTCGGGCCGAGGAAGGTATAGGCGAGGAAGACCGAGGCCACGATCATCAGGGCCGGGCCGAGAGATCGTCGGGTCGCCTCCAGCAACAGCAGGATGCCGACGACGGCGACCACGAAATCCTGCGTGATCGGCGCGCCGACCCGGTCGGCGATGCTCGAATAAAACAGATAGAGATACAGCGCCGCAAACGCGCCGACGAGGGCGAGCGCCCATTCCCATGGCGGGATATGGTCTTTCGGCGACCCGAGGAAGACGGCGGCGATGACCGCGAGACCGACGACCGGAATCCACCAGACGGCCACGCCGTCCTTCGCCCCGATCATGAACAGGACCGTCAGCAGGATCGGCACCCCGATGGCCAGCACCAGTTGAAACGGCGTGCGCGCGGCGGGATAGGCGGCAAAGGCGAGGAAGATCGCGAAGGCGAGGTGGATCGAGCGGGCCTCGGTATCGTTGAAGACCCCGAACCCGACCATGAAGGGGATCGGCGAGGCGATCCAGAGCTGGAACAGCGACCATGCCAGCGCCACGAGGACGATCAGCGTTCCGACCCAGCCCGCCGGACTTCGTGCCCCGGTATCGGAAGACGCGACGAGTTCATCGAGTTCGGCCTGGCTCAATCCGCCATGTCCGGCTCCGTCCATCTCGACGCGGGCGGCCTGGAACTGGTTCGAATCGTTGTCTGAATTCGTCATCGCATCATCGCACATCGGTGCCGCGCCGGAAGGCGTCATGGCGGATGTGCGCCCCTGAATGATTGATGTTTTTATCGTTGTGGTTGGTCGGCGGGGGACGAAAATCGCCCCCCGCCGTCGTCAGCCCCCATTCAGTCGGTTCAGAGCCAGCCGCGCTCTTTGTAGTATTTCTCCGCGCCGGGATGCAGCGGTGCGGACAGGCCGTCGGCGATCATTTCCTCTTCCTTGAGGGTCTCGAAGGCCGGGTGCAGTTTCTTGAACCGCTTGAAGTTCTCGAAGACCGCTTTCACGACTTCATAGATCACGTCGTCGGGCACGTCCGTCGAGCTGACGAAGGTGGCCTTCACGCCGAAGGTGGTCGTGTCGTCGTCCGAGCCTTTGTACATGCCGCCCGGAATGGTGGCCTTGGCGTAGAACGGGTTGTCCTCGATCAGCTTGTCGACCACGTCGCCGGTGACGTTGACGAGGTTGGCATCGACCGTGGTGGTCGCTTCCTTGATCGACCCGTTCGGGTGGCCGACGGTGAAGACGATGGCATCGACCTTGTTGTCGCCCAGCGCCGCTGCCTGTTCGGCGGATTTCAGCTCGGATGCGAAGGAGAAGTCGTCATTCGACATGCCCTTGGCTTCCAGCAGCACTTCCATCGTGCCGCGCTGGCCGGAACCGGGGTTGCCGATATTGACGCGCTTGCCCTTGAGATCGTCGAAGGCTTTGATCTTCGCATCCTGACGCGCGATCACCGTGAACGGCTCACTGTGAACCGAGAAGACGGCGCGCAGCTTGTCGAACTTGCCGCCTTCCTCGAATTTCGAGGTGCCGTTATAGGCGTGATGCTGCCAGTCGGACTGGGCCACGCCCATATCCTGATCGCCTGCCTTGATCGCGTTGATGTTCGCGATGGAGCCGCCGGTGGACGGCGCAGTGCATTTCAGGCCGTGATCCTTCGTGCCGCGATTGACCAGCTTGCAGATCGACTGGCCGACGACGAAGTAGACGCCCGTCTGTCCCCCGGTTCCGATCGTGATGAAGCGGTCCTCTGCCAGCGCCGAGCCGGCAACCGCGACCGACGCGAATGCGGCAATCGACAGTGTCTTAAAAGAGTTCATGAATCGTCTCCCAAAGTCTTTTCTCTGTTGCGGCCGCATACCCTATTCTGCGGGACAGCGATCTCACCCCAGCGGTCATCGTAACGCATCCAGGAGTTGAGGCAAGAACGCTTATTGGGAGTCCGAAAAAATGCAAACCCAGATTATTCAACCGTTTGCAGTCGTTTAAGGGCGATAGAAACCTGATTTCTAAAAAAACCGAGACCGTGAATCCCGTTTATTTCCGCACCTGCGAATCTCCCGAATATTGCTTCGACCGGACCATGCGGTTGCGCCCGTCATGCCCCGAAATCGGCTATGAGGGCGCAGTGACGCGACGGTGCCGATTCGCGAACCGCATGGTCGTCGCGCCTCCACGCCCGACGTCTGCGGGGGATGAAAGGGCCGGATCCGACCGATCGCGATCTCGCAGTCCGGCACATGATCGTTCCTGGGCATTGTCACACCCCTCATCCAATGCCATGACGATCCCCGATCACGAGGGAGACACCGCCATGACGCTCGACGCCGTACTCGACACGCTGGACAAGGATCGCGACGCCGCGCTCGAACGCCTGTTCACGCTGCTGCGCATCCCCTCGATCTCGACCGATCCGGCCTACAAGGCGCAGTGCCGCAGGGCGGCGGACCATATGGCCGCCGACCTCGCTTCCATCGGCTTCGACGCCACGGTCCGCGATACGCCGGGGCATCCCATGGTGGTCGGCCATAACGACAGCGCCGGGGCCGATGCCCCGCATTTCCTCTTCTACGGCCATTACGATGTCCAGCCGCCGGACCCCCTTGATCTGTGGGACACGCCCCCCTTCGAGCCGCGCATCGTCGAGCGCCCCGATGGCACCGCCATGATCTCCGCGCGCGGGGCGCAGGACGACAAGGGCCAGTTGATGACCTTCGTGGAGGCGTGCCGCGCATGGATGGGCGCGACCGGCAAGCTGCCCGTGCGCGTCACCGTCTTCCTCGAAGGCGAGGAGGAGAGCGGCTCGCCTTCCCTGCCCGGCTTCCTGTCGGGCAACGCGGATGAATTGCGCGCCGAGGCCGCCCTCGTCTGCGATACCTCGATGTGGGACCGCGACACCCCTGCCATCTGCACCGGCCTGCGCGGGATGATGAGCGAGGAAATCACCATCCACGCCGCCGGCAAGGACTTGCATTCCGGCCTCTTCGGCGGCCCGGCGATGAACCCGATCCGCGTCCTCTCGGCCATCCTCGCCTCGCTGCATGGCGGCGAGGGCCGCGTCACCCTGCCCGGCTTCTACGACGGCGTGCCGGAGACGCCCGACCACGTAAAGGCCCAATGGGCGGCCCTCGGCTTCGATCCGGCGGAGTTCCTCGGCGGCGCGGGCCTGTCGCAGCCCGCCGGAGAAACCGACCGCTCGGTGATGGAACAGCTCTGGGCGCGCCCCACCTGCGAATTCAACGGCATCACGGGCGGCTATACGGGCGAGGGCTTCAAGACCGTGCTGCCCGCCGAAGCCTCGGTAAAGATTTCCTGCCGCCTCGTCGGCGATCAGGATCCCCATGCCATCCGCGCCGCCCTGCGCGAGCGGGTGGAGGGGATGCTCCCCGCCGATTGCCGCGCCTCCTATATCGAACATGGCAGCAGCGGCGGCATCGCGCTCTCGCCCGACAACCCGTCGGTGAGGCGCGCAAAGATCGCCCTGACCGAGGAATGGGGCGTCGAGGCCCCGACCATCGGCATGGGCGGCTCGATCCCGGTCGTCGGCCAGTTCAAGGATTTGCTGGGCATGGATTGCCTGCTCGTCGGCTTCGGTCTCGACGACGACCGCATCCACTCGCCGAACGAGAAATACGAACTCAGCAGTTTCCGGCGCGGCGCAAGAAGCTGGGCGCGCATCCTCGACGCCCTGTCCCGACCCGCAGCGTAACGCCGTACTCTACCGAAATTGTGGAAGCCGATCAGAGCATCCGTCGTCTTTCGCGCACCTTTCGTTCGATGAAATTACGCACGATTGCGGGAAACCTCGACGGGCTCTGAAGACTGACCAGAAGTATCGTCATCATTCTGAACCGGTTGATGCGCCATTGCGGATTCCACGAGACGCACATTCGTTCGATCAGGGCGGATTTCAGCCGCGCAGTGGCTGGCGGGCGGTATGTCCGGGGCATCAGACGCACGCCGAAAACCCGCTCCATCAGTCCCGCGCTCCAGTCGAATGCGCCCTCGGCCCCCGCCTGCGCGAAGGCGTGTCTCGCAAAGGCAGGGTCTGCCCCGTCGCAGGCCAGTGACGTGGCCACGTCACACCCGTCGCGCAACTGCGCCACCGGCATGATCAACGGCATTTGCCGCAATGCGCAATGGGCCAGCGCGAGCGTCAGGCGATGATCGGCGGTCGGAACCTTCATGGCGAGGCCAAAATGGATGACCGATCTGGCCGATGCCAGAATCTCGGCGGCGGGCAGCAGGCTTTCGTCTCCCGCGAAGAAGCTGCGATGCAGTTCGACTGCCACCTTGCCGCAAGGCGTGGCCAATCTTGGCAAATGATGATTGCGTCCGTTGATCCGCTCCAGCGTGTCTTTGCGCGGCTTCACCTCTCTATAGCCGCGTGCCACCAGAAAACGCCATGCGTCGAAGACCCGGCCGGAGGGGACCAGCACATCTATGTCGAGAACCATCCGCGTCCGCGCCGCCGCATCCTCGGCGAGCAACAGTTGCGCCATGCCTTTCAGAAAAACCGGCTCGATGCCGATTTCTGCCAGATCGCGGGCCAGATCGACCGATCGGTCGATGTAGCGTGCGGCCATCTGCCGGTGCAAATCCCGCGCGGCCGCCAGCGCATCGCGATCTTCCTGCGGTACGAGCGCCGTGAAGCGCCGGGTTTCCAACGCCGCCGAGAAGGCCGGGGCCACGCAGCATTCCAGTGACGCCATGGTCAGTATCCGCCAATCCTGCGCGTCCAGGGAAGCAAGACTTTGCCCAAGTGCAGCCTCATCCGATGCCGGATTGAGCGTATGCCCGAGCAGACGCCGCCGGGCTACGGCACCGGTCATATCGGCATCCGGACGGTTTCGACGATCTCCCGCAGCCGGATCATCGCGCTGTCGATGCCATCGTGGCGCAACGCAAAGGCCCGATGCACCGGCAGAGCGTCGAGCGCCGGGCCAAGCATCTCGCCGGATGTCCAGAACCCACCCTTCGCCAGCATCAGCACCACCTCCTCGGGAGCCAGCGAAATCAGTTCCGGCGTGGCCTGCGGGGCGTAGAGCGGAAATATCACCGCATCGAGCGGCACCGGATGCCGAGCCCATGGGGCATCGGGCAGGTGCCTGTAAGGCTCGCCTTTCTTGAAGAATTCAGGCTGTTGCGTCAGCGCCGGAAAGAGCGGTTCGAGCAGGGACCACGTACCGGCCTTGAAGGACGGACGGCACCGCACCGGAAGCGCCGCACCGTCATCCGCGCGCAGGACGAGCGTATCGTCACAAACATAGGCACCGCCATCGGCGCAGAGGGCAGCGGCCAGCGTACTCTTTCCCGCTCCGGATCGCCCTGCGAGCAGGATCGTCGCACCACGCCAGGACACGGCAGACCCATGTACGAGCGCGGCTGTACGCCCCGGTCCGCAGGCGGCGATCAGCAACTCGGCCAGAGGATCGAACGTTCTTTCGGTGCCTTTTTTCGGTTGGTCGGAAAAAACGGGCGATCCATCACGCCACAGCGTGCGCCGTCCATCGGGATCATGGGCGATATCGAGGGTGGTTTCCGGCGGTCCCGGATCCGTTGCATCCGCCAGCAGGCTGGCGAATCCGGGAGTAGCCTGAGTTCCCCAAAATCTGAGCCGCACGACTCTCCCGTTCGTACCGAGTGGCGCAAAAACGCCTTCGAAATCCGGTGCGCCGTTCGGGACCGCTACTGTGGCGATCTCTATATTATCGTGGGGTCGAGAGAGCGAGAGAGCCGACTGCGAGGCCGCTTTATTCCCGAGCATGATCGCGCCATTTGCCGGATCGGCCCAAACCTTCAAACCCCCGATGTCATGTGTCAGCATCGCCGCGCAATCAGGCCTATGCCCCGACACCACTGCTGGTGGCCTGTGCGCGTGCTTTCGACGGGTCGAGCAACGTCATCGCCACGGGGACGCTTGCCGCACCGACCAGCGCCAGTTTGCGAAGAAGGGCCCGACGTTCTACGTCGTCGAATACATCCTCTTCGTATGTATCCTCGGTAGGAGTATCATCCTTGTCGATCATCCCCACACACCTCTTTATATGCTGATCTTGTAAATACCTGATCGAACCATCATCATCAGACATCACCGTGATGACGTCAAGTCAAAGTGCTGCTTCGATCTCGCTGACGTAATTTACACTAGACTGGCCGACCTCGAATATCCATTGTTATCACCCGATCATACCCCTTCGCCGAGGTATTCGACCAACGCCCACAGTAATTTCAATATTACCGTAAGCCATAGAGTATCAGGAAATGCACACTTGCGATATGCAGCGGTTGGCGTGATTCCCGACCCGACTTGATCGGATATGGCTCTGGAAGAGCCAATACTCGAATGAATACTCCAGGAGTGGAGAAGGTGAGAGGACTTCCTTCGAACCGGAACCGCGCTCAAGCAGCGAGCGTAGCCGAGCGGTAGCGCAAACAAGGAATGGGTCGCCCGGACGGTAAAAGATGGAACCCGGCCCGCTCTCGACGTTTCCGCGAACGCCTGCCGCTGCACCCTATTCCTCGGACATCGCAAGCATTTCGCTGCGCGAAAGGCTTGTGGTGCCCGGAGGCGGCACAGAACACGATATTCAGCCATATTCACCGATAATCAGATTTCGTCATTATTTATTGAATTCATTCATAAAATGCCGCATATCCTTTCCCAACGTTAATCATTGATCGTCACTTTTCGTTCCCGTCTATCAAGATGTAGAGGGGGGACAGGTGGGG
>ENA-ORXM01003596-ORXM01003596.1-marine-metagenome-genome-assembly--contig:-NODE-3596-length-15129-cov-17.396426_pt1 | contig 15129 bp, 7 predicted proteins | sample MGYA00237867_ERZ511480 | MGnify/ENA primary metagenome ERZ511480 (study PRJEB26309, sample SAMN06266103) | marine metagenome | isolation source: Algal blade | place: United Kingdom:Sidmouth, United...
AGATTTACTCTCTCTACTAATATATTCTGCACGCATGTGTTCATATTCCCTAACTCATCTTCTACTCTGTATGTCCTTGTTATCCTTTGTGTATAATCTGGATCACAATCAAATCTGTCTACCTCTTCATTCTGTAATCTGATAAAGAATTCTAAATCTAAACATCCCACTGTGACCTCTGGAAAGCCCAAAGCATCTGCTCCAGCACATGTTAATACTAATGATGTATCACATTTAATTATCGGAGATAGCTTGTACTCCACTAAGATATTACCCCAGCACTTGTTATCACAGGTCGGCTCTGATAATTCATAAGTGAGAGTCTGTCCTATATGCTCTATACCTACTTTTCGATCTATAATCAGATCACCGTTTGTATCAAATAACTGTAACCCTTCACCTGTAGGCGTTAAGTAGTAATCATTGCAATCTGCCGTAATACCCACACCCACCATAGCTGGCGTAATAACTGCCATGCAGCTCTGATCAAGACTTACATTAAGTTGACCTATACATTGTATCTCACAATTATCAGGACATGGCACGATAAACTCTTCCGTGAGGTCGATACTTTCTGGATCATGATCATCCTCGTCTCCTCTATCATCAAACTGATCATCTACTGGCGTTCCGTCATTATCTGGATTACCATCTGGGTCACTATCTGCATCTACTACAGAATTACCATCCACATCTGTAGCTCCACTGATTTCAGCATAGTTAGTATAGTTCTCGGCGATTTGCTCTACAAATTCTATGACAGCATAATAAGTAACTCTCACTGTATCCGTAGGTGCTATTACACCAGGAACCGTATAGTAATAACTTGGTGCTGCTGCATCATCCCATCCTGGATTTAAGCTCGCATCATAACTGAAGCCTATCGGTAAGTGGTCCGCCACTTGGATATTAGCCGCAGATACATTTCCTTGATTGACAATGGAGATGACATACTCTAAGGTATCCCCTTCTTCATACATGGGCTCAGTCACCATCTGTTTGATTAATGCTAAATCAAATATCTTCATATTTTCAAAATCACTATCATCTTCATCACCGTCAACTCCTTCTTTTTCATTATCCTTCATTTCACCATCATTAGTCGGATCATTATCTGCTTGACTATCTATATCAAATGCAGTAATATCATCTCCATTTTCATCTTGGAAACTTTCTACTTCTGCTGTATTCCTATAAGCATCAGGAGCTGAGCAAGGCGCTATCTCCAATGTTATGCTGACGGTCTCACTTGACTGTGCCTCTATAGGTCCAGCTAATGTCATAGTCGCCACTTCTGTAATAGGATTAAAACTCCAATCTGTACTATTACTTTCCAAGTATTTATAACCACAAGGTATAAAGTCATTAATCTTGATGTTATATAAATCAAGCACTCCTTGGTTAATTACTTCGAAGTCGAATGTAACCTCTTGCTCATATCTGTAAGGACCCGCTGTTGCAGTAGTCTTAACTAATGCAACATCTATTACATAAATAACCTCTTCGTCATAATCATCTTCCTCATCATCATATGAATCATCAATCTGATCACCATCATTACCACTGTCGTCATCAGTAGTAGAATCTGCATCATCATCAGATCTATCATTACCGCCCTCATCTTCTGATCCACCGATCTCACCACCGTTGGTGTATGATGCTTCTCCACCTGGAGCATATTGTAATTGTCCTACAAATTGTACTCTTGCAGTATCACCCATCATTACGGTATCCGTAATTAGATATTGGTAAGTAGGTGCCGAGCTTGCATCCCATCCTATATTATCACCGGCATTAAAAGCAAAACCTGCTGGCAAGTATTCATTGACTCTAATATTGGTTGCATTGACATTACCTTGATTAACAACAACGAATTCAAAACTTACATCCTGACCAAGAGTATAAGGTCCTTCAGTAATTGTTCTTTTTATCATCGCTAAATCAATGATCTCCGGCTCTTCAAAATCACTATCATCTTCATCTCCGTTCTCGCCATCGGTGGCATCATTTTCCATGTCGCCATCATTAGTAGGATCATTATCTGCATCAGAATCTACATCGGCATTAGTCCTGTCATCACCATCCTCATCTTCCATACTTTCTATCTCAGAAATATTCTTCCATGCCCCCTCTGATGTACATTCTAATAACTCTAATATTATGGTAACGGTAGCACTATCACCTGCAAGGATAGGTCCTGCTATAGTTGCAGTCGCAATTCCAGATCCATCATAATTCCAGACACCATCATTAGATAACAGATACCCAAATCCACATGGTATAAAGTCATTAACGACAACATTATACATATCAACATTCCCTTGATTGTAAATATTGATATCAAAAGTAATCGCATCTCCATAGCTAAACGGACCAACATCTGTTGTCATTTTATTCATAGCCAAATCTACGATCTCAAATGTCTCCATATCATGATCATCTTCTTCCTCAGGATCATTATCTGGATCATCATCTTCTTCACTATCTGCATCTTCACGCTCCTCCCCATCCTCGTCTTCTGAGTCAGTTATCTCTGAGATATTCGTATAGTTATCTGCTCCACCTATTGTCTCTTCTACCGTTACAAAGATTGTAGCACATACAGTATCTAATGGCAATATTATATCTGCGAATGTATAAGTCAGTGCCATAGGGTCAGTAGAATCCCAAAGTGGATTAGTCGCTGGATCAAAACTCAATCCTGACGGCAGATAATCTGTCACGACTATATTCTGTGCTGCTACATTTCCTTCATTTACAATACAAATATTGTACTCTAATACATCTCCATAACTATGAGGTCCTCCTGTTATCAGTGTCTTACTCTGCGCTAAGTCAAAAATCTCAGGCTCTTCAAAGTCACTGTCATCTTCATCTCCGTTTTCGCCATCGGTGGCATCATCTTCCATGTCGCCATCATTAGTAGGATCATTATCTGCATCAGAATCTACGTCGTCTTCTGTTCTATCGTTTCCATCTTCATCTTCAGTACTTTCTATCTCTGCTTTATTTCTCCATGCACCTGTTGATATACATTCTTTGAATTCTAATGTTATCGTAACTGTAGCACTTTCTCCTGCAACTAAAGGACCTGCTACTGTTGTCGTCGCAATACCTGATCCATCAAAATTCCAGACACCATCGTTAGATATTAAGTACTCAAATCCACATGGTATAAAGTCATTGACGACAATATTATACAAGTCCACATTTCCTTGATTGTAAATATTGATATCAAAAGTAATCGCATCGCCGTAGTTAAACGGACCAATATCAATTGTCATTTTATTCATAGCTAAATCTACGATCTCAAATGTCTCCATATCATGATCATCTTCTTCCTCAGGATCATTATCTGGATCATCATCTTCTTCACTATCTGCATCTTCACGCTCCTCCCCATCCTCGTCTTCCGAATCAGTTATCTCTGAGATATTAGTGTAGTTATCTGCTCCACCTATTGTCTCTTCTACCGTTACAAAGATCGTAGCACATACTGTATCTAATGGCAATAATATATCTGCAAATGTATAAGTAGGCGCCATGGAATTGGTCGCATCCCATCCTGTATTAGCAGTAGGATCAAAGCTTAGACCTGACGGTAAGTAATCTGTCACTACTATATTCTGAGCGGCTACATTTCCATTATTTACAATACAGATATTATACTCTAATACATCACCGTAACTATGAGGTCCTTCAGTAATCAGTGTCTTACTCTGCGCTAAGTCAAAAATCTCTGGCTCTTCAAAATCACTGTCATCTTCGTCACCGTTTTCTCCATCAGTAGCGTTATCTTCCATATCCCCATCATTATCTGGGTTATTATCAGCATCTGAATCTACGTCACCTGTTGTGATATCGTTACCATCTTCATCTTCCAGTCTCGATATCTCAGAAGTATTTCTCCATGCACCGTCTGCTAAGCATTCTTTGAGCACAAGCGTAATAGAAACTGTATAGTTAGATCCGGCGGCTATAGGCCCTGCTACTGTGGTCGTCGCAACTCGGATACCATCATAATTCCAAATTCCATCATTGGTAGTTAGATAATCAAATCCACATGGCATAAAATCATTGACCACAACATTATATAAATCTATATTTCCTTGATTATAAATATTGATATCGAAGGTGATTGCATCGCCATAATTAAATGGCCCCTCCTGAGTAGTTACTTTATTTAAAGCTACATCTATAACCATTAAGTTAGCAATGTCGTGATCATCCTCTGTGTCCTCATAGCTATCATCATCTACTGTACCATCATTATTAGGATCATCATCCGCCGTACTATCTGCATCTAAAGTATCATCACCATTTTCATTTTGCGCATTTGTGATTTCACTAATATTAGTATGATCATTACCACCTCCCATTGTCATATCTATGGATAAGAAAATAGGAATACATATTGTGTCTCCACTATACAGAGGTCCATCTATCGTGTAGTTAATTATTTCATTTATAGATTCTGACCAACCATTATTATCGGCTGCATTAAAACCTAAGCCTTCTGGCAGATAATCACTGATCATAATATTAGTCGCGGGAACATTTCCTTGATTGACCACGCATATCGAGTACTCTATCATGTCACCATATGCATATGGCATTGGCGTCACAATTTTCTTTATTTGTGCTAAGTCAAAAATTCTAATTTCTTCTATGTCGTGATCATCCTCATCTCCATTACTATTGTCATTTGTATTATCAACTACTGTGTCATTATTAGGATCATCATCGGCAGTACTGTCTACATCTTTTGCAGAACATACTTCTCCATCTTCATTCTCAAAAGTATATATCTCAGCAGTGTTCTTCCATGCCTCTTCTGGAGATGCACTACACGCTTGTACTTCCAATATGATACTTACTACCTCATTATCGCCTGGTGCAATAGGTCCATCAATAACTGTCTGAGCTATTTCTGTCACACTATCGTATGACCATATCCCATCATTTCCAGAGAGATATTTATATCCACATGGGATGAAGTCATTCATCGTTATATTATAGGCGTCTTCATTACCTTGATTAGATATCGTAAAGTCAAAAGTTATCTGGTCCCCATATGTAAATGGTCCTGTATCAGAAGTGGTTTTGACTAAAGTCAAATCTATAAGTTGGATGTCTTCGTAATCGCTATCGTCTTCGTCATCATTGGTGTTATCAGAAACATTATCTGCCATTTCTCCATCATTACCATTGATTGCATCGTTGTCTGCATCTGTATCAGATTGAGGATTTCCATTCTCATCTGTGAACGAGTTAATCTCTGCAACATTTCTCCATGCATCATAACTTGCATCCATCTCGAGTATCATGAATAGTGGTATGTCAACACAATCTCCACCATTCAATACTGTTGCACTGTAGGTATAATTTATGATGCCATTAGACACTATCGTCCAACCTGTATTCAGGGATGGATCAAATGAATATCCACTTGGCATATAGTCTAGGATATTGACATTAGTTATCTCATTAGAATTTTGGTTGCAAATTGTAATAGTGAATTCTATAGGAGCACCATAACTAAATGGTGGCGTCGAAGCCAATGTCTTAATCAATGCTGGATCATAGATCGGCAATAATTCAGTGTCATGATCATCTTCAGATTCTGGATCATTATCTGGATCAAAATCTGGAGTGCTATCTATGTCATCTATATCGTCTCCATTCTCATCTTCTGCATCCGTTATTTCAGCGATGTTGAGATATCCGCCAGGTTCTGTACACTCCTCTACTTTTAATTCAATCTGGAGTGTTATATTTTCGCCTTCGCCTAATGCTTCTATGGTAGACATCGGTGTATTAGTCTGTAATGGACTCCAATCATTACCCAGGTTAATCAATCTTCCTGGTTCGTAAGAAAATCCGCAAGGGATATGATCCGTCACTTCTATATCAGTGGCAGCTATATTACCTTGGTTCTCTACTTCGATCTCAAATATGACATACTGCCCGTACGCATATGGTGGATCAGTAAGTAATTTTTTCTCTAATGCCATATCGAAGCAAGCGGCCTGTACTGAGACCATACATTCTGAGGTACAAGCATTAGCATCTAATATTTCTATTGTATAGACGCCATGTGATAGTCCTGAGAATATCATCTCATCTTGATAGGTCACTCCTCCATCGATACTAAAACCATAAGGCAGAGATCCTCCATCTGCAATAACTGAAATCTCGCCATCATCAAACACACAAGTCTCTGGTATAACATATTCCAGAATACACTGAAGTGGCTCTGGCTCTTCTACGAAGATCATGCACTCACTAATGCAATTCTGTGCATCTCTCACACTAACGGTATGCATACCACCTGTAACATTTACAAAAGTGCCACCTGACTGATATGAGCCATTATCTATACTGTAATCATATGGCAATACACCTCCTACTACACTTGTCATAATACTTCCTGATCCATCACCATGACACAGGACGTCAGTCTTAGATAATTCACATGTAAGTAAGGAAGGTTCCGATATTGTAAATGAGCAAGTCGTCGTACAATCGTGAGCATCTCTCACAGTAGCTGTATACGAGCCCGCTGTAAGATCTCTAAAAATATTACCTGGTTGCCAAGGGCTTCCATCTAAGCTATACTCGTAAGCTGTAACTCCTCCAGTAGCATTAATCGTTGCAGTACCGTCTGAGCCATCATTGCATGTCACTTCCGTAGAGATATGATCACATACAAGCATGGTCGGCTGTGTCAGTTCTATACCACACATACTCTTACAGTCAGTGCTGGAAATATTTCTTATATAAATATTATAAGATCCTGCCACCAATCCGTTAAATGTATTGCTCGACTGGTATATCACATCATCTAAACTATACTCATAAGGCGGATTTCCTTCAGTCCCTTGCACGGTTATACTTCCAGTATCATCACCGTGACAAGCTATATGTGTAAATGAAGCTATCGTACAAGTAGGTAAACTTGGTGCAGCTATCATAATCTGACAGCTACTAGTACAAGCTTGTGCATCTTCTATCATGACCGTATGTGTTCCTAATGCAAGATTCTCGAACACATTATCATTCTGATACGGTCCACCATCTATAGCATATCTATATGGCAATGTACCTCCTACACCTGTAAGGGTAGCGGTACCATCTTCTACATTACAATTGGTCACATCTGTGCCAGCTATAGAACAAGTCAATATTGCTGGTTCACCTATATTGATTTGACATGTAGTAATACAGTCATTATCATCTCTTACCGTAACAGTCTTAAGTCCTGCGGACACTCCTATGAACTGACTACTTACTTGCCACGGTCCATTATCGATATTATATTCATAATCTGGTATACCTCCGCTGCCTGTCACACTTATCGTCCCTGTTGCTGATCCATTACATAATACATCCGTATGTGTAAGAGAACAACTGACTGTAGATGGCTCTGTAACTGTAACAGTACATACGCTTGTACATAATTGTGCATCACGTACAGTAACAGCATAAGATCCTTCTGACAAATTATCAAAAGTATATCCTGGCTGCCATGGGCCTCCATTGATACTATACTCGTATGGTGTCACCCCTCCAGTTGCATTGACATTAATCATTCCATCTGATCCTCCATTACACGATACAGGTGTAGCCGTATAATCACATATGAGAACTGTAGGCTCTAATAATTCTATAGAACACACACTAATACATTGCGGACTACTCACATTTCTTACAAAAAGACTATGTACCCCTGCTTGTAGACCACTGAACGTTCCTGACGATTGGTAAGTGATATTATCTATACTGTACTCGTATGGTGGGTTACCATTGTGACCTCTGATTGTCACACTTCCTGTGTTGCCCCCATTACATATTATATGATCAAAGTCGGTGATCTCGCAAGTAGGTGCTGATGGTGCTGTCAATGTAATTTGGCAAGAGGACATGCATCCATTAGCGTCAGTAGTCAGTACTGTATGATGCCCAGCACTTAATCCTGAGAATATATTATTAGCCTGATTGCTGCCGCCATCTATTGCATAATTATAAGGAGCTGATCCTCCAGATGCCGATACTGTGACAGTTCCATCTTGGACTGCGCAGTTAGTCAGATTCGTACCAGTTAGTGTACAACTGCTTTATTTCTTGCCTGTTGTTTTTACGGAATTTTATGTTTTCCTTTTTCGATTCTAGTGGTCAGTTATCTATTACTTTGTTTGCCAGTTTGGATTCTGTTGGAAAAATAATATTCTTCGGTTGTACTGTAGAGACTACTTGAAATTCTTTCACTTCGCTTGCTCCTTGATTTATCTTTACTGTGTAGTTCATGATTATTTCCATACCATTTTCTCCAATCCTTTTACTGATATAAAGTGAGATTATATATGCAAGAGATCAAAGTTAAGAACCCTTGATTACACTAATCGTGACTCTTTACAATTTTATTGACAACTAACTCTAAAGACGCTATATCATCTGGCCTATCCAATAACATAACCATATCCTGATTTCCTAATCTTCCGAACATCTCTAATTCCTTCCGCATTAGATTAGGTGATAGCATATACTCGGCGTAAATATTCTGTTTTAACTTGATAAAACTTTCTAAGGGTGACATTGATGATATCTTTACTAAATTAAATTGATTCCTATCATTTAGAAAATAGATACCGCCTAATGGCAAACTTATAGCATTGAAAGACCAAGGAACACCACTATTCAAAGAAAGTGGTAAATAATATTTGTCTATGATAGAGAGGACGGGAGTTAGATTTTCTATCTCTATACCTTTTATATTATCTATTGATTTTTTCCAAAGTCGTAAACATGGATAACCTCTATGAATTGTTGGGATATCATCAACATTATTAAAAACAGCAATATCATCAGAAAGTATGGGGTAACTAAGTTCTGCAAATTTTGCTATTAGTGTGGATTTGCCTGCAGTCTTTTGTCCAATAAAGGCGATTGCCTTTCCGTTAATATTAACTGTGCTTGCATGAAGGCATACTTTATTTTTTAGTCTCAAAACACAACCGATAATAGGTCCTGAGAAATATGTGAGGACATCCTGAAAGAGAACATCTTGATCATAAAAAACTGAGATCATACTACCATCTCTATTGCATACAAAATAAACGAAGTTCGCTCCGTCATTATATCTAATGACTAAGTATGATTCTATGTTATCCTCTTGTTTAAAAACAGAATAATATGGTAATTTATTCTTAGCAAGACCCCGACTTTGGTAAATTGGTTGTTCATTCAAATAATCAAGAAAACTTATTCTCGGAATGGATGATTCAAAAATAACATATGAATCAATTATTGTACTTTGAAGTATTTCTACAAATTGGTCAATCTTTCTATTACTTCTGATAACTAAACCATAAATTTCATAATAACAATATTGCATACTCATACCTATTTATAATACTTCTTAAACATATCGATATAACTAAAATGAGCTATTCTCACATTGTCACTAATTTCTTTATCATGAAAATCTGGAGGTTCAGGAATTGCTCTGTTTTCAGAAAGTGATAAAAACAAACTTAAAAAATGTTTTCGTGTAGCGTTTCTGTGAACTATTCTTTGATTATAATTATAATCATATTCCAGTTCGGCTACATGAGCAAACCGTTTTTTAAAATACTTATCACGTCGATATGCGGATAGTTTTGAGAAAACAGATTTTAGAGAATTGGATTCAATCCATTCTGATAATTGTTTTCTTTTTGGTATCGACCCAGACTGGTATGTAGTTTCATAACTTGTACCTCCGATGTGACATAACTGAGGTAGGGTAATATTTCTTAATTTATAACCATGATATTGTAAGAGTAAATTTATTACTTTACCAGTATCGAAAAATGTTTGATTAAAGCCTATTCTTTTTAGAAGATTCTGAATTTCAACTGATAAATGCTTACTTGATGCTTCCTCAAAACTTGCCCCATAATATTCAATTATTTCTTTAAGATCTTTACTTTTGTATATTGCAAAATAAGTACTACCAATGCACTGACCGTCACCTAATTGATTATAAGTACCCAACATGATTCTGAAGTTACGCCTAAAAATATACTCTGATTTTTTTACCCAGAGTGGCATAGCTGAGAATAATCCACTGAGATGCTCTTCTTCCATAATATTCTTTAAATCTGGTAGTTCTGAAAGTGCAAAAATATCTGAATCCATGAAACAGAAATATTCATCTTGATTAATGGCCTGAAGGTAATCAATTACTTTTCCGTGTAAGTTCATTTGATTAGTTGGATAGCAGTGATACCCCAACTTATCTTCTGTGATTGCACTATATTTTAAGCTGGCTCTTTCCTTTAATGTACAATTATTAGATACTTGAGTGAAATTGGCTGATAAATATGAACATAGACTATAAGTAAAATAAGATAAATACTTTATACTTTGTGGTGTATAGATAATGTGAAAGTTCATTAATTAATTTATTTCAGAATTTTTAAGCAAAGAAAAATCTTTATTGATTAGCTTATAAATAGCTCTATACGAAGTATCAAGTAGATTAATACGATGCGACAATTTGATCATAAAGACCTTATCTGCATTGTATAGTTTTGAATAATTTTCAAATGATAATCCTCTTAAGACTATAAATAATAAATCATGATTCCCTGATGATAATTTAATAGTATGATCCCACTGATCTCTGAATAATTTATCGCATATATAACATTGATTAAATATATAATGCGCTATAAAATATGGGTATACTTTCAAAATTTTAGTACAGAAAAAAGTAAGCCAAAATTTTGTGCCTTTAATATCTTTATTAAAAAAATATCCAAAAAAACTTTTGACTCGCTTACCAAACTTATTATGTGTGTTAGATAAATAATTATTTCTAAAATACTTCTCATGGCTATATAACCATGTGGTAATTATATAATGATTAGGAACTGAAGCAATAAACCAGTTAACTGTTAATCTGCCTTGGAAACTATTTCGGAACATAAATATTCCTTCTTTTAAATATTTATTTAACCAGGTATCCAAAGAAGCATAACAGTATATGGTTGAATCAACCCAGATTCCACCATATGTCTTAAGAAGTGATAACCTAATAAAGTTGGAATATTCTTGGATTGTCATGTCCTTGCGGTCCAGATTAAAAGAAGAAGGAATCTTTATGTACTCTGTAACGGAATTTTTATCAAGAAAATTGACTTCATAATTGCGATGGTGCAATTGCCATGATAATAAACATTTCTTAATGATAGGTGGTGCATTATAAAATCCTTGGTGCCAGTAAAACCAAATTTTTTTCGGAATTTGCTCCATTTATAATTTAGATTTCATAGGCGTATGGTAACCATATTTTGATAAGTCAATATTAATCAAATCGCTAAGTTTGGAATTTGATAATTCATATCTATTCCCTACCCAATCTTGAATATATTTTTGAATTCTAAAGTTGAGCCACTTGTCAAATAATTTTGGGGTTAATAACATTAATGTTGATTGTATTTTGATGGCTAAATAACGTGAATATTTATTTGAATAAATTGAATAGAAATTTAGTGACTTTCTCCTTATAAAAAAATTCAGGTATCTAAAATAGTATAAAACGAAGGTTCTTCTATTTGTATTATGTAATACTTGAAATCTTGATTCATCAATTTCAATTTCTCTATTGATAAAGATTCCAATTTTCCCTACATATTCAATTGGGTCTAACTTAAATAATTCGTAAGGTAAAACCAGTACATTTTCTCTTCCAAAAAGCTCAAAATAGTACTCTACTAATAGATTGAAATTTAAATTATTAGGTGAGAAATAAGGAATAGTATCATATGATAGACACAAGTATCTTTTTAAACTTAATACACCTGCACCTACCTTTGAAAGATATTGAAAATATAATGATTTTATAAAAGAACGTTGTTCTCTGATTACAATTAATATCTTTGCTTTAGGAAATATGTCATTAAGGCGATTAGCTAAGATTTTAGCTTCAAAACCTCCAGCATGTGGATGACCAGAAAACCTCTCAGAGGTTAAAACAAATACCTTAGAACAACAACCTCCTTTCTGTTTTAATATTTTTAATAAACTTGCCTTTATAACTTCTTTATTAGATTCAAAAGAGGAAAGTAAATAACCATCTTGACCTATTAAGAAATCCCACGAAAGTGAAGATCTGCCTTTGGCCTGCAAAGAAAGGGGTTCAAATACATTATTTTCTGATCTGAACAATTCATTCTGTAGCCATGTAGTTCCAGTCTTATGATATCCGATATGAATTAATAGATTATCATTTATCATTGAATTACATTTTTTAGCAAGTAATTATATTGATCTTTACAATTGTCTGGCAAAACAAGGGTTTTATTAGAATAATGATCTAATATTTCGTCTAAGAAGTAGTACAATCTTAGTGGACTGTAGCGAAGTTGCAACTCTTGACATATGAGCATTAGGCTCTTCTTATAAACTTTAATATCTGACAAGTCAAAGTGAATTAATGGAAAAGCACACTTCTTATGTTCGTCTATTAAACGACGATTATACACTTTCCATAATTCTAATCCTTCATCGATAGGTATACCATTTCTATTCTCAAGGGATTTTGCAACAGACATCGGATGTCTAAAAGATCCTACCATCCTAAAATCTTTGTTTAGTATTTCTTTCCAAGTATCTAAGCATAGAAGAGTTCGAGGGTCTTTAATTCCGAAAATTTTAACCCCTCTTAACTCATCAATGACTTCTTTTAATTTGTCTACATGATAAGGATGTACAATCATTTTATTTATTGGTGGGCAATACCATGATCCCTTATTCAAGCGCAATATCTGATCTTGAATTTTATAAACTTCTCGATTTTCATAATTGCCTTTCTTATTAAAATTACTATTACTCTTTTTTTGCACTTTCCCCAAATATAAACCACATCGTTGTAATGATCCTGCTAAACAACTTGTCCCACTGCGATGCATTCCCAAAATCAATAAACAATTTTTATTATCCATTTTCAGATTGTTCCAAAAACAACCCTAATCTAACGCCACCTTTGAGGCAATGTATATATAGATATGGGTTTTCTCCATTTGATAAAGTAGATGGATCTGTTATTTTATTTAGAGCAATTTTGAGTTGGTCAACATTCACCCAATAATTAGCGATGTCAGATTTTCTAAATTTTTCTAAGATCTTTAAAATATCTCCTTTTTCTTGTTTTATTTTGCTGATGGCGTTAGCACTTTGCACCCCCCTACCTTTATTATATAAAATTTGAGGTGGCAATTTATTATGCATAGCTCTTTTTAATATGTATTTTGAATTTCCATTTCCTATATATTGATTATTGGGGATACCAAAACAGTACTCAATAAGCCTTTTGTCCATAACTGGGCATCTAGCTTCTATTCCGTAATAAGAATAAATCAAACTAGTTGTGCCAAAACTATTGTTCCTGAGAAAGTTAGTGAAAATTCCCCTTCTATTGTCATGTGCAGATTTATTAACATCTTTTAAATATGGGGTAACGCTGTGATAGTTTGAATTATTTTCTAAAATAGCATTTGAATTTAAGTAGTTAGACTTAATGTGGCCTAAGTTGATTGTTTTTTTATTCGCAATTCCTATGTATGAAAGGCTGTCCATCAAAGGCTGTAATAGTATTTTATGATAAATGTGCTTCCAACTAATTTGCATTTCTTTCTTCCAAGAAAATAATTCCTTAAAAAGGTTTCTATTTGTAGTTTCTGTCAATAAAGTTCTAAAATATTGACTTAGGTTTCCTTTATAAGATACTGTATAATTACCCTGCTCACCATTGAGTAAAACTTCTATTCCGTTAAGCCTTGCCGCTTCTAATATATCAAGAGCTATAAGGTTTATATTCTTTGGTTCTCCAAATATATTAAGTGACTGATTCATTGTATGGACAAAATTAGTAGGTTGGCCTAAAACAACATTCAAATTAATATGACCTAAATGATCAACAATATGCTCTACAAGTGGTGTCTCATCTGGAATTCTATTCTTACCAATAAAAACATCATCAATTATATTAGGCTTCCATGTATATGCTTCAAGCATTCTATTATTCTGAGCAAAAAATGGAGTTGCTAATGCTGCAATCGAACTTGAGTCCAAGCCTGAACTTAACATTATTCCAATTTTCTTAGAGTCTAACCTACTTTTTACAGCTTGATCATATATTTCAATGAAATGATGGAGATAATCCTCATCATTAGAATAGGATATAGACTTAATTTCTGATGGGAGCCAATAGTTTGAGAGCGATACATTACCATTTTTATAAGATAAAGTATGTGCTGCTGGAATCTGAAAAATTCCTTTATAAAAAGTTTGGCTATCAGCCTTTATCCCTTGACTAAGCTGTAAGATTGCATTAGGATTAATTTCATTTGGAGTGGTCTTAAATGCTACCAATTCTTTCAAATTGGAACAAAAAACAAACTCACCATTGTCGACATAATAATAAATAGAGGAATATCCTAAATGGTCTCTTGCTATAAATAGTTCCTCATTATTATGGTCCCAAATAGCAAATGACCAGTCTCCTATGATATGTTTTGTACAATTTATTCCCCAAGTTAAATAGGCATCAAGAAGTATTTCAGATAAATTGCTTTCTACATTTAGAATCTTTAGTTTCTTTTTTAATTCATCGATATTGTCCAGACGGGCGAAAGATACTATTGTGTATCTGTTACGAAGCTGAAAAAAAGAAATATTATTTTCTAAATGAGGTACATATTTTGAGCCAACAATAAAGTTAGCTGTAGAACAATTCTTGAATTTTAAATTATCTTCAATAAGAGGAAGAGAATTATTTCTAAGAAATGAATTAATTATATCATTTTTAGCTCTTACTGATCCTATATTGGCTATTCCAAAAATCAAATATGAAATTTAATAGGATTGATAATTTTTAAATTTCATTAGTGCTCCACTAAAGAGGATGTAAAGATTTAATTATAATGAAAGCCTTTTATTACTAAGGTAAAATCAAACATTGATATCATTTATAAATAAGCACAATCAAATTGATTGATGATTTAAATATAAGAGTACCGAAGTTGGAATGCTTTTATTGAGTTATTGATTAAGAGCAACTATTATTAATGCCGTCAGAGCCCA
>ENA-ORXM01003603-ORXM01003603.1-marine-metagenome-genome-assembly--contig:-NODE-3603-length-15094-cov-3.592329_pt1 | contig 15094 bp, 18 predicted proteins | sample MGYA00237867_ERZ511480 | MGnify/ENA primary metagenome ERZ511480 (study PRJEB26309, sample SAMN06266103) | marine metagenome | isolation source: Algal blade | place: United Kingdom:Sidmouth, United...
CGCACGGCTCAGTTGGCCGACGTGGTTCTGCCGGCATCGGTCGGGTGGGCAGAATCCGAAGGAACGGTCACCTCCTCAGAGCGGAGGGTCCAGCGGGTCCGGGCTGCTGTGTCACCTCCTGGTCAAGCTCGACACGATCAAGACATCCTCCGCGACCTCGCCCACGCCATGGGGTATCCCGAGTGGGGCAACCCAACGTCGGCAGACCTGTGGGAAGAGCTCCGGGCCCTTTCGCCAATGCACGGCGGGATGACCTACGAACGTCTCGAGAGCGAGAGTGGTCTCCAGTGGCCCTGTCCCACCCTCGATCACCCGGGCAGCCCTTTCCTGCATGGATGGCTCTGGGAGGACGATCTCGGCGGCCGGGCGGGCGCACCGTTCTCGCCCGTGGTGGCGCAGGGTCCGAAGGAGGAACTCACCCCCGAGTTCCCGCTGCGTCTCACCACCGGTCGTGCGCTCGACAGCTACAACACCGGCGTGCAGTCGGGCTCCCTGGACAGCCCGATCCGCTATGGAAACGCGCTCGACATCAACCCGGTCGATGCCACCCGGCTCGAACTGGCCGATGGCGAGACGGTACGGGTCACCTCGCCGCGAGGCTCGGTGGAGATGCCGGTTCGGATTCAGCCCGACATCCCGGTGGGACTCACCTTCACTACCTTCCACTTTCCTGAACTTGTAGATACCAACCTTTTGACCAACGATGCCTGGGACAAACGATCGGGAACCGCAGAGTTCAAGGCCGCCAGTATCCGTGTTGACAAACTGATCAACGCTTAGCGCGTCGAGGCACCATGACCGACCTCCATCTCACCTCCGACCGAGCCACCGCAACCGAGATGGCGGCGATCGACGCCGCCATCGCTCGCTGTGGAATCGATCCCGTCATCGTGGAGGAAGGCGAGCGGCTGATCCGCGGCGGTATCCATCGCGCCAATGAGCGACGTCATGGCCTGCTTCCGGCTCTGCACGCACTGCAGAACTCGAGTGGATGGATCTCCCACGGGGGAGTCAACTACATCGCCGAACGTCTCGGCGGTCTCGTGCACGAGATCGAGATCGACGCCTGGCGCAGCGAGGTATCGCTTGCCTCGCGCGTGCTCGAGCAGGGCTTTCGCGGCATGCAGCTCGCCTTCGGGCGCGATGCGGTGACGCAGGAGTGCTACCTTCGGTTCTTCGATCGTGCAGCGAAGGCCATCGGCGAGAACGTGCTCGAGACCACGTCGCCGCAGGCGCTTCGGCCAGAACCCGACTGCCTCGATGTCGGCGAGCCGGGTGGCTCGCCTTCCGCGGACGGAGCCGCCGTCGAGACGCTGCCGCTCGCGACCACGCTGCGACGTGTCGGCGACGGCGAGAACGTGGTCTTCGTCGACACGCGCGAGCGCTGGGAGTACGACGAGGGGCACATCCCGGGCGCGATCAATCTGCGTCTGCGTGATGTCGACGAGCACGCCGCCGAACGTTTCGCCGACGCCGATCTCGTCATCGCCTACTGCGTCAAGGACTTTCGAGGCTACGAGGTGGCGAAGGCGCTACGCGGGCTGGACGTGCCGGCCGCGATCATGACGCCGCACGGGATGCGCGGCTGGATCGCCGCGGGGTTGCCGGTGGCCGGCGGCGAGCACCTGAGCGAAGCCGATGGGGTCTCGGCGGTTCGGCGCCTCGCGCGAACATCCGGCGCGGCCGCGCTCGCCCGGTGATACCGACCGCGCTCGTGCTCGCGGTCTTGCTCCCCACGCTGCTGTGGTTATCGGTCGTGGGAGATCCGCGGCTCTACGTCGACCCCTCGGTACCGTCGGGACAGCTCGCCTACGTGCTCTCCAAGCTCGCCGGGCTCTGCGCGCTCGGGCTGTTCGCGTTGCAACTGACGCTGATGGTGCTGCGCGGTACCGCCCTCGAACCGGCGGCAGGGCGGTGGGGGAAGCCGGCGCACCGTCGTCTCGGGCTCTCGGTCGTGGCCTTGATCGTCGCCCACGTCGCCCTCTTCATCGCGGCCGCGAGCCTCCGCTCCGATCACCTTGCCACGCACCTGCTCCTGCCGCGCTTCGAGTCGGGCTTCTACGACGCGATGGTGTCGCTGGGCGTGCTCGCGCTCTACGTCGTTCTCGTCCTCGTCTTCGCGGGCGCGCTCGCGTGGCGTCGGGCCGGCAGGCAAAGCCGCCCTCGCGGCGCGCACCGCCTGCTCGCGCTCGCGAGCGTCCCTCTGATCGCCTTCCACAGCTACGCGATCGGCAGCGAAACCTCGACCTTACCGGTGATGGCCTTCTACGCGCTGCTCGGCGCCGTGGCACTCGTCGGCCTCTGGCGCACCTACCGAGGTGCGCGACGGTGAAGGGCTCTCGTCTCCTCGAAGCGACGGGTTCGGTCGGACGACTGCTCTCGGTACCGTCGTTCACCCTCGCCCTCGCTCTCGTCCTCGTCGTCACGTCCGGCTCCGCGGTGCAGGGCGTCGAGGCGGACGCCCTCGGACCGAACGACACCGAAGCCGTCGAAGCCGATGTCTTCTCCGCGTCGGCACTGCCCGAAGGTCTCTCGCTCGTCGCCCTCGTCGACGACGAATGGCGCGTGCTCGTCGCCGAGGCCGGCCGGCTCGTCGCGCTTGCCGACGTCGCTCACCCGCGCAGCATCGCCTACCATCACGGCGCGCGGCGGTTGGCGTGGATCGGCGCCGACAACCGTCTGCGCGAGCGCGACCTCGAGAGCGGCGTTACCGAGTCGCTCGGTCAGGACGACGGTCTCGCCCGCTACACCCAGCCGAGCTACTCGCCGGACGGGAGGCGGCTCCTCGCCGTCGAGCTTCCGGACGGCAAGAGCCGCAGCACCCGTATCGTCGCCTTCGATCTCGCCGCGGGCGAGCGCCACTACCTCGTGCGAAAGCGCACCGCGCAGTTCGAGCCGCACATGGGCAGCGCGCGTACGCTGCACTACACCACGGCGATCTGCGTCGACGACTGCGTCGGCATGATCTGGGAGCTGTGGGAGCGTGATCTGGCGGACGGTCGCCAGCGGCAGCTCACGCTACTCAACGCGGTGTCGAAGTCCCCGCGGCTCGGCGCCGACGGCTGGCTCTATTTCAGCTCCGACGCCGGCGGCACGGGCTTCCATCTCTGGCGCATGCGACCCGAGCCGGGCTCTCCCCCTGAACAGCTGACGGAGGGCGAGGTCCGCGACAGCGATCCGTCGCCGGGCGCGGACGGCGTCGTGCATTTCGTTCGTCATTCGCGCGAGGGCGCCGCGCTGATGCGGCTCGTGCCCGGCGGCGAGCCGGTGCCGGTGGTGCTCGACGAACGCATCGAGGATCTGCGCGATCTGGAGCTCGACCCATGACGGTCACTCGCCGCACCGTTCGACAAGACGCCGCTCGGACACGGTGGCGCGATGCCCTCCGATCGATCGCGCGAGTAGCGCTCGTGCTGACGGCCGCGGCCGCCCCGACGCTCGCCGGGTCCGTCCTCGCCGCCCGCGTCGTCACGCTCGACGCGGTGCCCGAGAACGCGAACAAGCCGCTCGGCCTGCTCTGGCAGGACACCGAAGAGTTCGCGCCGGCACGCGGCGAGACCCACGCCTTTCGCATCGCGCTCGACGAACCCGCGCTGGTCGACCTCGACGTCGTCGGGCCCGACGGCGACGCCGTGCGGGCGCTCCGCGACGGCGTCTCGTTCGAGGCGGGCGAGCACGAGATCGTCTGGGACGGGCGCGACGACGAGGGAGCGCTGGTGCCGGACGAGGCGTACACGCCGCGACTTTCCATACACGCCGATGAGGTGACCACGATCGATGACCCGCGCGGCTACTCCGGCGGCGAGATCATCCCGAACATCCGCTGGACGCGCCGAGCCGAAACGGAGATCTCCTACAGCCTCGCGGTTCCCGCGCGCGTGCTGATCCGCGTCGGCGTCGAGGAGGGGCCGATGCTGCGCGAGCTGATGCACTGGGAGCCGGTCGCCGCCGGTCGCGCCGTCGTGCGCTGGGACGGGCGCGATGCAGACGGCGTCGACTACTTCGCCGGTCGGGACGATCTCTGGACGGTCGTGATGGCCTATCGGTTGCCGGAGTTCGCCGTGATCACGAGCGGCAACGACACGCTCGACTACCGTGCCTACCGCGCGCGGCGAGGCTGGACGAGCGAGCTGGCGGACCTCTCGGCGACCCCGCTCGAGCGGCGCGGGATGCGGCTCTCGCCAGACTATTTCCTGCCGCGAGGCTACCTGCCGCGCGTCTCGCTGGAGTTCGCCGAGGCGCTCGAGCCGTCGCGCTTCGGCCCGCCGATCGCCGGCGACGAGCTGCTCCTGCGGGTCGACGTGCCGGACGAGGATCGCTGGATTCTCGATTCCTCGTTCTACGAGACCGGCTTCTACGTCGACTACGCCTTTCGCTCGGAGGAGGAGCAGGGGTTCGTGCCGATGGTGTGGTCGCTCGACACGAGCTCGCTCGAGCCGGGGCGGCATCTCGCGACCGTCCAGTTGTTCGGGTTCGGGGGATTCATCGCCTCCGACACGGTGGAGTTTCTCGTCGAGAGGGCTCGCTGACGCGCGGGAGTTCGCGCGCGACGACCCGCGCGCGTTTCTCGCCGAGCACCCCGACCCGCTGATCGTCGACGAGATTCAGCGCGTGCCGGAGCTGCTGAGCTACTTCCAGGCGGCGGTCGACGAGGGTTCCGGCGACGGCCGCTTCGTCCTCACCGGCTCCCACCAGCTCGAGCTGCGGGCGGCGAGCTCGCGGTCGCTCGCCGGGCGCGCCGCGCTCCTGATGCACCGATCGGGGCAGGCGGCTCCCGACTGCTAAGATCGCCGCCCATGACGCCGCTTCACGGTCACAAGGTACTGCTCGGGATCACCGGCGGCATCGCGAGCTACAAGAGCGCGGTGCTCGCCCGGAGGCTGATCGACGCCGGTGCCGAGGTGCGCGCCGTCATGACCGGCGGCGCCCAGGCTTTCGTCACGCCGCTGACCCTGCAGGCGCTGACCGGGCAGCCGGTGCACACCGATCTGCTCGATCCCGCCGCGGAGGCGGCGATGGGGCACATCGAGCTCGCCCGCTGGGCCGACACGGTGCTCGTCGCCCCCGCCAGCGCCAACACCCTCGCCCGGCTGGCCAACGGCTTCGCGGACGATCTGCTCTCGACGCTGTGTCTCGCGACCGCAGCGCCCGTGTACGTCGCCCCGGCGATGAATCGCCTGATGTGGGCACACGCGGCGACGCGCGAGAACGTCGCACGCCTCGCCGCCCGCGGTACCGTCGTGCTCGGGCCGGCCGAAGGCGTACAGGCTTGTGGGGAGACCGGTGCCGGTCGCATGCTCGAGCCGGAGGCGCTGCGCGACGCGCTGATCGCGCTGGTGGGCGAGCGAGAGGGGCTCGCAGGCTTGGCCGCCGATACCGAGCCGGCGCTCGGCGCGGGGAATCCGCTCGCCGGACGCCGCATCGTGCTGAGCGCGGGCCCGACGCGCGAGGCGCTCGATCCGGTGCGCTACCTGAGCAACCGGAGCTCGGGTCGAATGGGCTACGCGCTGGCCGAAGCCGCCGCCCGACGCGGCGCTCGCGTGACGCTCGTCAGCGGCCCGGTCACGCTCGCGACCCCGTCCGGCGTCGCCCGCGTCGACGTGGTCAGCGCCCGCGAGATGCGCGACGCGGTGCTCGCCGCCGTCAAGGGCGAAGGCGAAGGTGAGGGCGAGCCGATAGCGGACATTTTCGTCGGGGTGGCCGCCGTCTCCGACTACCGTCTCGCCGATGTCGCGGCGCAGAAGATCAAGAAGGGTGCCGAGCGTCTGACGCTCGAGCTGGTCAGAAACCCCGACATCCTCGCCGAGGTCGCCGCCCTTCCGGCGCGCCCGTTCTGCGTCGGGTTCGCGGCCGAGACCGAGCGTGTCGAGGCGCACGCGCGCGGCAAGCTCGCGCGCAAGCGCCTGGACCTGATCGCCGCCAATCATGTCGCCCAGCCGGGCAACGCCGTGTTCGGCAGCGAGACCAACGCGCTCGATGTCTACTGGCCGCCCGACGGCCATGCGCGCATCGACACCGACACCAAGGCACGCGTCGCCGAGCGCCTGCTCGATCTCGTCGCCGAGCGTCTCGTCGCGAGCGAACGCCGCCCGGCAACGGAATCCGAACCGCCCGCCTCGGCGGAGCGCCCGGCGAACACCGTCGCCGGTCATCGCTCGTGAGCGCGGCCGACGAGGGAGCGAGCGCGGGCGGAGCGTCCGGCGAGGGCCGTGCCGTGCCGCAGATCGCCTACCGCGTGCTCGACCCGCGTCTCGGCGAGACGATTCCGCTACCCGCCTACGCCAGCGACGGCGCCGCCGGGCTCGATCTGCGCGCCTGTCTGGACGCGCCGCTCGAGCTCCTCCCGGGGGCGACGGCCCTGGTGCCGACCGGGCTCGCGATCCACCTCGCGGACCCCTCTCTCGCCGCCCTCGTGCTGCCGCGCTCGGGGCTCGGGCACCGCCACGGCATCGTGCTCGGCAATCTCGTCGGGCTGATCGACTCGGACTACCAAGGCGAGCTGATGGTCTCGTGCTGGAACCGCGGCGACACCCCGTTCACTCTTGCCGTCGGCGAGCGTCTCGCCCAGCTCGTCGTCGTGCCGGTGGTGCAGGTCGGTTTCCGCCGCGTCGAGCATTTCACCGACAGCGAGCGCGGTACCGGTGGTTTCGGCTCCACCGGACGCGCCTGAGCGGAAGCGGGGGGGTGATCTCGCGACACCCCGCCAGCCCCCCACCGGTCACCCGCCCCTCCCCCGCCGACAGCGCCTCGCCGACTCGGCCGACCGCCCCCCTCGCCACTCCTCGCGCGAAACCCTCCGCAGGGCGCGGCGAGCGGCGGCTGCGGTAGAGTGTGCGCGCCCCGCCGGCGCCGCCGGCCCGATTCGAGTCCGAGCCAGAGCCCTGATGAACATCACCCCCGCCATCTTCCGCGCCTATGACATCCGCGGCGTCGTCGCCGACGCGCTGACGCCGGGTGCGGTCCGCCGGATCGGGCAGGCGTTCGGCAGCGAGTGCCGGGACCGGGACATCACCCGTGCCGTCGTCGCCCGCGACGGACGACTCTCGGGACCGGATCTGATCGGGGCGATCTCGGACGGTATCCGCGCCGCCGGGGTGGACGTGATCGACATCGGCATGGTGCCGACGCCGGTGCTGTACTTCGCCACCCACCACCTCGAGACGGGTACCGGCGTCATGGTCACCGGTAGCCACAACCCGCCCGAGTACAACGGTCTGAAGATGGTCATGGCGGGGGATGCACTGTTCGGGGACGGCATCCAGAGTCTGCGCGCGCGAGTCGAGGAGGGGCGACTGCGCGAGGGCGAGGGCGGCTACACCCAACAAGACGTTCTCGAGGACTACCTCGAGCGCATCGTCGGCGACGTGAAGCTCACCCGCCCGATGCGGATCGGCTTCGACTGCGGCAACGGTGTCGCCGGCGTCGCCGCCCCGCGACTCTTCGAGCGTCTCGGCTGCGAGGCGGAGGGGCTCTACACCAACGTCGACGGCAACTTTCCGAACCATCACCCCGATCCGGCCAAGCCCGAGAATCTCGCCGATCTGGTCGAGATCGTCAGGGAGAACGAACTGGAGATCGGGCTCGCCTTCGACGGCGACGGTGACCGCGTCGGCGTCATCGACGACCAGGGCAGCGTCATCTGGCCGGACCGGCAGATGGTGCTGTTCTCCCGCGACGTGCTCGAGAGAAACCCCGGCGCTCGCATCATCTACGACGTGAAGTGCTCGAAGGTGCTCCCCGAGGCGATCAGGGAAGCGGGCGGGGAGCCCGACATGTGGAAGACCGGGCACTCGTTCATCAAGGCGCGCATCAAGGAGACCGGCGCCCTGCTCGGCGGCGAGATGAGCGGGCACATGTTCTTCAAGGAGCGCTGGTACGGCTTCGACGACGCCCTCTACGCCGCCGCCCGCCTGCTCGAGATCCTCTCCAAGAGCGATCGCCGCGCGAGCGAGATCTTCGGGGAGATCCCCGACAGCGTGAATACCCCGGAGCTGAACGTCGCGTTCGAGCGCGACGGGGCGCAGCACGACTTCATCGAGGCCTTCGCCGCCAAGGCGACGTTCGACGGCGCCGAGCTCACCACCATCGACGGCGTGCGCGCCGACTACCCCGACGGGTTCGGCCTGGTGCGCGCCTCGAACACCACACCCTCGCTCGTCATCCGCTTCGAGGCCGACGACGAGACGGCGCTCGAGCGCATCCAGGACGAGTTCCGCGCGGCGATGAAGGCGACCGACGCGGATGTCGTGCCGCCGTTCTGAGCCGTTCCGACATGAGCGATCCCGAGCAGGCAGCTCTCGCGGTCGATCCGACCACCGCCCGCGACACCGCCCGCGTCCTGAACGAGGCGCTGCCCTATCTCCAGCGCCACGGCGGACAGACCGTGGTCATCAAGTACGGTGGCAACGCGATGACCGACGCCGCGTTGCAGCGCTCCTTCGCCCGCAACATCGTCACCATGAAGCAGGTCGGCATCCGCCCCGTGGTCGTGCACGGGGGCGGTCCGCAGATCGGGCGCATGCTCGAGCGACTGTCGATCGAGAGCCGCTTCGAGGACGGTCTCCGAGTGACCGACGCGGCGACGATGGAGGTCGTCGAGATGGTGCTCGGCGGATTGGTCAACAAGGGCATCGTCTCGCTTCTGAACCAGGTGGGCGGGCGGGCGGTCGGGCTGACGGGAAAGGACTCGAACCTGATCCGGGCGACACCGGCGACGTTGCCGACTCGCCCCGAGGTCTCTCTCGGTTTCGTCGGCGAGGTCGATCACGTCGACGCCGGCATCGTGCGCCGACTGCAGGACGACGACTTCATCCCGGTCATCGCCCCGATCGGCGTCGACGAGCATGGGGCGAGCTACAACATCAACGCCGACTTCGTGGCGAGCGCGGTGGCTCGGGCGCTCGGCGCCTCGCGTCTTCTGCTGCTGACCAACACGCCGGGCATCCTCGATCGCGAGGGGACGCTCCTGACCGGGCTGACCCGAGGCGACGTCGACGCGCTCGTCGCCGAGGGTACGATCGCGGGCGGCATGCTGCCGAAGGTGCGCTGCGCCCTCGAGGCCGTCGGTGCCGGTGTCGGCAGCGTCGTCATCCTCGACGGGCGGGTCGAGCACGCGGTGCTGCTCGAGCTGTTCACCGACCAGGGGGCGGGGACGCTGATCCGCGCGGGCAGCGGCTGACGGCGTCTCGGCGCCGTCACTTCCCGCACCCGGGCGGGAGCGCTCAGTCGCGCTCGGCCCTCAGCTCGCGGTAGCGCCTGAGATCGGCTTCGAACTTGTCGGCGAGCTCGCCACGTTCCACGGCCTTCGAGTCGATCAGCGACCAAGTGCTCTCGATCTTCCGCCGAAGGCTACGCTGCTCGTCGCGGAGCGACGCCAGCGCGTTCTTCCCCCCCTTCGTTCTCTCCTGACTTCGCACCCGCTCGTCGACGACGGCGAGGCGATCGGAGAGAATGGTGATGCGATCGACCAGACGGCCGATCAGCCCGTCGACCATACCGAGGCGCTCCTCGCGCGTGCGCAGCAGATCCCCCTCGGTCGTGAACGTCGCGAGCAGCGTCCGGTCGCGCAGGCGGGCCAGCTCGCGCTGGCGTTCGCGCTCTTGCGCCTCGCGACGCGCCTCGCGGCCGAGCACCTGACGAATCACGATTCCCTGGCGATTGAGGACAGTGTGTCCGTCGCCCTGGACCGGGCTCGGAGCACGATCGCCGTAGACGACCCTCCCGTTCTCCTCGTAGCGGTAGATCCCCTCGGCGCGCACGAGACCGGCGGCGAGCGACGACAGAGCGAGGACGAGCGTCAGCGCGAGCTTCGGAGGGAGCGGGAACGATCGGTTGACCATGATCGGCGATTTCCTGCCGCGCGGCGCTCGCGAGGCGTCAGGAGAGGGGCTATCGATCTATCGTCCGCCCCACCGACGACCGAAGCGAAGGCGACGGGTTCCGTGGACGATGTCACGGGCGCTACACTGCCCTATGCGCATCGTCACGGCGAACGTGAACGGCATCCGTTCGGCGGCCCGGAAGGGCTTCTTCTCCTGGCTCGCCCGTCAGCGTGCCGACATCGTGTGCGTGCAGGAGACGAAAGCCCAGATCCATCAGCTCACCGATCCGGTTTTCCATCCCCGCCGCTTCCACTGTCACTACCACGACGCCGAGAAGAAGGGCTACAGCGGTACGGCGATCTACTCGCGCCATCCCCCGCGGCAAATCCTTCCCGGGCTCGGCATCGACTGGATCGACCGCGAGGGCCGCGCTCTCGAGTTCCGTTTCGGAAACCTGAGCGTGGTGTCGCTCTACCTGCCCTCGGGCAGCGCCGGAGAGGTGCGCCAGGGCTACAAGTACCGCGTCATGGAGGCCCTCCTCCCGTACCTGCGCATGCTCCGGGGGAGCGGCCGTTCGGTCGTCGTCTGCGGCGACTGGAACATCGCCCACACCGAGGCCGACATCCGCAACTGGCGCGGGAACCTCAAGAGCTCGGGGTTTCTGCCCGAGGAGCGCGCCTGGCTCGGACGATTGTTCGATGCGGAGGGCTACGCCGACGCCTTCCGCCAGTTGCCGCAGAAGCCGCACGAGTACACCTGGTGGTCGCAACGCGGTCAGGCGCGGGCGAACAACGTCGGCTGGCGCATCGACCATCACATCGTCAGCGACGATCTCGCCGAACGGGTCACCCGCACCCGCATCCACCGCGCGCGCATGTTCTCCGATCACGCGCCGCTGATCATCGACTACGCGCTCGATATCGAGCCCTGAGTCAACGCTCGAGAGTCTCGAGGCTCAGCTGCCCCTCTGGCGCTCCATCGCGCGGGCGAGCGCCCGGTGCAGCTCCAGAAGCGACGCCTTGTCCGGCGGCACCAGAGGAATTCTCGTACCGTCGTTCAGCGTCACCTCGAGCGCATAGCGACTCGGGCGCACGAAGGCGACGTGACTGGCCACCAGGGCGAGCCCGAGACTCGCGGCCAGGGCCAGCCAGGCGATCGGGAGCGGCAGCGAGTGGCGCACGAGGTGCATCCCGGAGAGCAGCGCGAGCCCGAGCGCGACGAGCGCGACGGCGGTGGCCATGCGCCTGGGAGGGGCCTGCTCGGAGAGCGACAGCCGCACGATCGAGCGCACCGCGTAGCTCTCGCGCCCGCCGATCTCGAGCCACGAGGGCATGACCACGATTCCGCCCTTTCGATAGAGGACATCGTCGGCGGGGCGCTCCTCCACCGCGATCGAGCCGATCAGCGCTCGCCCGGCCGCGAGGGGGCTCTCAACGGCGGCTCTCCCCGGCGTGAGCGGCCCAGTCGATCCGATCGTCGCCGAACACGACGAAGTGCGGGTTGATCAGCGACTCGCGCAGGTTGTAGCGAAGGTCGTGGGAGGCGGTGTCGGTGATGTGACCGCCGGCCTCCTCGACGATGACCTGGGCGGCGGCGGTGTCCCACTCGCCGGTCGGACCGAGCCGGGCGTAGACATCGGCGGACCCCTCGGCGACGAGGCAGGACTTGAGCGACGCGCCCATCGCGATCTCGTCGTGAGCGCCGAGCCGGTCGAGAAAGCGCTGCAGGCGCGGCCCCGTCGTCGGGCAGCGACTGCGGGCGACGGTCGGGCCGTCGGGAGGGACATCGCGCACGTGGATCGGGACGGGCGCCCCGGAACCTTCCTGCTTCCAGGCGCCGATACCGCGGGCGGCGTAGTACGCGAGCTCGAGCACCGGGGCGACGACGACGCCGAGCAGCGGACAGTGGCCGCTGACGAGCGCGATGTTGACGGTGAATTCGCCGTTGCCGCGCAGGAACTCGCGGGTGCCGTCGAGCGGATCGACGAGCCAGTGACTCGCCCACCCGTGACGCTCGCTGAACGGGATCTCGTCGGATTCCTCGGACAGCACCGGGAGACGAGGCTCTAGCTCGGCGAGCCCCTCGACGATGATGTCGTGGGCGGCCATGTCGGCCGTGGTGACCGGCGTGTGGTCGCCCTTGATCGCGACCTCGTAGTCGCCCTCGGCGATCTCGACGATGCGCCGGCCCGCGCGCCGCGCGAGCTCGAGCACCTCTTGCGTCAGCGCCGTGGCCGTCTCTTGGGTGAGACGCATGTCGGTCTCGGTCTGCGGGGTTCTCCCTTCGTATCGGTCGCTCGCGCCGATCATTGAACCCGCGTTCCCGTCAATCACCAAAGACGGCACAATAACCCTCCCTGCCGCCATTCTGACACTCTCCGAAAGTGGAGGATGGAGGCAGGTCGATATTTCACATCGGTTGGTTGACGTTGCCGCTTTGCTGGAGCCGCAGCCGCCCGCCACCCTCGGGACGCGCGACCCGCTGGAGCATCCCGACCAGCTCGGGGGAGGCGGACGGCGCGGGCGTCAGCAACAGATCCGCGACGAAGTCGCCGTCGAAGGTCATGCGCACGGTGCCCTCGGCGGCCACGTCCCCACCCTCGGCCGAGACCGTCGCGACGTGTGCCTCCTCCCCGTCCTTGACCACGCTGACATCGACATCGCCGAGCGCGGCCTGCACCGGACGCTCGAGCACGGCGTCCGACCACACGATCGCCCCTTCGAAAGTTCCCAGCAGCCCCGCCTCGAGAACGACGCGCGAGAGCTCTCCGGAGAGGCGGCCGTCGAACTCGGCGATCGGCACCGGTAGCAAGGGCTCGAGCGCCTTCGCCTCGGCGGTGAAGGTCATGTCCTCGACGACGATGTCGCCGTTCCAGGCGCGCAGCACCTGCCCCTCGCCGCCGCCGCCGTAGCCGCTGAAGGCGACGTCCGCGGCCGCCCCGCGCGGGAGCGCGAGCGGGGCGAGCGTCCAGCGCACGTCGGAGAACTCGAGCGGCAGGAGCTCGTCGGTCGAGCGCACGCGGGCGACGCGGCCGTCGATCAACGCCCCTTCGACACCCTCGAGGGCGACCGGACCGAGATCGGGGCGCACCCGCTCGACGACCGGAGCGGCGGGGAAGCGCACGGCCGCCGTGACCAGGAAGGCGACGAGCCCGAGCAGCAAGAGTTTGACGACACGCATCAGCCGCGCTCCATCGTGAAGCGGGCGCTCACCGTGCCTTCGTTGCGGCGGGTCACCGTCATGTTGTCGACCTCGAGCCCGTAGAGCTCGAGCTCGGCGAGCACGACGACGAGCCGATCGAAGGCGACCTCGGAGAACTGCACGCGGGCACCGTCCGCCCCGCTCGGCTCGACCCGCTCGGGCGGGGCGATGCCGGCCTTCCTGATGATCTCGTCGATGAGCAGGTAGGGCGCCTTGTCGCTCTGTCGCCGCTCGCTCTGGCCGCCGCCGCTCGCGGCGAGCTGGACGGCGCCGCGCTGGAGGAACTCGAGCGTCTCGGTCTTGGTCGCGATCGCCTGTCGAGTGCTCTCGAGCCGCGTCTGCAGCGGATACCAGAGCAGCGCGTAGAGCAGGCCGAGCACCACCAGCGTGCCGACGACGATGACGATCACCCGATCGCGCGGGGTCTGCCTGAGATACCAGTCCTTCATCGTCGCGTCCTCATTCGATGCGCACGCGGCCGCGTACGCCGCTGTCCTCGCGGTTGGCCGACTGCACCGTCATGCCGAGCGAGCCGCGCGCCTCGAGCTCGGACTTCAGCGCGTCGAGCGTCGGCAACGCGTCGGTGGTCAGGTCCAGGTCGAAGCGTCCGCCTCGATAGCCGATCGAACGCAGCGTCGTCTGCGGCTGGGTCGCGAGCGAGGCGGCGATCTGCCCCGCCTTGAGGATGAAGGTGTCGCCGCCACCGGCGCCGATCCTGTCGAGCGCACCCTGCATCTGACGCACCGGACGCTGCAGGCGGGTGCCGGGCAGCGCCTCGGCGACGGCGTCGGCCAGTTTGTTGATGCCGCGAAGCATCCTCGCCCGGGCGTGGTCGTCGAATAGGAGTTGCTTGGCCATGGGAAAGTTTCCTTGTTGAGCGATGGGTTGGTTGTGTGGAGTGAGCAATTAGCCGTTGGGGCGATTGCCAAAACGGCTAATTTCGCGATCGCGTCCGGACTTAGCTGACTTTGGCGAGGATGTCGGACTCACGGAGGATTTTGACTTCGTGTCCGTCGACTTCCAGTTCGCTGCCGCCGTACTTGCCGTAGATGACTTCATCGCCGACGGTCACCGACAGTTCGCCGCGCTCGCCGCTGTCGAGCAGTTTCCCGGGGCCGACAGCGATAACGGTGCCGCGTTGTGGTTTTTCCTGAGCTGAATCGGGCAGCACGATACCGCCGGCGGTGGTTTCTTCGGCGCTCATCGGTTCGACAACGACGCGGTCATCGAGGGGACGGAGTTTAATTTTTGCCATCGGTTAAGATCCTTGTTATGTATGTGTGATTCGAAATCTGGAATTTGAGATTTCGGTGATTTTAGATTTTTTTAAAGTTGCGTCGTCGCCGTCTCTCGCCGGGACACTATCACGTCCGTAACAGACGCGGCGACGGTCGGTTTGACTTACATCATGCCAGGCATGCCACCCATGCCGGGCATGCCGCCCATCCCACCCATGCCGGGCATTCCGCCCATGCCACCCATGCCCATGTCACCGCCCATGCCGTGATCATGATGATGGTCGCCGCCCTCTTCTTCTTCGGTCGGGATTTCGGTGATCAGCGATTCGGTCGTCAGCAACAACGCTGCGACGGAGGCCGCGTTCATGAGCGCCGTTTTGACGACTTTGGCCGGATCGATGACGCCCGCGGCAATCAGATCGCCGTACTCGCCCTTGTCGGCATTGAATCCGTCGCTCTTGCCTTTCATGCCCAACACGCGATTCACGACGACCGCACCGTCGTAACCCGCATTATCAGCGATGCAACGCAGCGGGTATTCGAGAATGTTGCGAATGATCCGGGCACCGGCTTCTTCGTCGCCGACCAGATCCTTGATCTTGTCGAGCGCCTTGCCGGCACGTAACAATGCGATGCCGCCGCCAGGCACGATGCCTTCGGCGAGCGCTGCGGCGGTCGCCGATTTCGCGTCCTCCAGCAAATCCTTCCGCTCTTTCATCTCGGTCTCGGTGACGGCACCGACGTTGATCTGAGCCACGCCGCCGGCCAACTTTGCCAGCCGCTCTTGCAGCTTCTCGCGATCGTAGTCGCTGTCCGTGTTTTCGATTTCCTGTC
>ENA-ORXM01003604-ORXM01003604.1-marine-metagenome-genome-assembly--contig:-NODE-3604-length-15092-cov-3.958242_pt1 | contig 15092 bp, 12 predicted proteins | sample MGYA00237867_ERZ511480 | MGnify/ENA primary metagenome ERZ511480 (study PRJEB26309, sample SAMN06266103) | marine metagenome | isolation source: Algal blade | place: United Kingdom:Sidmouth, United...
AAGAATCGGCTCGGGTTTTTAGCCTATGTGCTAACGGGTATTAAAAATCTATTTACCCTGCGACGCTCAGTGATAAAGCTCGAGTTGGACGGTGTGGAAAAAACGTTTAGAGCCCATACGGTCTCGCTTATCAACGTTGGTGAGATTCTAGACGCCAACTTTAAACTTGGCGACGCCATCTCTCCACACGACGGTAAGCTGAACGTGGCGATTGCGTCGCCCACGACACTGTGGGGCATTATCAAGCTTGTGGGTCGGCTTATCTTCAAGCAATTCGATAATTACCGAGACCTTCAATATTACTCGGTTGAACGCGTTCACATGGAGGCGCGTCCACCGCTCGAGCTGCAAATTGATGGGGAGGCCATTGGCACGACGCCATTTACCGCAGAGGTTGTTCCCAACGCCGTTCAACTGGTTGTACCCAACGACTACCAAACAGCAGCAGGGTTGTCGACAGAATGAAGATTGAAAAAATGCCTAGGCTTACAGGGTGTAATAACTACAGGTTAATAGTAACCGCGACGTCATTTCTATTTCAGCGTTAGCGCAGGAACGCATCTTTACTTTACCGGGCCGCATGACCAATTTTCTCGTTCATGTTCGGGATGACTCATGTCCGGGATGACTAAGGTCGCTTTCTACTGGCTTAAATACTTACGCAAGAGGCCTTAGGGGATGTGTCAATCATTAGGACGAGCACTAACCTTATATCGCCACTAAGTAGGGCAGTTTCGAACAACTCAATTCAGCTATTAATCTGTTCAAATGAGTAAAAGTCAGAAACGAGCCTTCACAGCGTAGACAAACTTGGTTATGTGATTATTTTCACGATATTTATGCTCGTGATATTTTTGCCGAGAACTATGAAACTTCCCATTGACGCCAGGGGGTATTCCAGCATACGATTCTGTAATGAGGAGGCTAACGTTGAAGCGTTTTGCTCTTATCTTGGCAGGTCTTGTTTTTTATCTCGGTGCTTGCACCCCGTCTATAACCGTTGAGAACCAGGTGCTTCCCACCTTGTATTCTGTTACTTCACCGCAAACGCGCTCGAGTACGGTTGTTCTCCAAGGTCGCTACTTTGGCGACGGCTTTGAGGGTCAATCGGACAGTAGTTATGTGCTTATGGGAGCGGATGTTCAGGGCAACGGCGGTGTTCGCGTAAAAGCGGCAAGTTGGACACCGAGCCGTATTGAAGTGGGTATTCCTGAAGGCGCAGGTTCTGGCTTTGTGTTCGTCTTTGTTGATGGTGTTCGTAGCAATGGGTTACCAACCAGTCTGCCCTAAAGCCAATTAATTCCTAATCAACTAAAATTAAACATTCTGTGGCTACTGAGGTTAGCCACTTTTTTTATGTGGGATTACATTTTTTTGCAGGGCAAGAACACGTGCTAAACTCTTTAGCGATGCGACTAACTATAAACTCTAATCAACATAGACCAAGCTGGTCAAGGCAATGAAACGAACCCATAAATGTGGCGACTTACGAGCCGACGATGCAGGCGCAAAAGTTGTTTTGCAGGGCTGGGTCAATCGCCGCCGAGACCTGGGTGGGCTTATTTTCATCGACTTGCGTGACCGCAGTGGTCTTGTTCAGGTGGTTATAGAACCCGACAGTGCAGGCGCGTTTGCCGCAGGTGAACGGGCGAGAAGTGAATATATCCTTGAGCTTATAGGCGAGGTACGTTTGCGACCCGAATCGCAGCGCAGCAAGACTTCTAAAACGGGCGATATCGAGGTCTTAGCCTCGAGCGTAACTATTCTCTCCGAGGCGAAAACACCACCCTTTCTGATTGACGGTAGCGTCGACGCCAAAGAGGTCAGCGAAGAACTTAGGTTGAAGCACCGCTATATCGACTTACGCCGTCCCGAGGCCGCTGCGCCGTTGTATCTTCGTCACAAGCTTTCCAAAGCAATTTGGGACTTTTTAGATGCGGAGGGCTTTATTCAGGTTGAGACGCCCTTGCTCACCCTATCGACGCCAGAAGGTGCCAGAGATTTCGTGGTTCCCTCGAGACTCAGCCAGGGCGAGTTTTACGCGCTACCGCAGTCCCCTCAGCTATTCAAACAAACCCTGATGATGGCGGGTTTCGACCGCTATTTTCAAATTGCCCGCTGCTTTCGTGATGAAGACTTGCGCGCTGACCGTCAACCAGATTTTACCCAGCTTGATATAGAGCTTTCCTTTGTTGACCAGGAAGATATTCTAGACCTGAACGAGCGCCTCATGGCCCACGTAGTGCAGGTATCCCTCGGTCTCGGGATCGAGACCCCTTTTCCTCGGATTAGCTACGCTGACGCTATGAACCGCTTTGGTTCTGACAAGCCGGACACGCGTTTTGATTTAGAACTCAGCGACCTCTCGAGTATCTTTGCGGAAACGGAATTCAGAGGGTTCTCGGGTCCGCTAAAATCCGGCGGATCGGTTAAGGGATTAATCCTACCTGCCGAGCAAGCGAGTAAGGTTAGTCGCAAAGGCTTGGACGCTCTCGAGGCTCATGCAAAAACCCACGGTGCCAAGGCGATGGCTTGGCTCAAATGTAGTGACGAAGGCTTGAGTGGCCCAATTGCCAAGTTTTTGTCCGAAAGTGAGCAGGCTGCGTTACAAGACCTCTTAGCAAGTGGCGAAACCCTACTGCTCGTAGCGGATAGCTGGACAACCGCCAGTACGGCGCTTGGCGCGGTGCGGTTGAAGTTGGGGGATGACCTCGGGCTTAAAGACGACACGAAGCTAGAATTTTTATGGGTGCTTGACTTTCCGCTGCTCGAGCAAGACAAAGAAACGGGCAGCTTTACCTATATGCACCATCCATTTACCCAACCCCACGCAGACGATTTGGCAAAGCTCGAGACGGAGCCAGCGTCGGTGCGTGCGTGGGCTTACGACCTCGTTTTAAACGGTAACGAAATCGGGGGTGGTAGCTTGCGTATTCATAACTTGGCAGTTCAGCAGCGTATGTTCAAGGCGCTCGGTTTTAGCGAGTCTGAAGCGCAGGCTCGGTTTGGCTTTTTTCTAGATGCCCTCGCTTATGGTGCACCCCCACACGGCGGTATCGCCTGGGGTCTGGATCGGCTCGTCATGCTCTTAGCAGGCGTCAAAAGCATTCGTGACGTGATTGCCTTTCCTAAAAATCAGCGTGGGGTCGACCCGTTGACAGGTGCACCGGGGCCCCTAGAGTCAGAGCAGCTTGGCGAACTTTCCCTAAGCGTTAAGCCCACTGTTAAAGAGGCTGTTGAAGAGGGCGTGACATGATTCCACTGGTCCTGTTAGATATCGACGGCACGCTCATTGGCAGCAAAGGGCATGTGGAGGACTGCGTCTGGCAGGCCGTCGAAAAAGGTCACAAAGCAGGCATGAAGTTTGCTGTTTGTACCGGACGCCCGTGCTTTGGCGTAGCCCAAAAAGTAGCTGAGCGTCTAGGGCCGACCAACCCGCACATTTTTCAAAGCGGCGCTCATATCGCCTTTCCCAAGGGTGAGGCTGTAAACGTCTTTGCCTTGAAAGAGGCGGTGACGAGGCCGCTTGTCAAGCAAGCGCGTAAACTCAACTTGGCCCTCGAGCTTTATACCCCCAATACCCTCTTCGTCGAGCGCCGCACACCCTTGTCGGACGCCCACGCGAAAATGATCGGCGTCAACGCTATCGTTCGTGATTTTCAAGACGTTTTAGAAAAAGAACCTATCGTGCGGGCGCAGTGGGTCATTAAAATGGATGACTTGGAAAAGCTGGATCTGGACAATTTGAGCGGGGCTCAGGCAAGCTCTGCGACCTCTCCTGCCCTAAAGGACACCTATTTTATTAGCATCACGCAAGAAGAGGTCTCCAAAGGAACCGCCACGCAACTCTTAGCCGCCGCAATGCGACTCGAGCTGTCTGACATGGTCGGCGTGGGCGACAGCGACGGGGACAGGCCGTTTCTCGAGCTTGTCGGCTTCCCTGTCGTGATGGAAAATGCACCTGAATCCCTTAAGGACGATTATGAAACGCACGCAGGCTCCGTCGAGGCATGTGGCGTTGTACCTATCATCGAATCCGCTCTATTGGGTGATAGTGAGAGCGAAGGCTAAGCACCCGAGACCACTCAAGTTATCGTTTAGGCTCGAGTTCGGATATATTCTGCAAAGCCGTTACGCCTTGCGTTATCAACACAGTCTGAATAAGCCTTGAAGCCGTGACGTGAGGCGTTCAGGATTCTTTGACGAGAATCACGCCGACGCCAGCGCCAGTTCGACTGCTTATCTTGATAAAATTCCCAGTTGTCTTTTCTAGACATTGTCGCCTCCAAAGCTGAGCTGACAAACGCACTTGACCTCCACAAAACGCGCACAAAAATTCTCATTAGCCTTTCATTTATTAGAGCTTATTTTAGAGTTTTAGGGACCTCTAAGGTGTTTACCCATCACAAATTATCTTCAGAATATCCATCTGTGACGACCATTAACGAATAATGAAGATATCAGTGTGATTTATTTCTAATACAGAGAACACTTTTCCTCTTATGCTAATCTCATGAAGCTCACAGGTTTTGTCAAGGCGATTCTTTTTAGTATTCCTGGTTATAAACAGCGGATTTTATTGCGGAAGAAATTGCAACTTGAGAGCGCGAAGGCGCAACTCCTTGCCTCCGCTGAGCGTAAGCTGACCTTCAACGCTGCACTCCACCAGCCCCACTACGTTTATTCAAAAGGGGTTGAGCAAGTTTTAAATTTCTATGAGGGTGAAATTCGCGCCCTAGGTCTCAAAACAAAGCAACCGTCGCACCCTATAACTACGCATTCGGCAACTTCCCTTTAAGCAGCACGGTTGAGGACGCTTCTGTAAAGAAATCTAAACCAAGTTTTATGTACGCCGCCACCAAATAAGCGGCGGCTTTTTTATTATGACGGTCAAGAGGCTTAGGTGCCAGTTTTCTGAATGTGCCTCGACATCATCACGTAGTCTCGCGCAAAGGCATGGGGTGCACCCTCTAGTGTGATTTTATTAACACGGCTCTGTAGCAAAATTCTAACAGCTCAGCGTTCTTATTTCGTCTAGGCTTAAGCCAGACTTACGACACTCTTTTCCGTATCAAAGGGGAGATTTATGTAAACGCTAAGCGCAGATGCTGATTGGAAAAACATATTCAAATTACTGGCATAAACTTGCAAAATTTCCGTAGAACGTGAGGGTGTTAGCCATGTCACCACCGTTAGTCAAGAAAATCGCCATTTGCTGGGTTGAAGACAGCGCCTAAGAATCACCAAGATTATGACCACACACTTTTAAGAACCGACAGGGCTCTACAACCAAAACATTTCCACTCAACTTATCTTTATCCCTACTCAATAAAACACTATTGCTCGTTCAAGCACTCGTCTTATAGAAATTTTTAGGAGCCCAACTATGTTTTTGAGACCCAAACTATTATTTAGCATTCTGGCCGCCCTCCTTATGCTGAGCGCATGTTCAGAAAAACTCAGTTCCCCAACATCACCCGTAGCGCCTATACCGCAGCCTACACCCCAACCCACGCCTCAACCAGGACCGAATCCAAACGTCTTAGGCGTTATGGAAATAAGTTTTGAGAGATTGGGCAGTTCGCAGATAGCCTCGAGCGCCCAGCGGGTCAACACTGAACTGGACACACGCCTGGATACGCAAAGCCTCGACGAGCAGGGTCAGGGCGTAGACCTAAAGCTAAAATCGAACGGTGCGTTTAGCGATAGCGTGAATGGTGAGCGCTACGTTTATGCGACCTACGACGTGCGGAACGCTGCCTATTGTCCAGAACACGGTAGCTGTCCTGCCTATACGACAGCGCGTGACAACCTCACTTTTTTAGCCGTTGCTACCACGCAAACGGTCAATGGTAGCGCACTCGCCAGACTCGAGCGCTTCGATGGTAGCCCGGCTGACGCCAGTATCGCGCTCGACGTCGTGCCGACGCACGGTATGACTAGCGGCTTGAACGTTGATGATTCACTGGCTGATATGCAAGTTTTTAGCGAAGCAGAATTATCACTTTTCACGCCCGCCGGACCAAGCGTTACGAGCGTTCTACCCTACGGTTTCGTCACGCGTAATAGCTCGAGCACGACGTCACGAACTTTGCCAGCCAACCCCGCCGTCGACCAGTTCGACGGGCAGGTTACCTTTGCGCTGAAACTGCCCCTGCAAAGCGACCCTGCCGATGACCCTTACAAAATAAGCTTGATGGTCTTGGTCGTCGACGACAGCAACACACGCGTAACTGAAAGCTTAGAGGAGCAGGGCGCTGGCAATGCTGAAAGCAGGGCTGACGCTTTGACCGCGGCAGGTAGCAGTGGCGCGGAAGTTGCTCTGTTTGGCAATAGTGGCTCGAGCCCCACCGATAACGCGACCACACGCATCTGCCGCGTGCGAACAGCGGGCACTGCTAACAACCCGACCGCCCTTTTGTTCAACGAAACGACAGGGGTTTGCACCCCGACCCCACCTGCGATCAACGATTTTGCCCACGATAAAGTCGCTGCACTCGGGGAGGTGGACGAAACCATCACCTTTACCTGGGATGTAGAGGCGACCGAAGGTGACCCCGTAACCTGCGCGTTCAACATGGGCGACGGTACAGTTTATGGCATTGAGAATTGCCACGACACCAGTTCACTGACCCACAGCTACAGCTCAGCTGACATTTATACAGTGCAGCTGACCGCTGTCGATGACGACGGTCTTAGCCAAGACCTCAGCATTCCCACCATCGCAAGTTTCGACCCCAATGTCTACAATGTTGACGTGATATTTGACCCAGACAGTGATTGGACACCTCAATATATCAACGTATTCAAGTCAGCAGCTGAGCGCTGGTCAGAAGTCATCACAGGTGACTTACCCGCTGACCTGAACTTCGACGAACCTGAATACGTGGGCGATATTGACGACTTGGTCATTACCGCTGCGGTTGTACCAATTGACGGTGTAAATGGCATTTTGGGTCAGGCAGGACCTATCTTTGCACGTAACAATCCCTTTTTACCGTCACTAGGTGAAATGAGGTTCGACATTGCCGATATGGCGGCCCTAGCAAGCGGGGGCACGTTAGAAAACGTCATCCTGCATGAAATGGGACACGTGATTGGTATTGGTACTTTTTGGTTTGTAGTCGGTATCGATGAGAATAACCACACGTACCCTGGCGCGAACGGCATAGCTGAATATAGTACCTTGACAGGCAATAGCGAAAACACTGTACCCATTGAAGATACAGGCGGGCCAGGCACCATCAATAGCCACTGGGACGAGAGCACATTTGTCACCGAGCTTATGACAAGTTCTATCTCGTCAAACCAAACGACAGCCGCCAGCTCACCTTTGGCGCGGTTGACGATTGGCAGTTTGGACGACTTGGGATATACCGTTGATTACAACGCCGCCGACCCTTATACAATGCCCGGTGGGCCGAACTTACGCGCCCCTGCCGGGAAAACGTTACCGCACAGTATTCCGACAGTCCTAAGATATAGGCGTAAGGATGTGTCCGGTGAATAAGGTGATATCACAGTCAAGCTTAGCGGAAGACCATATGAAGGTGAGGAGCCGTCTTGGAACGGTTCAAGGGCTTGGCAAAACGTTTCCCAATCTGACCACGAACGTATCGTTAATGTTTGCTTTTACCTCTGCTAGTGCGGTAGCGGACAGCCTCGAGTCGTCTATTTAGTGTTTACAATGTTACTCGCATCTTCCGAGAGGAATCGCCGCACTCGCGCAGGGGGATAAAGAAATTAGGCTAGGTAGTGAGTAATACACCTGTGCAACTGCGTAAGATCAAATAGCCGAAATTTGCACTTCCCAAATGGGTTTAAGGTATTAAGCTAACAGCAGTGACTTCTCGTCTTTTTCAAACGGGAGGGACCGACACACTGGCTAGTCAAGCACTTGACGCTTTGCCACAACATATTGCAGTCATCGACGCTGACGGTACAATCAAACTGGTCAATCGTGCATGGGTCGCTTTCGCTTGCGCAAATGGTATAGACCACGCGACTAGGGATTCTTTTCTTGGTCAAAATTACCTTGCCGCCCTGGAACGTGTTGAGGGAGATGACGAAGATATCACCACCGCCCACCTGTGCCTAGAAGGCATTCGTAGTGTACTTGCCGGACATGAATCTCACTTTACGATTGAATACCCCTGCCACTCCCCAGATCACCAGCGGTGGTTTATCTTAGACGTTACCCCCGCACCTAACGGGCTCGCCGTAATCGTACACTCGAACGTTACCGAACGTAAGCGCCTCGAGCGAAGCCTCGCTTATGACACGCTCACGGGCTTAGCAACTCGAGCTTTTTTCTACAGCCAAGCGGGTCAGATGATTGCACTTGCCAGCCGCCACAGTCGTATCCTACACGTCATGTATATGGACTTAAACGGGTTTAAGGGCGTAAACGACGCTCATGGACACGCAGCTGGAGACTATCTGCTCATTAAAGTAGCGGAGCGCTTTCGCCAGCAAGCGCGTGACAGCGACCTTCTGTGCCGCATCGGTGGCGATGAATTCGTCATCATGGTCGAGGACGCTACGAGCGCGCAGTTTATCGGCGAGCGCTTTCACAGCATTTTCGACGCCCCTTTCACTGTTCAGGGTGCGGCTACGCAGATAGGCGCTAGTATAGGTGTGGCCGAATATCCTAGCGACGGTTCTCAGATAGAATTGCTCATGAACATTGCCGACGGGCGTATGTACTATGCCAAGGAACGAGGTGGCGGAGTAATGGTTGACGGTGAAAGACAACAGTCAGGGGCGTTTCATCCCAGGATAAGGTGAATTCCCCTCGTCAGCAAATCTGAATCTATTATGTCCACAGTGGGCGCACAAATGAGACAAGCTGCCTAGAACGGATCTAGGCAGCTTGTCTCATTCCAGACATCTTTTCTCTGGTAGCGAAGGGGAGACTTGAACTCCCGACCTCACGATTATGAGTCGTGCGCTCTAACCAGCTGAGCTACTTCGCCAAATCTATCAGCTTGAGGAGTATACCCCAATAGGTCAGCTCGAGACAAGCACGCAGCGAGAGGCATAAGCCCTTAACTTTCATCTCTCACACCCAAACGACGTGAGAAAACCTACATGACATTTTCAGATGACGGATTTTCCAAATCATCATCGTAACGCGGTGCTATACTTAAATTTATGTTGGAACCCTCTCTCGAGCTATACGGCGAAACCTTTGACAAGGTTGAGGTTTTTTTAGATGAGCTTATCAGCAGTTCCCACGCCCGTTACGCTCTTATTATCGACCTGAAAGGTTTCGTTCTGGCGCATCATAGGGCGCTTTGGGCACCGAAGCCGCCCTCGCTAGATTCTATGGCTACTCTCATTGCTTCAAATTATTCAGCCAACATGGCAATTGCCAAGCTTTTTGGTGAGAATGGATTTAAAGAGATGGTGCAAAAGGGCGATGAGATTGGCGTTTACGCCCAGGAGTTGGGTGCTCAAGCGTTGCTCGTTACTGTATTTGATAATTCAGCGGCGCTCGGACGCGTTAAATTGTTCAGCAAAAAAACGGTGGATTTGATCAATCAGGCTATCGGTGAAAACACCGAGGCAAGGCCCAATTTAGACTTTGATGACAACTGGCAAGTTTCTAGTGAGGCTCTTCTTGACGGACTTTTTGGGACAGGTAAACAATGAGTACAATTAACTTTTCAGCCAGAGAAATCAACTTCAAAATCGTTTATTACGGACCTGGCATGTCAGGCAAAACCACGAATTTGAAGAAGATTTACGAACAGGTGCCCGCCGATGCAAAGGGCGAAATGGTGAGCCTTGCAACCGAGGACGAACGGACCCTGTTTTTCGACTTTTTGCCGATTGATTTGGGCAAGGTCAATGGGTTTAAGACGCGCTTTCACCTTTACACCGTGCCAGGGCAAGTCTTTTACAACTCGAGCCGCAAACTTATCTTGCGCGGGGTCGATGGCGTTGTTTTCGTTGCCGATTCCTCACCGAAGCGTTTGCGCGCAAATGCGGAGAGCTTAAGAAATTTAAGAGAAAACCTCCAGGAATATAACTTGAACTTGGGCGAGATTCCATATGTCATACAAATTAATAAGACTGACCTGCCAGACGCGCTTCCTGCTGAGATGATAAAACAAGTATTGGCACCTAAAGGGGATATACAGTTTTTTGAAGCTGTAGCGCAAGAGTTTAAAGGGGTGAGGGAGCCACTCAGGGCCGTGTCTCAACTCGTCTTTGAAAAGCTTGCCCAAAAAGCTTAAGTTGTTGAGAAACTAGTTTGCCTGCCTCGAGCAGGCTTTTTATTAAGTTACATTCAGAACGAGTGGGTTATGAGTCTACAAATTGAGTAGAGAGGCAAAAGAGAAAAGGAGAAAGGCTGCGTCCTGCACACCCTTTTCTCTTTTTCTTCGTCACTCCTGTCCTCCATCCCTCTTTTCGTTTAGGGTGAACATGGGCGTTTTTCTTCGTTTGTGATCTCGAGTCAAAAACTTGCGGTACATATTTTCCACAGCAAAGATACACATCTCCACCGAACCGCAGGTGCCACATGACATCTACAAAGTGATGACTAGGCCGCGAAAAATCGCTTTATCTCTATGCTATTCTTGCACCTATGAGCCGCACGCCGCTGTATGACGAACATAAAGATATCGGTGCCAAGATGGTTGATTTTGCTGGTTGGCAAATGCCGATTAGCTACGAGGGTGGTATTCAGCAGGAACACTTGGCTGTTAGAACCGAAACGGGTCTTTTCGACGTGAGTCATATGGGGGAAATACGTGTCGAGGGCGAGGGCAGTGTCGATTTCTTGCGGTACGCGACCCTTAACGATGTCGCCAAGCTGTCCCCCGGACGCGGGCACTATTCGATGCTACAAAATGATAGCGGTGGTCTCATCGACGACCTCTATATTTATTGCAATGGTGAACAAGATTTTATCATTGTTTGTAACGCCGCCAACCAGACCGCGGCCCTCTCACACTTGCGAAAGTTGGGAGACGCCTACACGGTTGACATTGTCGATGAAAGTGAGAGTTGGGCGCTTTTGGCGTTGCAGGGGCCAGGCTCGGTTTTACTTTTAGGGCGCCACTGTGATGATGATTTATCCGCTGTTAAAAAGAACCGCAAAATTACTACACGCCTTGCAGGAATAAGTGCCGACGTGGCCCGAACTGGGTATACAGGTGAGGACGGCTTTGAGATTTTCTGCCGTCCTGATGACGCGGTGAAGCTCTGGCAAACGCTTGTAAAGGCCGGGGCACAGCCGTGCGGTCTAGGGGCGAGGGATACCTTGAGGCTCGAGGCAGGCTTTCCGCTATTTGGCCATGAATTTACAGGCGACACGAATCCCCTTTGTAGTGACTACGCCTGGGTTGTCAAGGACAAAAATTTTTACGGTCGTGAGGCTATGTGGAATGCAAACTGCAAGCAGAAACTCGTGGGCATCAAGTTAACGGAAAGAGGCATTGCCCGCGAGGGTTACCGAATACTCGCTGATGGCGAAGAGATTGGCAGGGTTACCTCAGGTACCATTTCCCCCTTCACCCGTGAAGGTATTGCGATGGGCTGGTTAGCGAGTGACTACGCCAGCGTTGGTACCGGGATCAGTGTTGAAATAAGACGGCAAGAGGTGGGGGCAACTGTTGTAAAGCCTCCGTTTTATTGACCCCTGCTTCGGTATGCTTAGCTTAAGGAGTTAGTTATGAATATTCCCAACGACCGAAGGTACGCGGCCTCTCATGAGTGGGCTAAGGTTAGTGGCGACGGCGTCATCACAATTGGAATTAGTGAGCACGCACAAGACGCTTTAGGTGACATCGTTTTTGTCGAATTACCGGATGTGGGTCAAAGTCTAAATGCGGGTGACGAGTTTGGCGTGGTCGAGTCGGTCAAAGCGGCCTCTGACCTGTATAGCCCTGTCAGCGGCGAGGTGACCGAGGTTAATTCGAGCCTCGAGGATGCCCCTGAAACGATTAACGAATCCCCCTATGAAGAGGGCTGGATTATCAAAGTAAAGGTTTCAGACAGTTCTGAGCTAGACGCCCTGCAAGACGCTGACGCTTACAAAGCAACCGCTGAGGCGGAGGGATAAGGGCGTGAGCGCTGTTTCCAGTGGCAAGCTCTCCCCCCTATTCGCGCTAGAGTTCAACGACAAATTTATTCACCGACATATCGGTCCGACGGAAGCAGACTTGGCAGAGATGTTGGGCGCTTTAGGGCTCGAGTCCTTAGACGCTCTGGTTGCCGATACTGTTCCTAAAGATATACAGCAAACAGATAGTCTAGATTTGCCGTCTCCGTGTAAGGAACCTGACCTAGTCACGCGCCTAAGAGAAATCGGCTCCCTTAACAAAGTCGCTAAGTCCTATATCGGGATGGGATACTACGGTACACATACGCCCAATGTGATTTTGCGCAATGTGCTCGAGAACCCAGGTTGGTACACCGCTTACACACCCTATCAAGCCGAAATTGCTCAGGGACGCCTTGAAGCACTACTGACCTTCCAACAAATGGTGATGGATTTGACGGGCCTCAGTTTAGCCAACGCTTCCTTGCTAGATGAGGCAACCGCCGCTGCCGAGGCGATGGCCCTGTGCAAGCGGGCAGGCAAGTCGAAAAGTGACACTTTTTTTGTGGCTGAAGATGTGCATCCGCAAACGCTCGATGTGATTCGCACGCGGGCTGAATACTTTGGGTTCAGTGTTGTGGTGGGCAATCCTGAAACCGACCTTGATGCTCACGATGTGTTCGGCGTTCAGTTGCAATACCCAGGTAGCACCGGAGAGGTGCGCGACTTAGAGCCAATTATCAGCCTGGCGCATGAACGGGGTGCGCTGGTGTCGGTTGCCAGTGACCTTCTAAGCCTGCTCTTACTCAAGCCGCCTGGGGAAATGGGCGCAGATGTTGTGGTCGGCAGTGCGCAGCGCTTTGGCGTACCGATGGGCTTTGGCGGTCCCCACGCGGCCTTTTTCGCGACCCATGACAAGTTTAAACGCGCCACGCCAGGGCGCATCATCGGGGTATCGCAAGATGCCAGGGGGCACACCGCTTTACGCATGGCAATGCAAACTCGAGAGCAGCACATACGCCGTGAAAAGGCAACCTCGAATATCTGTACAGCGCAAGCTTTGCTCGCTAATATTTCAGCCTTCTACGCTGTTTATCATGGTCCCGAAGGGCTTAAAACGATAGCTGAGCGGGTTCACCGGCTCGCAACCTTGTTAGCTTTAGGATTAAGAGAACACGGTTTTTCCTTACGGCATGAAACCTGGTTCGATACCCTCACGGTTGAGGTGGGTGAGAATCAGGGTGCGATTTTTGAACGGGCGCAGCTTGCGGGGCTCAACTTAAGAAAAGTGGGCGAGGACGCCTTGGGTATTAGCTTAGATGAAACGACACGAAGTCAAGATATTGAGACCCTCTGGCGTATTTTTGCAAATGACGCTGAGACAGTTACGGTTAATGACTATGACGCTCAGTTGTTAGAAAAGGGTGACCTGTCTCTACCCGAAGGTTTAGAACGCACCAGTGAGGTTCTTACGCATCCTGTATTCAACCGCTACCACAGCGAAACCGAAATGCTGCGCTATTTAAAAATGCTCGAGAACAAAGATTTCTCGCTCACGCACGGCATGATTCCGCTTGGGTCTTGCACCATGAAACTCAACGCAACGGCAGAAATGCTGCCCATAACCTGGCCTGAATTTGCCAAGCTTCACCCCTTTGCCCCCGCCAGTCAGAGTGAAGGCTACAAGGTGCTGATTGATGAGTTACGTGACTGGCTGATAGAAATAACAGGCTACGACGCCATGTCTATGCAGCCCAATTCTGGGGCGCAGGGAGAATATGCTGGACTCTTGGCGATTAGGCGTTATCAGGAAAGTCAGGAGGAAGGTCACCGCGATATCTGTCTGATTCCAAGTTCGGCTCACGGCACAAACCCCGCCAGCGCTAACATGATGGGTCTCGAGGTGATCGTGGTTAAAACAGATGAGGACGGCAATATCGACCTGGAGGATTTAACTGCGAAAGCTAAAGAGTATAGCGATAGGCTCTCGAGCCTCATGATTACCTACCCCAGTACGCACGGCGTGTTTGAAGAGAATGTCAAGCAGGTCTGCCAGGTTGTTCATGAGCACGGCGGTCAGGTTTATATGGACGGCGCGAACCTCAACGCACAAATTGGTCTCACGAATCCAGGGCTTATTGGCTCGGACGTGTCGCACCTGAACCTACATAAAACCTTCTGCATTCCTCACGGTGGTGGGGGGCCAGGTATGGGACCTATCGGGGTTAAAGAGCATCTTGCGCCCTTTTTACCAGGTCATGCAGTGAGCCCCGTCGACGGTTTGCCCGAACGCGGCGCTGTTTCGGCTGCGCCCTACGGCAGCGCTGATATCTTGCCAATATCTTGGGCGTATATCCGTCTTATGGGCGCAGAGGGTCTCAAAAAAACAGCGCAAGTTGCGATTCTGAATGCAAACTATATTGCCAAGCGTTTAGAGGGTCACTACGACGTTCTTTTTAAAGGCAAAAGTGGGCGCGTGGCGCATGAATGCATTATTGATATTCGCCCCATTCGTGAAGATACGGATATTAGTGAAGAGGATATTGCCAAGCGTCTTATCGACTACGGCTTTCACGCCCCGACAATGTCCTGGCCTGTGGCTGGAACGATGATGATCGAACCCACCGAGAGTGAGAGCAAACGCGAACTGGACCGTTTTTGTGACGCGATGATTGCTATTCGCGAAGAAATTCGTGTGGTGGAGCGGGGAGAATGGTCGGCGGAAGATAGTCCGTTACGCCACGCGCCCCATACCCTCGAGGATATTACAAGTGAATGGGACCGCGCCTACAGCCGTGATACGGCTGTGTTTCCCACAGCCGAGGTTCGGGCTGCCAAATTCTGGCCGAGCGTGAACCGGATTGATAATGTCTACGGTGACAGAAACTTCGTGTGCTCATGTCCTCCGATGGAAGCTTACGAGGTGAGCAATTAAGTCAATGTTTTAAAATCAAGCGCTGCTCAATAAAAATACAGGGTCGACAATACTGACCCTGTATTTTTTAATAACCGCTTGTTCAGCTATCAAGGAGAAAATGAT
>ENA-ORXM01003605-ORXM01003605.1-marine-metagenome-genome-assembly--contig:-NODE-3605-length-15089-cov-3.881228_pt1 | contig 15089 bp, 13 predicted proteins | sample MGYA00237867_ERZ511480 | MGnify/ENA primary metagenome ERZ511480 (study PRJEB26309, sample SAMN06266103) | marine metagenome | isolation source: Algal blade | place: United Kingdom:Sidmouth, United...
GCCAGGCGCATCAATTTTTCGGCTTGACCAAGCCTCCCGAGCCGCAAATTGGCCGACCCAAGCGCCGATAATGTGTCCACATTCAACCCCTGTTGGGATGCCGCGCGGGTATATGCCTTCAGCGCCAATTCAAATTCGCCCGCCGCCATAAGCCGGTGACCGACCAGCAGCCCGTCGATATCTGATGCCCCCGCGACACCCGGTGCGAACACGGTGTCGTCGGAACGGCCAAAGCCGCCTTGCGTACAGGCGGCTAGGGCTACGAGGGTCACAATGGTGAACACCCAATTTTTCGACATCCGACTGGTTCCTTACCCCGTCAGAGGTTTTGCGAGATAGAATAAACTGACGGCCCGATCAAAATGATCAGAAGCGGGGGCACCGTCAACATCATCGTGGCCAAAGTCATCTTTGTCGGCAATTTGTTGGCTGCTTCTTCTGCGCGCATGACTCTTTTGTCACGCATTTCCGCGGCGTAAACCCGCAACGCATCAGCAATGGAGGTACCAAATTGCTGCGATTGAACCAGCACGGTTACAAAGCTGCGGATATCTTGGACACCCGCACGGTCTGCCATGTCTTTGAGGACCGATGCCTTGTCTTTACCGGCCTTTAATTCGTGGCTGACGACTTCGAATTCATATGACAAATCCGGAAAGCCCGATTTCAATTCTTTGGACACACGCAAAATGGATTGATCCAGTGACTGCCCGGCCTCGACACAGACCAGCATCATATCAAGGCTGTCGGGAAACCCGTTTGTGATCGCCTCTTGCCGCGATGCCTGACGGCGCGTGACCCAGTATTTTGGCCCCATGTATCCTGCACCCGCCGGCACAAGGATCATCATGATCAAGTCTTGGGTCGTGACCTCGCCTTGTTGCATTTTCAAAAGCGCATAAAGCCCGCCCAAAACCAGCCCGAGAATACCCAAGGTAAACTGCGCGAAGTAGTACATGCGCACGGCATTCTTAGAATGGTAACCTGCTTGCACCAGCTTGAGCTTGATCGCGGAATATTCCTCCTGATCCTGCGGCTCGAGGAAGTTGGCATATTTATCCAACTTGTCATTGCTTTGGGCTGCGCGCAGTTTTTCACCCTTCTGGGTTTCTTTGCGCGGCGCCGCCTTGAGGCGATCAAGCGGATCATCCTGCTTTTTGAGCAGCACAGGCAAGGTCAGCAAAATCAAAAAGACGCCGAGCATACCCACCAACATCAGCGGCCCAAACGGCCCCAGCATATCAGTGATCATGGTGTTTAGCTTTTCCATCAATTTGATCCCTTAAACTTTAATATCAACAAGCGCGCGCATGACGAAAAGGTTCGCAATCAGCAGGCCGGCCACGACGAGGCAGGCTGGAATGAATTCCGGCGCTTCCATCACTTCGTCAAAATAGGTGGGTTCAATGACGTTCACGCCGATCATCGCGATGATTGGAAAACCCGACAGCAGTTTGCCAGACCATTTCGCCTCGGCGGTGATCGCATTGACACGACGGAAAAGACGGAACCGCGCGCGGATCACCTTTGCCAAACCATCAAGGATTTCGGCAAGGTTACCACCAGATTGCTGCTGGATCGTTACGGCCACGGCAAGGAACCGCATATCTTGCATATCCAAACGCTCAGCCATTGCCTTGAGGCATTCCCCGATGTCGCGGCCATAGGCGGCCTCGTCCGAAATGACCCCCATTTCAGTGCCAAGCGGATCGGCGACCTCGCTTGCGACAATCGCAATCGCGGAGTTGAACGGGTGGCCAACACGCAAGGATCGCACCATCAGCTCAATCGCTTCGGGCAGCTGTTCTTCGATCATTTTCATGCGTTTGGAGGCTTTGTTATTAATCCAGACAAATACACCGCCGACGCCCATCAAAATAGCGATCACAATGCGGACTTCGTTGCCGACGCCAGTGCCGATCATCAAACCAGCATAGGCCACCACGGTCACGACGCCCATCAACATAATCAGTTGAGGGGGGGTAAACGCGATGTTCGCCTTCTGGGCTTTGGTCGCCAAAATAGAATACAGCGGGATGCTGCGCGATTTCATGTGCTGGGTCATTTCCTTGCGGAGCTGTTCCAACACTTGCTCGCGCCCGCCGCCTTTTTCCAAAAGCTCGAGGCGGCGGTTCACCTTGCCGTTCATGCTGATCGATTTGCCAAAAATCACCAGATAGGCGCCTTGGACAATCGCGATCACCGCGACAAAGATCATGATATAGATGACTGGTGCTGCAGAAATCATTGCAATTTACTCCGCGACCATAGGTTCGAAAATCTGCGGTGGCAGGTCATAGCCCCACAATTTAAAGCGGTCCGCATAGTGGCTGCGCACGCCCGTGGCCGTAAAATGGCCGATGATTTTGTTTTCCGGCGTCAGGCCAACGCGCTGATAACGGAACACCTCTTGCATCGAAATCACGTCACCCTCCATGCCGGTAATCTCGGTGATGGATGTCATGCGGCGCGAACCATCTTGCAGGCGCGACGCCTGCACGATCAGGTTCACCGCAGATGAAATCTGGCTGCGCACGGCCTTAAGCGGCATCTCGATCCCGGCCATCGCGATCATGTTTTCCAGACGCGACACGCCATCACGCGCAGAGTTGGCGTGGATAGTGGTCATCGACCCGTCGTGGCCAGTGTTCATCGCTTGCAACATGTCGATCACTTCTTCGCCACGCGTTTCACCAACGATGATGCGGTCGGGGCGCATGCGCAGTGCGTTTTTCAAACAATCGCGGGGCGATACTTCGCCTTTGCCTTCAACGTTTGGCGGGCGGCTTTCCATCCGGCCAACATGGGTCTGTTGCAGTTGAAGTTCGGCCGTATCCTCGATCGTCAGGATGCGTTCGTTGTTATCGATAAATGATGACAGCGCGTTCAACGTCGTCGTTTTACCGGAACCCGTACCGCCCGATACAATCACGTTCAGGCGGCATGCGACGGCGGCTTGCAAATAGGCCGCCATTTCTTCGGTAAAAGCACCAAAATCGACAAGGTCTTCAATGCCGAGCTTGTCCTTTTTAAACTTACGAATGGACACAAGGCTGCCATCCACGGCGACAGGCGGCACCATCGCGTTAAATCGAGACCCGTCTTGCAAGCGCGCATCGACATACGGGTTGGATTCATCAACACGACGGCCCACGGCGGATACGATTTTGTCGATGATCCGCAGCAGGTGCTTTTCGTCCTTGAACGTGATGTCGGTCAGTTCCAGCTTGCCGTCGCGTTCCACGAAAACCTGCTGCGGGCCGTTCACCAAAATATCGTTGACAGTTTCGTCCTTTAGCAGCGTCTCGAGCGGGCCAAGACCTGTGACCTCAAAAAATAGATCCTGGGTCAGTGTCTGGCGCTCTTCGCGGTTCAAAACGATGCCCATATCCTCAAGGGATTCCATCGCAATCGCGTTGATTTCGGAACGCAGGTCAGCCTCGGACGCAGTTTCAAGCGCGGCAAGGTTCAGGTTATCAAGCAGGGCTTTGTGCAGCTCCAACTTGATCTCGCCCAAACGCTCTTTGCGCTTTTTGTCCTTATCGGCTGTCTCTACCTTGCCGCCATTGGATTTCGGCATGGCGCGCATCAACGATTGGCGCGGGGCATCTGCTGGTGCTGCGGCAGGGACTGCTGCGAGGTTCGGTTTCGCAGTGGCTGGTTTCGCAGGTGTTGCACCCGTCTTTTTATATTTGGAAAACATGGTCTATTCCTTAGCCTTGGGCCACAGCTTCATCAGCTTGATTGACGTCGTGAACCGATTTCGCGAGCTTCGCGATCTCCTTGCGCAACGCGTTTTTCGGTAATGCCAGCCCAAGCGGTGAGCCGTGATCGTTGGTTTGCGTGACCTGTTTGCCGCCATCGGGCATCATCACGTCGATGGAAATGCCAAGGCTTTCCGCCAAACGCTTGATCCGGCTTTTGCCATTCAGATCGGTAAACCCTGGCGCGCGGTTCATCACAAACCGCAGCTTATCAAACGGCAATTCTTCTGATTGAAGCGCGCGTTTCAGGCGCAGCGTATTTTGCGCACAGCGCATATCCAATTCAATCATGGCGAAGTAAACATGCGCGGCCTCAAGAACGGTTTGGGACCACTCAACCATCGTGGATGGCATGTCGATGATGACGTAGTCAAAATTATCGCGGGCCATATCGATGATGCGGCTAATGTCTTGTGTCGTGAACATGTCGAGCGGGATCATATCCGTGGGCGCTGTCAGCACATGGATTTTTTGCTCGAACGGCAAAAGCGCCTGCATAAACGATTCGCTGTCCATCGATTCAGTGTCGGACAGGACCTCCATCACGGTTTCGCGGCGCGGAAGATCGAGATAGGTCGAGGTCGTGCCAAACTGCAAATCCAGATCAAGGATACAAACGCGCGGGTTGCTGTCCTTGGCCACATTGGCCAGTTCCCATGCAAGGTTCACCGCGAATGTCGTCGCACCGGTGCCACCGGCCATGCCGTGCACGGGGATCACGACCCCATTATGGTTGCTGGATGACTTGAGCTTTTTTTCCTCGTCTTTGGGTTCAACATAGACCTGCTCTGGCGGGGTTAGAACACGCTCGATCGCGCGGCCCAATTCATGCTCCGGCAGCGGGTAGGGGATAAACTCGTCGCCACCTTCGCGCAAAAGCTGGTGCAGCGCAGCAGGGCTTACGTCCTCCGTGATCAAGATGACCTTGATTTCACGGGTTTTTGCTGCCCGAATAATCGTCGCAATCTGGTCAATGCGGTCTTCGTCATCGTGGTCCATCGCGATGGTCACAAACTGAAGACCGTCTGCCTCTGATTGCTGCAAATACGCGGCCGCATCATCGAATGACAAGTCACCCCAGTTTTCACCCAAGGCGGTTTCCATGTCCTCAATCAAGAGGTCGAATATTTGCACGTCTCGGCTAATCGTACAGGCCGTGATGGTCTGTGGATCGGATTTCATTACTGCGCTACTCATTTAACTCGTCCTTTTGTGTTTGGGGCGCATTCCCACCTTGCCGCATCAATGTGAAAATCACGTCAACGCAAAACGGTGAGGCAACTCTCCCAAACCGGATTCGGTCTCGGAGTTAACCCTTTGGACTGTTTGTGAGGGGCAATCGTGTCCAGATTTGGACAAAAAGATCGTCATTGTTTGGTATCTTGCGACGATCTGGGTATTTTCGGGCTGTTGTTCACGCAAAATAGATGCGTGAACACTCAAATTTTATGAAATTATTGACCTGTCGCGGCGGTAACATCGGTTTCGGGAACGGCGCTGCCAATATATTCACGGAAAATCACCTGTGCATATTTGCCGTTCAGAACGCTTGGGTGGTTGCCGACGAAACCGGATACTTCGGTCACAGTACGGCGGTTGCGGCGCTCCATTTCGCTTGTCGACACGGCAGGGCGCGTTTCACCAAATGAAACCACGGCCTCAAGGCGGGACCTTGAAATTCCCTGACTTGTCAAATAAATCACTGCGGCTTGCGCACGGCGCAGCCCCAAACGGCGGTTGTACGACTGGCTTCCCACCAAATCCGTGTGGCCAAAGACCTTAAAGCGGACTTCCGGGAATTGTTTGATCCATGTGGCTTGCTGGCGCAATGTCGCGCGTGCCGTTTCATCCAATGCGGTGGAATTGAACGGGAAGGTGATCGTGGTGTTCACTTCTGACGCAAAACGGCGGCCAAGGTTAATTGCGATATCAGCCTGACCCGACTGGATACGCGAATTGTTCAATGTGGCAGCGCCAAAGTTGCCGTCATCAATGCGAAAGCCAGCGGGGCGGTTAAAATCGTCCCGAATATCTTTGGTTTGTGCGCATGCACCCAAGATCAGGCACGCGGCGGTTGCTGTCAGAATGGTTTTCATCAGCCGGGGTCCTTATCAATCATCAAGCACGTAGCCGTAAGAGCCACTAAAGTCTTGGCGCGCAACTTCGCCAGCGCCACCGGATTTTGGTGCGGCGTCGGCCGCAACGCGGCCAAACAGGAACAAATCACGTTCGGTCGGGGGTTGTACGCGGTCCGTTGGCAACGCCAGAACTTCGCCGCGCGTCGGTGTGACCAAATGCGGTGTCACGATAATCACAAGCTCGGTCTGGCTGCGCGCATATTCCGCACTGCGGAACAGGGCACCAAGGATCGGAATGTCGCCAACCCAAGGCACTTGGCCGTTTAGATCAACAAAATCATCCTGCAACAGGCCCGCAATGGCAAAGCTTTCGCCGTCGCGCATTTCAACAGTTGTCGATGTTTCACGCCGTTTGAATGCGTCAATCGAGAAACCGTTGGTCGTAAACCCGTTTGCACTGTCCAGCGACGAGACCGCAGCCGACAACTCGAGGTTAATGATATCGCCGTCGATCACACGCGGTGTGAAATTCAGCTCGACGCCGAAAGGCTTGTAAACAACGGTGATTGACCCGCCGTCTTGGGCCACGGGAATAGGGTATTCGCCACCGGCAAGGAATTTTGCTTCTTGGCCGCTCAAGGCGGTCAGGTTCGGTTCGGCCAATGTGCGCACAACGCCGCGCGATTCCAGTGCTTCGAGCAGAATGCCGACTTCGACACCGCCTGCGTTAAAACCAAACAGGAATGCACCATTGTTCGAATTTGCCGCGGGCAGGCCGCCGTTCAACGACGATGTCGCAGAGCCGGAGTTCGCAAGCGAGTTCGTGCCAGCCGACAGGCCAAGTCCGTTATTCAGCGTGCTGCCTTGTAACGCGATGGACGACGAAAGTGATTTGCTGACGGATCGCTGCATTTCCGCAAAACGGACCTTCAACATGACTTGTTGTGTGCCGCCAACGGACATCAGGTTCGACACACGATCAGGTGCATATCGTTGGGCCAATTCCATGGCGCGATCCAGTCGCGCGATCGAACTTACGGTGCCAGACAAAACGATACCGTTGTTGGCGGTGCGCACTTCGATATTCTCGCCCGGCAGGATCTGCTCAAGGCGTTCCTTGAATTCGGCGATATCGGGGGTCACGTGAATTTCCACGTTTGTGATCAGACGACCATCACCACCCAAAAGCGTGAGCGTGGTGCGCCCTGGTTCCTTGCCCAACACATAGATTGTGCGGTCAGACAGGGATGAAATATCCGCAATGCCGGGGTTGGCGATGGACAGTTCCGTAAACGGACTGTCGCTCTCGACGACAACCGCGCGGTTCATCGGCACATTCAGCGCGCTTGATGGCGCGCCGCGCATCACACGCAACGTCTCGGACTGCGCAACCGAAGGGACTGCCCCAACGGCCAAAACAAAGCTGGCCGCGACCGCTTTGATAATATTCTTATACGTCATGGTGACCTGCCTCTCCGATCACGCCTCATTTTATGGGTCTTTTTTGCCCATGTTTGGCTAACACTGCCCCGAAACGATAATTATTGCAAGAATCAATGCGTTGCTGGTCATAACTGATGTGGATAAGTCGCAGCCCGTGATCCGGTGGATGAAAAAGGCGCACCTGCCAATGTCAGATGCGCCTTAATATTTATCAAAGATATTCGTGGCTTAGTTGGTGCAGGGGATCGGGATTTCCAGAACCTCGGCGCCCCGACGTGTCTTGATTGTGCAGACCTTCTCAACTTGAACGGGTTCTGTCTGGGCAATAATCGGTTCGTCAGCCAAGCCAAGCAAGGCGCGTTGGTCAACAAGGATCTCGGTTGACACCGTATCGTCGTCGTCACCAACCAGTGACAATGACAGCGCGCCGCTGGATTGGGCTTGAGCCAGAATGGCCACGTCTTGTGGCGACACCTGAACCGTGACCGTGCGGGCAATGGATGCACCGTTACGTTCACCATCAGATGTTTGGTCAATCGCGATGATTTCGACGGCGGATTTGATCAGCTGTGTAAATGACTGGCGACCAGAGTTTTCGACAACACCCGTCCAGTACACGTCAACGCGGTCGGTCGGGCGCAAGAAACCGGACACACCACTTGCGACATCAACCTTGATCGTGAATGCACGCATCCCGCGTGTCAGGCGACTTGTAATGCCAGCATCGCGGCCCGGTTCGGTCACTTTTACCGATAAAATAGGCTCGTTTGCTTCCATCTGGCGCAGAACGACGCGCGGGACGTCAACGCCCTCGGGGAATAAATCCTCCAACGTGGAATATGCCCCTTCCGGCACGTAAGCCACGGCATAATCAATCAACGCAATATCTTCTTCGGTGATCGGTTCACCGTACATGATCGTGCGTGTCGGTGCATAAACTTGGGTCGTCGGAACAACCTTCGCGGCTTTCGCTCGTTCTTGGGCAAGCGCAGTTTCCTGCTGGCTTACAAACCCTTGAACCATATAGACAGCAAAGCCCGCAAGGCCCATGCCAACCAGCAATACCAGTCCAAATAGTGCGCGCATTGTCGTACCTCATTTCATTTTGGTTTCAGGCATTCGGGTGCCTGTTGTAGGGGGCTTACCTTGGCCAGCGTTACGGCGTGATGTGCGATTCAGTATTGGCCTGGATGCGCTCACCCACCAAAATTGTCTCGTCGCGAATGCCGATAACGACGGCGCCTGCCAAAATGACGATTGCCGCAGTAATAACGACCCAATCGACCGTTACGGCGCCAGTTTCGTCGTTTAGAAATCTCTCGATCATATGTTTCATAGCTTGATCCGATACTCATACTGTTTCACTGGCTTCATCATGCCCACGCTTTGCGGCGCATTGGTGGCAGTACAGTGCTTTTTAAGTGATAAATGATTGCTAGGTCGTTAAACGCAAAAGGGGCCGCACCACATAGTCGTGATGCGACCCCGGATGTTTTACACCAATTATGGCGTAACGAGAGCAGTCATGTCGCCGCCAACGTCAGCAGCCAGATCAGTCGCGCCAGTGGAAACGGAACCACCAACAGCAGCGCCAAGCAGAACGATTGCAGCTGTCAAAACAACCCAATCAACTGTGACTGCGCCGGATTCGTCGTTTTTGAAGTTTTTGATAAAGTTAAGCATTGTAGTCCCTCCTCAGGGTATCGCTAGATTTCAATTTAAACCTTGTCGGATCATATCGAACCGGCCTCTTATTGGCTCAATCCCCGTCTTGGTTGAACATGTTTTGACCCACAAATGGGGCGGGAATTAGACCGCAATCGCGCCATTTTGGACACCGCGCAGAAAGGGGCTAATTTTCTATTAATATATTGATTTGTAATGATTTATTTATGGAACGCGATCAGATTTTATCATGCCATTGAACACGTTTTGTGGCCAATACATCCCTAAGTCATAAGATTGTTTCTGATTGGGTCGCTAGGCCTGCAGAATTCTGCGATAAACATACCAATAAAAAACGACAGGCATGACCTCTTATGTATATCAGACGCTCTTTTTGCGCCGCATTTACCGCTATTGCGCTATTGGCTGGCCCTGTGGCTGCAGAATCGTCGCGGCTGCAGGCCGACTTTTCCTTCAAGCGGGTCAAAGTCCCATCGCGGACGACCGCATCACCACGGATCACCGTTCAAATTGATCCCAACGCGCCAAGCGGCCCCGCGGCTCCTGCCGCTGCGGGCACGCCTGTTGTAAATAGTGCCGTTGCAGCAGCCGTTCCCAAAATCACCGGACTGGAATGGTTCTGGTTGGCCGTATCGCCCAAGCTTGACGACAGTGGCCCCGGCCGTCTGGAGCTTGCTTTGCGCGAAATTGCGAACGCGCCCGACGGCAAGGCGGTGCCAACACCGCGCCTGCAGACATTACAAGGCATCGCAAATACGCATGGTTTGGATATTTTGCGCGCCACTGTTGGTACAAAGGTGTCGCCCGCCTTGGTGCTTGCGCTGATTTCAATCGAAAGCGCGGGTCAGGTCGAAGCAGAAAGCCATGCTGGCGCCGTGGGACTGATGCAGCTTATGCCAGCCACTGCGGAACGGTTTGGCGTCACCGACCGTGTGAACCCGTCCGAGAATATCAAAGCGGGCGTGGCTTACCTCGCGTGGTTGATGGATCATTTTGACAATGACCCGATCCTTGTGCTTGCTGGTTATAATGCGGGCGAGGGCGCGGTCGGTAAAAACAACGGCGTGCCGCCCTATGCCGAAACCCGTGCCTATGTGCCCAAGGTGCTTGCCGCGTGGACCATTGCGAAAGGGCTGTGCCAGACGCCGCCGCAACTTATCACCGATGGCTGCGTGTTTCATAACAACGGGGCGTGACCTGCTGACAGGTCGTGGCTCCGGCGGGGATGTCTATCTCCCGATGCGGCGCCTGACCTGACGCGCGTTGCTTGGTTCAAAATGTCCCAGCCGAAGGCAATAAGTTTATACGATGGCCGCCTCTGTCGCGTCGCGCAGCTCTTGCTCGCTCACACCCTGAGCTGTCTCAACGATTTTCAAACCACCCTCGACAACGTCCAGCACGCCGAGGTTGGTGATAATACGGTCAACGACTGCGGTGCCGGTTAACGGCAGGGTGCATGCCTTCAGGACTTTGCTCGCGCCGTGTTTATTCGTGTGGTCCATCACGACAACAACACGGCCAACGCCAGCCACAAGGTCCATCGCGCCGCCCATGCCCTTGACCAGCTTGCCCGGGATCATCCAGTTCGCCAGATCGCCGTTTTCGGCCACTTCCATCGCGCCAAGGATCGCCATCGCGATTTTGCCGCCGCGGATCATGCCAAATGACTGCGCGCTGTCGAAATACGCGGTTTGGGGCAGTTCCGTAATCGTCTGCTTGCCCGCATTGATCAGGTCCGCGTCAATATCATCCTCGGTCGGGAAGGGGCCCATGCCCAACATCCCGTTCTCCGATTGCAACGTCACTTCTACACCGTCAGGTATATAGTTGGACACCAAGGTCGGGATCCCGATGCCAAGGTTCACATATGTGCCATCTTCAAGCTCTTGTGCCGCGCGTGCGGCCATTTGGTTGCGATCCCACATATTATGCGCTCCTGACTGTGCGTTGTTCGATACGTTTCTCGTGATCGCCTTGGATGATCCGGTGCACGTAAATCCCCGGCAAGTGGATGTGATCAGGGTCAAGCGACCCTGTCTCCACGATCTCTTCTACTTCTACCACGCAGGTTTTGCCGCACATGGCCGCAGGCGGGTTAAAATTGCGCGCGGTTTTGCGGAACACCAGATTGCCTGTCGCGTCGGCCTTCCATGCTTTCACAATCGCCAGATCAGCGAAGATGCCTTCTTCCATGATGTATGTCTCACCGTTGAAATCGCGGTGGTCTTTGCCTTCCGCAATCACGGTGCCAACGCCGGTTTTCGTGTAAAACCCGGGGATGCCGCAGCCCCCTGCGCGCATCCGTTCCGCCAAGGTGCCTTGCGGATTAAATTCCAGCTCAAGCTCGCCGGACAGATACTGGCGCATGAATTCGGCGTTCTCACCAACGTAAGAGCTGATCATCTTTTTGACCTGCTTGGTATGCAGCAAAATACCGATGCCAAAATCATCGACGCCCGCGTTATTGGACGCAAACGTCAAATCCTTGGTGCCTGCGTCCTTGATCGCGGACAAGAGCAATTCAGGAATTCCGCACAGGCCAAAGCCGCCGGACGCGATAAACATGCCGTCATGAAGCAAGCCATCAAGGGCCGCCGCAGCATTTGGATAAATCTTTTTCATGGGGTTCTCCGGTTGTTGCACGGAGTGTTGCCGCGCAGCAGGTCCAGAGTCAAATAGAATGCTGCGATGCGGCGGATATTTTGCAACCGGTTGCAAAATATCCGCGCAAGGTCATTCTTTCTTGGCAGCAGGCTTTTTCTTAGGCGCTGCTTTCTTCTTGGCGGCGGGTTTTTTCGCTGCTGCTTTCTTTTTGGCAGGGGCCTTTTTCTTGGTGACCTTCTTGCCGGTTTTGGCGGCGCGTTCTTCGATCAGAATAACAGCCTGATCGAGCGATAGATCAGCAGGTTCAATCGTGTCGGGGATCGTTGCATTGATCTTTTCCCACTTCACATAAGGCCCGTATTTGCCGTCATAGACGTTGACAGCACCACCAGCCTCGGGGTGTTCACCCAGCTCGTGGATCGGAGCAGCAGCCTTGCCACGTGATCCGCGACTGGCGACTTTCTCGGCCAGCAACTGCACCGCGTGGTTCATGCCCACGGTCCAGACATCCTCGATCCCCGGCAGGTTGGCATTCGTGCCCCCCTTGAACGACGTCGTCTCGGCGTGTTTCAGGTAGGGGCCGTAGCGACCCAAGTTCGCCCAGACGTTCACGCCATCTTCTGGATGTGTGCCGATCAGGCGCGGAAGCTCTAGCAGGCGCAATGCCTCCTCGATGCCAATCTCTTCTGGGTCCCAGCCTTCGGGGACACCTTGGCGCGGGGGCTTTTTGTTGTCTTCGGTCACTTCGCCGCGCTGCACATAGGGGCCGAACCGGCCCTTGAACACGCGGATCGGATCGCCCGCATCTTCGCCCAGCAGTTTGCCTTCGGGCGGGATGGCGGATGCCTCGGCCTCGGGATTTGGCGGACCAAATGCGCGGGTGTAGCGGCATTCAGGATAGTTGGAACACCCGATAAACGCGCCGCCGGACCGTGCGGTGCGCATCGACAGCCGCCCAACGCCACAGTTCTGGCAAAGCCGCGGATCGCCGCCGTCTTCCAGTGGTGGGAAAAGATGTGGCTCCAGCACCTCGTTGATTTTTTCAAGCACTTCGGTGATCCGCAGATCTGACGTCTCGCCAATTGCGGCGGAAAAATCAGTCCAGAAGTTGCGCAGCACCTTCTTGTAGTCGGCATCACCCGCGCTGACCTCATCAAGCTGGTTTTCCAGATCGGCGGTAAAGTCATAGCCGATGTATTTACGGAAATAATTGGTCAGAAACGCGGTGACCAAACGGCCCTTGTCCTGCGGGATCAGGCGGTTTTTGTCCTTTTCGACATAACCGCGATCCTGAATGGTGGTCACGATCGACGCATAGGTCGACGGGCGGCCAATACCCAGCTCTTCCATACGTTTCACCAGCGTCGCCTCGGTGTAGCGGGGCGGCGGCTGGGTGAAATGCTGTTCGTTCTCGACCGACTTCTTGGCAGATGCCTCGCCTTGGCTGATCTGGGGCAAACGCTTGTCGTCATCATCGACCACGGCGTCGTCTTTGCCTTCCTCGTATACGGCAAGGAAGCCGTCAAACAACATCACCTGCCCGTTGGCGCGCAGCATGACTTGCCCGTCAGCAGACCCGATATCAACGGCTGTGCGTTCCATACGGGCGGCGGCCATCTGGCTGGCGATGGTCCGTTTGTAGATCAGGTCGTACAGCTTGCGCTGATCGGAATCGAGGATTTTGGCATCCTCGGTCGCAACCATCAAATCGGTCGGGCGCACACATTCGTGGGCTTCTTGGGCATTCTTGGCCTTGTTTTTGTAAACACGGGCCTCGGCGGGGACGTAATCGGCGCCGAACTTCTTGCCAATCGCGTCGCGGGCCTGCGCCACGGCTTCTGGTGCCATGTCGATGCCGTCGGTCCGCATATATGTGATCAGGCCGGCCTCGTACAACCGCTGTGCAACCGACATTGTCTGGCGTGCGCCAAAGCCGAATTTGCGGCTCGCCTCTTGTTGCAATGTCGACGTCATGAACGGCGGCGACGGGTTGCGCGACGCAGGCTTTGCCTCCACCGACTGCACCGTCAAATCACGGCTGTTGATCGCTTGCACGGCCAGCTCGGCCTGCGTCGCATCCGCGATATCGAATTTATCCAGTTTCTTACCAGCAAGATGGGTCAGGCGGGCGTCATATGTCGCCCCGCGCGGGTTTTCCAACAGCGCCTTCACCGACCAGTATTCGCGGTTTTTGAATGCCTCGATTTCGGTCTCTCGCTCGCAGATGATCCGCAGCGTCACCGATTGCACCCGCCCCGCAGACCGCGACCCTGGCAGCTTGCGCCACAGCACGGGCGACAGGTTAAAACCGACAAGGTAATCCAATGCGCGGCGCGCCAGATAGGCGTCCACCAGCGGCACGTCAACCTGACGCGGGTTCTTCATCGCCTCGGTCACAGCCGCCTTGGTGATCGCGTTGAAAACAACCCGCGATACGGGCGTATCTTTTTTGATGACTTTCTTGGCAGTCAGCGCCTCTTGCAGGTGCCAGCTAATCGCCTCGCCCTCGCGGTCGGGGTCGGTCGCGAGGATGAGTTCGTTGTCGTCCTTCAGCGCATCAACAATCGCCTTGATGTGCTTTTTGCTATCGGTCGCGATCTCCCATTTCATGTGGAAATCTTCGTCCGGCAACACCGACCCGTCCTTGGGCGGTAAGTCACGAACATGACCATAAGAGGCGAGCACGGTATAGTCGCTGCCCAAATATTTGTTAATTGTCTTGGCCTTAGCAGGCGATTCGACGACGACGACTGGCATATAACTCTTTCAAATTCAGGAGTGTTGACGCGGAGTATTCAACATGTGGTTGGCCGCAAAGGAATGTCAATCGTCACAAATGTCAAAGGGGAATGTTTGCGCAACTTGCGTCAGAACCGCCGTTGGTCCCTAGTCTGCGAGCGACAAAAGCCCGCCGCGCTGGCGTTTGATCCGCCCGTCAAGTTCGAGCGAAACAATCGCAGGGGCCACCGCTGTGGGGGCCGCGCCAAGGTCACGGATCAATTGATCTTCGGCCACCGGAGACGGGCCGAGGCGTTGCAAGATTTGATCGTGAATGCCGGCCACGTCACGCAGGGTTCTGGTCTGCGTGGTGACAGGGGCAGGCGCATCATGCCGCGCTATCGGACCCAATGCCTCGATCACGTCGGCGGCACCCCGCACCAGCGTGGCCCCGTCGCGGATCAACATGTTGCAGCCCGCCGTGCGTGCATCAAACGGATGACCCGGAACCGCGAGGACCTCGCGCGATTGGTCAAGCGCATTGCGTGCGGTGATCAGGCTGCCGGACTTTGCCGCGGCCTCGATCACGATCACGCCGCGTGCCATGCCGGAAATGATGCGGTTGCGTGCGGGGAAGTGGCGGGCCTGCGGCTGTACACCCATCGGCATTTCAGACAGGCGCAAACCTGATTTCGCCATGTCTTGGGCAAGCGCGCTATTTTCGGACGGATATATCGTGTCGACGCCACCTGCCTGCACCGCGATTGTTCCGGTTGGCAGGCTCGCGATATGGGCC
>ENA-ORXM01003606-ORXM01003606.1-marine-metagenome-genome-assembly--contig:-NODE-3606-length-15078-cov-4.192520_pt1 | contig 15078 bp, 10 predicted proteins | sample MGYA00237867_ERZ511480 | MGnify/ENA primary metagenome ERZ511480 (study PRJEB26309, sample SAMN06266103) | marine metagenome | isolation source: Algal blade | place: United Kingdom:Sidmouth, United...
GAGCGCAGCGAAGGCGGCGCGCGCGCCAACCAGCGCGATGATAACCGGCGGGGCGATAGCTCGCGCGGCGGAAATTATCGTAATGATAAACGCAGCGATCAACGCAGCGATGGCCGCAATTCGGGAGGCCGCTCGGAAGGGCAGCTCAAAACACGCAGCGATAACCGTAGCGAGCGTAATGATCGTTCCGAAGGGCGCGGAAATTCGTCGCAGCGCGATGACGGTCCGAACGCCAACCGGCCCAAGCGCAACAGCCACAAACGCGGCGGACCGCCATCTGCGGCGCGCGATGGCGGTGAAGGAAAACGCCGTAACTATGGCCCGAAAAAGGGCGGTCACGCAGGGCAAGACGGCCAGCCGAGCCGGGGCGGACAACGTCACGGCAGCGGCAATGGCCAGCGCCGTTCAGGCTAAAAGCTACGAACATGCGCCGCCCTGCGGGTAAACCGGGGGCGGCGCTTTTAATGGCGGAAGTGGCGCATTCCGGTGAGCACCATCGCAAGCCCGGCGGCGTCTGCTGCTGCAATAACCTCATCATCGCGCATTGATCCGCCGGGTTGAATAACCGCGGTGGCGCCCGCTTCCACAGCGGCCATCAATCCGTCGGCGAACGGGAAAAACGCATCGGATGCAACGGCACTGCCGTTCGTCTTGGGCGCGGCCCAACCATAGGTTTCAGCAGCTTCGGCGGCTTTTGCAGCGGCGATCCGCGCGCTGTCGCGGCGGTTCATCTGGCCAGCACCGACGCCAGCCGTCGCTCCGTCCTTGGCATAGACGATGGCGTTCGACTTCACATGTTTGGCAACCGTCCATGCAAATCGGCAATCGGCCATTTCCTGTTCGGTAGGCGCACGTTTCGTCACGATTTTCAGATCGTCCTCCCCGATTGCACCATTATCCCGCGATTGCACCAGCAGCCCGCCGCTGATGGTTTTCATCGTGAATCCATCCCGGTCCGAATTCGGCAATTCCCCGGTTAGCAGCAAGCGCAGATTTTTCTTTTTGGAAAAGACAGCGCGGGCGGCATCGTCAGCATCAGGCGCCGCGACCACTTCGGTAAATATCTCGGTAATCGCCTCGGCTGTCGGCCCATCCAGCGGACGGTTCACAGCCACAATTCCGCCAAAGGCAGACACGCTGTCGCATTCCAGCGCCATGCGGTAGGCATCAATCAACGTATCCGCACTGGCGACGCCGCACGGATTGGCGTGTTTGACGATCACAACAGTTGGCGGCCCGCCGGCAAATTCGGCGACCAGCTCCAACGCGGCATCGGCATCGTTGAAATTATTGTAGCTCAGCTCCTTGCCCTGCAATTGCTCAGTGCCCACCAGCGCGCCTTCGCCTGCGCTATTTCCTGAATAGAACGCCGCCTGCTGATGCGGATTTTCGCCGTAGCGCAACGTTTGTTGCAACGTGAAACTGATCGGCAACGTTCGCGGAAACGGCGTTGCGGCCATCGCGTCTTCGCCCAGCGGGTTGGTATAGGCATCATCCCATGCAAACCAGTTCGCAATCGCGGCATCATACGCCGCTGTGGCAGCATATGCCTTTGCCGCCATGCGCGTGCGAAAGCCCAGATGGGTCGCGCCGCCCGTCTCCTCCATCTCGGAAATCAGATTATCATAGTCTGATGGGTCGGTTATGATGGTAACAAAATTGTGATTTTTCGCAGCACTGCGCACCATGGATGGCCCGCCAATATCGATATTCTCGATAATCTCGTCGCGCTCTGCCCCGCGAGCCACTGTCTGCGCAAACGGATAGAGATTGACGACCACCAGATCAATTGCGCCAATGTCATGCGCCTTCATCGCGTCTGCATGTTCCGGATTGTCGCGCACCGCGAGCAGCCCGCCATGCACTTTGGGATGCAGCGTTTTAACGCGGCCATCCATCATTTCAGGAAAACCGGTCAGATCGGAGATATCAACGACTTTCAGGCCCGCTCCTCGCAGCGCCTTTGCCGTGCCGCCGGTTGATACCAGCTCAACATCACGTTTCGCAAGCGCCAGCCCCAACTCGGCAAGCCCTGCCTTATCCGACACCGAAAGCAGGGCGCGTTTGATTTTCACTTCACTCATATACTGCAAATTCCCACGTGCTAAAACCTATCCCAAAAACCTGAATTGCCATCCCACCGATAGCCCGCCCTTGTCGGTTTCGGCCGCCACAATGATCTGCTGTGTCGGGTGAGGTTTCCCGTCGCCATCGACCCACAGGCTGTCGTCGATTTCCACTCTGCCGCCGCCTGCTGCGAACAGCCACGACGTGCCGTTGGCCAACCGTAAAATGAACGCGCGTTCATTCTCGCCCGCCGCTATTTCTATATTTGGCCCGATATGGAACCGCAGATATGATGTTACGCCTTCTTTTGGCCTGCCGCTTTTAATCCCCCTGCCAGCGGGCAGCAGGATATCCTCCCCGCGTAGTTCCAGACCGTCGCTGCGCATGATCAGCAACCGGCTGTGCAGGAAACCGAAATTGCGCGCATAGCCATCATGGCTACATTCGATCCGCGTCGCTTTTTCAATGTCACGGCGTTCCAGCTCTACCTCGGTCACGCCTTTGCCCAGTTGCCCGCCGGGCAGGATGGCCGTGCTGTTCGTGTCGTCGATACACAGCGTGGAATGCGCCGCCGTTGTGCGAAGCCCGCGCGCCAGCGTTGCCGGGATGCTGGCCCCCACCAGCCCCGATCCGCCGCAGTTCACGACAATGCGCTGATCCTGATGCGACAGTTCAAGCGCGAGCGTCGAGGCGCAACCGGCGGAGAATTGTTTCGCGAGCGGCGGCGGCCCCGCATCAAGAAGCAGCACCGATTTGCCCGCCGCCACGCGCTGATACCCCCAATCGAGCGCCTGACGATGTGGCCGCGCGCGCACCCCGCTGGCATCGAGCAACGCGGTGATATGTGCAGCATCAATGTGGCCGCTGCCTTGCCACGCGCCAAGCCCGCCGTCCGAATGTGTCAGCCCCAACAGTGCCGGAACCGCACGGCCCAATGCATCGACCAGAAATTCCGGCGGCACTTCACCCACTGCATCATAGCTGCGGCGCAGCTTGCTGAGGATGCCGATCGCCTCCATCAACTGTTGCGGCGAGCGGGAAATCACACCGCCATCATCAAAGATCGTTTCCACCAGCGCATCGGCCAGCCCGCTTTCGCCGACCATGCGCCGGGCCTTTCCCTCTGGCAACAATAATGACGCCGCCACCACGCCGGTCCAACCGCATAGCCGCTGAAACCGGCTGCTGGCGCGCGGCGCAGACCGATCAAGATGCCGTGCCGTCCGTGCCAGATGATTGATGATCGACGAACGATAAACCGGATCGTTGCTCGACAAAATATAGGGTGCAAAAGCGGCAAGGTTCAAAAAGCGCCACGCACAATTTTCAACGCTCCACGCCGGTTCACGGATTTTCTTCACATTGCCCGTCAGCCAGCTTTCCGCCGTTTTGGCTGCTATCGATGCGCCTTCGCCATGATGTGTCACGGCCGCCAGATCGCGCAGCCAATCAAAACGGTGGATGTAATCGACCATGGCAGGCGGCAGGCGGGGATCATTGTAATTTATATCGGCGATGCCCTGCTCCATCCCCTGATAATGGAACCGCCGCAGCATCAGCGCCTTGCCCCGTGCGGTATCGGCGGGCAGCCCATCATCCGGCGTCGCCAGAAGGCGCAGCGGAAGCTTGCCCGTCAGCCGCGAACTGTGAAGCGGCGTGCGCCATGTCAGCTTATAGAAGGCGAGAGATATACGTTCGGACAAAGTCTGGCTGCCAGCATCGGACCGCACCATCAAAGAGCGCGAGGGCGCATCGGCCTCTGCATTCTTTTCCGGTGTATCTGCCAAATGCTTGTCCCTTTATGCGCTGCGCAATGCCGCGATATTGGCGGCATATTCGGATGGCCCACCTTTGAAAGTGGCCGTGCCGGCGACCAGCGTGTCTGCCCCTGCCGCTATCGCCAAAGGTGCGGTCTCTGCAGTGATGCCGCCGTCTACTTCCAGCCGGATGTCGCGCCCGCTATCATCTATCAATTTGCGGATGCTGCGAATTTTATCAAGCTGTGAATGGATGAATTTCTGCCCGCCGAAACCGGGGTTCACACTCATAACGAGAACCAGATCGATATCGCCCAGCAAATGTTCAAGGCAATCCACCGATGTCGCCGGGTTCAGCACGATGCCAGCTTTTTTACCGAAGGATTTTATGATCTGCACGGTGCGATGCGGATGATGCCCTGCTTCGGGATGGAAGCTGATGAAATCCGCACCGGCCTCTGCAAAATCCTGCACATATTGATCAACCGGTGAGATCATCAAATGCACATCGAACGGTTTATCACTATGCGGGCGCAGCGCCTTTACCACCGCCGGGCCGATCGTGATGTTGGGCACGAAATGCCCGTCCATAACATCGACATGCACCCAATCACATCCTGCGGCATCAATCGCGCGCACTTCCTCGCCCAGACTGGCAAAATCGGCGGACAGGATTGATGGGGCAATGCGGATCGGACTGTTCATCGCTGCGCCCTAACGAAGCGCAGGCCGTGAAACAACCCAAAGCCGCGAATTGCTTGTGGAAATTATCAGGCCGCTATGGCGCAACGAGAAGGCTCGCGAAAAAACCGTCGAGGCCTCCATTATCGGCAAGCATATGCGGCAATGTCCGAAGGTCGCCGTCGCTATTGGCCAGCTGGGTTCCCGGCAGAATATCGGGCAAACCATCCTGACGGGCAAAGCCCCGGTGCCGATCCAGAAAGCGCGCGATTTGATGCTCGCCCTCCTCCGGCTCCAGCGAACAGGTGGCGAAGATCAAACTGCCCGACGGTTTCAGCCAGCCCGCAGCCACATCCAGCATCTGTCCCTGCAGCTCGGCAAGCTCACCGATTTGCCGGTTACCGATCCGGTGCAGCACATCGGGATGCCGCCGGAATGTGCCGGTTGCGCTGCACGGCGCATCGATCAACACCGCATCGAACGGCGCGTCGCATGTCCAGTTCAGCACATCGGCCTGCACAATATCGGCGGACAGACCCGTCCGGTCCAGATTGGCCGATAACCGTTCAAGCCGCTTTGCCGATTTGTCGAGCGCAGTCACTTGCCATCCGGCCGCCGCCAATTGCATCGTTTTTCCGCCGGGCGCAGCACACAGATCGAGCACGCGTTTGCCGCCGCCTTCGCCTAGCATGCGGGCCGGAAGCGTCGCTGCCAGATCCTGCACCCACCATGCGCCCTCTTCAAATCCCGGCAGTTCTTCAATCGCGGTGCCGCGCGGCAAGCGAACATGCCCCGGCGCGAGGCTTTCCCCGCCAAACTGCTGCGCCCAATGCGCAGTCGCGCCATGATCCTTTAGCGCGATATCGAGCATGGGCGGATTGGCCAGCTGCTGTGATGCAGCGGCGATCATGTCCGCGCCCCATGCCGATTTCCAGCGCGCTTCAACCTCCCATGCCAGCGTAGGCGAAGCAGGCAGCTTGGCCCCGGCGCGAAACACCGCGCCCAAGATACCATGTACCAGCCGTTTCGGCCCGCCCGTGACGAGCGGCAATGCAGTGGCGATGGCCGCGTGGGGCGGCGTTTCAAGCCGTAACATCTGGGCGAGCGCCATGCGGATGACGTTACGGGCCTTGGCGTCATCGGCCAGCCGGTTGCGGGTCTGTGCATCTATCAGCAGATCAATATCGCGCATCCAGCGAAAGCTCTCCTGCGCAATCGCAATCGCCAGCGCGCGATCATTGGGTTGCAATCCCTTTGCCGCGCCGGATGCGGCCTGATCAAGCGGTTCTCCGCGGCGCAATACCGCATCAATCATGCGAAGCGCCGCCGTGCGCGCGGGAAGGCCGGGAACCGATTTGCTCATGCCACCGCGCTTAGGCGAGAAAATTTAATACGGATAGTTTTAATCACGGCCGAGCGGATTGAGCGCGCTTGCCTTTTTCCCGTTATCCTCATTGGGACGGCTGCCATACATTTGCTGGCTTAATTCTGCGGCGCTCGGCGCGCTGCCGCCGCCCATCTCGCCCGCGATATCGTGTAGCCGTGCAATCCGCGTTTCGGTTGCGGGATGCGTGGAAAACATCGCCTTCACGCCCGATGGCACAATGTAGAGCTGCGCTGTTGCGGGATTGCGCTGCACCGCCGCTGTTGGGCGCTGCGCTGCTGGCCCGGCAATTTTTTGCAGCGCACTCGCCAATGCCAGCGGCTTGCCTGAAATTTCAGCACCGCCGCGGTCTGCGCCATATTCGCGTGTCCGGCTGATCGCCATCTGCACGATCATCGCGGCAAAAGGCGCCACGAAAATCGCGGCCAGCCCGGCTATACCAGCATTACGATCGCGAAAGAAAATGCCGAAATTGGCCAGCATCGCAATCGCGCCCGCAATAGTTGCCACCATCGTCATGATTAACGTATCGCGGTTTTTCACATGCGCCAGTTCATGCGCCATTACGCCTTCAACCTCATCATCATTCAACATGTTGAGCAGGCCGGTTGTAGCTGCGACAGCCGCATTTTCAGGGTTGCGCCCTGTGGCAAATGCGTTCGGGCTATCCGTATCAATCACATATACCTTTGGCATGGGAAGCTGCGCCCGCTGAGCCAATCGCGCCACCATAGTGTAAAATGCGCCGCCGCTCGCGGCATCGACTTCGCGCGCGTTATGCATCTTCAGCACAATTTTATCCGCGTTCCAGAATGTGAACAGGTTCATCCCCGCTGCAACGACAAGCGCGATCATCGCGCCGCTGCGCCCGCCAATCATGAAGCCAAGCACCATGAATAGCGCCGTCAACGCAGCGAGCAGCATGGTGGTTTTCAGCATATTCATCTTGTATTACTCCGCTAGTGCACCCAATTTGGGGATGGGTAAGGACGCAATCAAGAAGGAAAACACCGATGGGCAAGCGTCCTGACCACGTAAAACCGCCAAAGCATCTGTCAAAAAACCCGCCGGTGCCAAAGCCGGAGCGCAAGGAATTTGTTGGCCGCGCTGAAGGGAAAATGGAAAATGACCCGGTGCGCTATGGCGATTGGGAACATGGCGGCATAGCCTGGGATTTCTAGCCTCCGATATATTTTTGCATGGCAGAAGATGTCACCGGAATCCACCAGTTGGAAAGCGCATCAATATCTGCGGCCCGCAACAATATCGGCAGGGCGAAACGCCCCGTTAAGGCTACTGCGCCATTCCCATCTGCCACAATATAAACGCCTGTTCCTCGGCGGTTTCATACACGCTGTTCCAACGGCCTGATTTGCCGCCATGGCCCGCACCCATATTCATTTTCATCAGCAACAGATTATCGTCGGTTTTCATCTCGCGCAGTTTTGCGACCATCTTCGCAGGTTCCCAATACGTGACGCGCGGATCGTTCAGCCCGCCGGTATATAGCATCGGTGGATATGCTTTTGCCTCGACCTGATCATATGGTGAGTAGCTGCGGATATATTCAAAATCCTCCTTACTCGTGATCGGATTGCCCCATTCGGGCCATTCGCCAGGTGTGAGCGGCAGGCTTTCATCAAGCATTGTGTTCAGCACATCGACAAACGGCACATGCGCAACAATCGCCCCGAACAGTTCCGGTGCCTGATTGGCGACAGCGCCCATCAGCTCGCCGCCCGCACTTCCGCCGCTCGCAGTGATTTTGCCTTCAGCAGTATAGCCCATGTCGATCAGCCCGCGGCCTGCATCGACAAAATCGTTAAAGGTATTCTTACGCTTCTTCAGCTTGCCATCGAGATACCATTGATAGCCCATATCATCGCCGCCGCGAATATGCGCGATGGCATAGGCAAAGCCGCGATCAACCAGGCTGAACCGCGTGGTTGAAAATCCCGGCGGCACAGCATATCCATACGCGCCATAAGCATACAAATGCAGCGGCTGTGACCCGTCTTTGGCGAAACCTTTTTTATACAATACAGACACCGGGATCATCGTGCCGTCACGCGCTGTTATCATGACGCGTTCGGTCACATAATCCGCAGCGTCATATCCGGACGGAATTTCCTGCACCTTCAACGTTTCCAGCGTCTTGCCCGCCACGTCATAATCATACACCGTATCGGGCGTCACCATGCTTTCATAAGACAGCCGCAGCTTTTCAACTGCATATTCCGGATTATCGGAAAGCCCGGCATCATAACTGGCTTCGGGAAATGCAATCCGGTCGCGGCGGCGGTTTGTGCCGTAATCATGGATATCAACCTGATCCAACCCGTCGACCCGGCCTTCGATCACGTAGAAATCTTCAAACAGCGACAGGCCCGTTAAATAATGCGTATCGGTGCCCGGAATCACATCGCGCCATGCGCCGGGATTTTCCAGCGGGGCTTTGGCGATCCGGAAATTGACATGGGTATCGTTGGTGTGAACCCAAACTTCATTGTCGCGCACATCCACCGCATATTCGACGCCCGGCTTGCGCGGTTTCACCATGATGGCATCGGCGGTGGGATTATCCGCTGGCACCAGCCGCACTTCGTTTGTCACATTATCGCCGGTGGAAATGATGATCCAGTCTTCCTGCGCAGAAAGGCCAACGCCCACGCGGTATCCTTCATCCGCCTCTTTATACAGCAGCGTATCATCGGCAGGATCATCGCCCAACATATGCAGCCGCGCGTTATCGGTGCGCCAGTTTTCATTGGCGAGCCCGTATACAAAGCCCTTATCATCCGATGTCCACACTACGTTTGAAAGCGTGCCGGGAATGACGTCAGGCAGCTCGCGCTGCGCCCACAAATCGCGCACACGCAGTTCAAATCTTTCGGAACCGTTATCGTCGTAGGCATAGGCCATCATGCGGCCATTGGGGGAGATCGACATCACGCCGAGCCGGAAATATTCCTTATCTTTCGCCAAAGCATTTTCATCCAGAATCAGCTTCGCATCCCCGCCTGCCACCGGCTTTCGGTAATGTTTGCGATATTGGCCGCCTTCTTCAAATTCGCTCCAATACAGCCAGTCCCCATCCCTCTGCGGGACGCTGCTGTCATTGTCTTTGATCCGCCCTTTTATCTCGGCAAATAATGTATCGACCATCGGTTTCTGCGCCGCCATATGCGCCTCGAAATACGCGTTTTCCTGTCGCAGATGATCGAGCACATCTTCATCGTCTATCTTCGGATAGCTTTGATCTTTCAGCCAGTTATACGGATCTTCCACCGTAATGCCGTGATGGGTAAAACTGTGCGGGCGTTTTTCAGCGACAGGCGCGGCGGGCATATTGTTCATAACATCTTTCTGTTTGGCGGCAGTGGGAACGGCGGCGTTGCTAATGCCAGCGCCGGTACTGGCACCGGTACTGGTGCTAGTGCTGGTGCAGGCAGATAGGCAGGCCGCGAGTGACAACAACGATAGGCACAGCAGTTTACGCAACGTGGCTCTCCCAAATCAAATAGGGTATCACTATGTTGGCTTGGCCGCCGATTTTCAAGTAGTATGGCGTTTCACACAAGGATAAAACTGATGCTGATGCAGACCCATGAACACCGCCTCTCCGCGCTGCGGGAAGAAATGAAGCGCCAGAATTTATCGGGTTTTGTCGTGCCGATCTGCGATGAACATATGAGCGAATATGTCGGAGAATATGCGCAGCGACTAAGCTGGCTGACCGGCTTTGGCGGATCAGCGGGCACGGCGGTTATACTGGCGGATAAGGCTGCGATATTTACCGATGGCCGCTATACTGAACAAGTGCGCGATCAGGTGAACGGCGCGCATTATGAATATGTATCAGTGCACGATACCAAGCCTGCAGACTGGATTACGGCCCATACTGATGCCGGCAATCGTATCGGATATGATCCCTGGCTGCACACTGCCGCATGGGTAAAGGCCGCGCGCGCCGCTGCTGAAAAAACGGGCGCTGAGCTGATGGCAGTGCATACCAATCCGGTTGATGCCGTTTGGCAGGATCGCCCCGAACCGTCGCTGCGCCCGGCGCAAGCCCATCCTATAGAATATAGCGGCAAATCATCTGCCGAAAAACGCCGCGATATGGCGGAGGATTTGCGCGATAACAGCGTTGACGCTGCTGTGATAGCCGCACTCGATTCGGTGGCGTGGATGCTGAATATACGCGGCAGCGATGTATCGAACACGCCGGTTACGCGCAGCTTTGCCCTGCTGCATTCGGATGGCCACGCCGATTTATTTGTTGCGCCTGAAAAGGTGACGGATGATCTGCGCACGCATTTGGGCGGCGATGTGCGGCTGCACCCCTATACGGATTTTGAGGATAGGCTGCGCGCGTTTGCAGGCAGCGTGATAGGCGTAGATCCTGAACGCAGCGTGGCCGCAATCGCACAGGCGATCGAGGCAGGCGGCGGCAAGGTTTCCCCGATGCGCGATCCCGCCGTGCTGGCCAAAGCGATTAAAAACCCGGCCGAGCAGGACGGCACACGCGCTGCGCATCTGCGCGATGGCGCGGCGCTGACGCGGTTCTTGCGCTGGTGCGCTGAAACATTTGCAAAGGGCGGCGAAGACGAGCTTTCTGCTGCTGCGAAACTGCGCGAATATCGCGAAGAAACCGGCGCGCTTAAAGACCTGTCTTTCCGCACAATCAGCGCCGCGGGGCCGCATGGCGCGCTGCCGCATTATTCGGTTGATGAAGACAGCAACATCGGCATTGAAACCGGGCAGCTATATCTCGTCGACAGCGGCGGGCAATATCTCGATGGCACAACAGACGTCACCCGCGTTGTCGCGGTGGGCGAGCCTTCGGCGGAAATGCGCCGCCGCTATACGCAAGTTCTGCGCGGCCATATCGCACTCGCCATCGCACGTTTTCCGGTCGGCACCAATGGCGGGCAGCTTGATGCGCTGGCCCGCGCGCCATTATGGGCCGATGGCGTGGATTACGCGCATGGCACGGGCCACGGCGTTGGCAGCTATCTGTCGGTACATGAAGGCCCGCAGCGTATTGCAAAGGCGATGAGCGAGGAAGCCCTGCAACCCGGCATGATCTGTTCGAACGAACCGGGATATTACAAAGCCGGTGCATTTGGCATCCGCATCGAAAATCTGGTGATGGTGCGCAGCTGGGATAATCCCGCAGCACAGGGCGCGTATCTGGAGTTTGAAAATCTAACCTGGGCACCGCTGGAACGTGAGCTGATTGACGCCTCTTTATTGTCGCAGTCCGAAATCAGCTGGGTGGACAGTTACCATGCGGCGGTGCGCGATAAGATCGGCCCGCTGCTGGATAGTGATGATGCCCGGTGGCTGGAGACGCGCTGCGCTGCTTTGGATTGAACTCACAGCAAACAGCGCGTTACGCCGATGCGGCTATTTCAGGCGCGCTGTTAGGCCGGTGCCGCTCGCCAGTTTTTCGAGGCGGTGTATAATCGTATCGCCCGGCGTATCGGGCGGCAGGGTCAGCAGCAATTCATCGCCATGTATCGCGATGGTCGATCGTTCGAGTATGCCGCCTGTTCCGCCATCGATCCGCATCGCCAGCCGGATCGCCAGCCCCCATTTGTCCGCCCGGCGCAGCGCCCGCCGGTCTGCCAGTTTGGACAGCAAGGCGCGGTCATTCTTGCTATCACCATAGGCAGACCATAAAGCGCGGGCGATCAGCGCACGGCCTGCCCCGTCAACGCCCAGCCAATTGCCCTCTATCCCGGTTTGCAGCGCATGGGCGGAGCGATAATCCGGATGGATATTCCACGCGCAATCGGCGAGCAGACATGCCGCATGCCGCAAACGCCGGTCGTCGCCTTCATCGTAACCAGCGAACAGCCCCTGCATCCAATGGAACAAACGGTCGCCGTTAAAATTGCGCCGCCCCATCCGGCTGCCGCGAAAGCGCGCACCCGACAGCAACGGATCATCGGCGCGCTCTTCGGATGAAAGCTGCCCGAACAGCAGCCCTTCCCGAATGCCAAGCGCAGACGAAATAAAACGTGATGGTTCCAGTATATCATTCAGGACACCCAGCATCCGCGCCGCCACAGGCATCAGCTGGCTGCGCTGCGCCGATACGGTTTGTAATGACGCTTTAAGTTCTTCGTCTTCGCACCCTGCTTGCAACTGCAGCAGCGTGCCCGGCGCAATTTCGTAATGCGATAGAATGCGGATCGGATATTGCGTCATATGTTGATGCAGATGCGCGGCCGCGCGCCATGTGCCGCCAACCATATACAGATTGCGGCCGGCACGAATCAGCCCCTGTTGCTTATGCTTTGCTAATGCATCGCGGATGGCCGTTGCGGCCGCCCGCCAGCCATCTTCATCGCGGCCCAGCAATTTCGCCGTGCCAAGCGGCAGCGAAGCCAGCGGCGTCACTTTGCCAGAAGTGATACGCGCGATTTCCAGACTGCCGCCGCCCAGATCGGCAACATAGCCGTCAACGTCGCCGTAATTGCATAGCACGCCATATCCGGCTGCCTGCGCCTCCTGCGCTCCATCAAGCTGTTCGATTGTCAGCCCCAGCCGCGCCGCGCCTGCAATAAATTCATCCCCGTTGCGCGCTTCACGAATGGCGGCGGTGGCCACTGCCTTAATATCGGAAATCTCCATATATCCTGCCAGTTTGACGAAGCGGCTAACACCGGCCAGCAGATGCGCCATCGAAGGTTCGTCTATCGCGCCATGGTCGCGCACCATCTGCCCCAGCGATATCGGCCATTTTTCGTTATAGATCGGCATCGGCGCGCGCGGCGGGCCATCATACGCCACAAAGCGCACGCTGTTTGATCCGATGTCAAACACCGCCCGGCGGCCATTGCCATCAGCCTGTGCCATATGCTCGCGCTCCCCCAATTATCCCCCGTTCGCGGCCCGCATGGCCGCATGCCTGCTGCGTTATCGTGCCAATCGCAATTCGGGCACATCATTTCCTTCTGCCAAAGCTTCGCCGCGTCCTGACAGCGACGGATTGTGCATGAAATACTGGTGCAGATTAAACGGCCGGTCCCCTTCGGTTATTCGCACATAGCTGCCGTCACCCTGCAGCTGCCAGCTTTGCTGATTATCCAGCAGATTGGCAACCAGCACCTGATCCAGCATCTGGCTGTGGACGGTCGGGTCGGTAATCTCCAGCATATATTCCACGCGGCGGTCCAGATTGCGTTGCATCCAATCCGCCGATGACATGAACAATTTGGCATCGCGGTGCGGCAGGCCGTGGCCCGCGCCAAACGCCCATGCGCGGCTATGTTCCAGAAAGCGGCCCACGGTACTGCGCACCCGGATCCGCGACGAAAGCCCGCGAACGCCGGGACGCAGGCAGCATATGCCGCGTATCATCAAATCAATTTCGACCCCTGCCTCGCTTGCCGCATACAGTTTGTCGATCAACCTGTCGTCAACCAGCGAGTTCAGCTTTACCCAAATCGCGGCGGGCCGCCCGGCCTTTGCATGTTTGATCTCGCCATCGATCAACGCGGTTATATCCTCGCGCATATACAGCGGGCTCATCGATAGCGTCGGCAGCCGCTGCGGTTCGATATAACCGGTTATGTAATTGAACAGCTGCGCTGCATCGTAAGAAATTTTCGGGTTGGCCGTGAAGTAACTGAAATCGGTATAAATACGTGCGGTTATCGGATGGTAATTTCCTGTCCCGAAATGGCAATAGGTGCGCAGCGCCCCATCCTCCCGCCGCACCACCATAGATAGTTTGGCATGCGTTTTCATATCGACAAATCCGTAGACAACCTGCACCCCGGCATTTTCCAACTGGGATGCCCACAGCAGATTTTGCTCCTCGTCAAATCTGGCTTTCAGTTCGACCACGGCCGTCACTGATTTGCCTGCCTCTGCCGCGCGGCATAACGCGCGCACAATCTGCGATTGTTTGCCGGCACGATACAGCGTCTGTTTGATCGCGACGACATCGGGATCACGCGAAGCCTGCTCAACAAAATCGAGCACCACGTCAAAACTTTCATAAGGGTGGTGGATCACGAAATCCTTCTGGCGGATCGCGGCAAAGCAATCACCATCATGTTCGCGCACACGCTCGGGCATACGCGGCACGAAGCGCGTGAATTTCAATTCGGGCAATTCCTCTTCGACCAGCTGGGCAAGATCAGCCATGCCGACAAAGGCAGCATTGTCCGATATTACGTCAGGGCCGCAGCGTAGCCCTTCGCGGATCAGTGCCTCCATCTCGTCGGACAGGCCATTTTCCAGTTCGAGCCGGATTACATTTCCGCGTCGCCGCCGCTGGATCGCGCTGCGGAATGAACGGACCAGATCTTCGGCTTCCTCGGCAAGTTCGATATCGCTGTCGCGCGTGATCCGGAATGTACCGGCAGACCGCAGCTTGTGATCAGGAAAAAGCTGGCCGACAAAGCGTTTTATCATCGCGTCAGTGGCGATATATTTGCGCCCCTTTCCCGGCACCGGCGTAAAGCGCGGAACCGAACCCGGCACCATCACCAATTGGCGCACATGCTCGCCATCGGACAGCCGCACCATATCGAAAATGACGCTGCGGCCCAGATTGGGAATAAACGGAAAAGGATGCGACGGATCGAGCGCCTGCGGGGTGAGCATCGGCAGAATTTCCGCCGAGAAATGTTTCTCCAGCTGCTTCATCGCTTTCTTCCCAACCGATGACATCGCAGCGATCTTGATATCGCGCGCGGCGAGAGAGCGTTTCAGATTGGCCCAAATTTTCTGTTGCCGCACCATCAGCGCGTCGCTGTCTTTTGCAATGGCCGACAGCTGCTGTGCAGGCGAGCGACCATCAACTGATGGTTCATCAATCCCGCGGCTGCGCTGACCGATCAGCCCGGCGACGCGAACCATGAAAAATTCGTCGAGATTGCTTGCTGATATGGACAGGAAACGCACGCGTTCCAACAGCGGATAGCTGCGGTTTTCCGCTTCTTCCAGAACCCGCCAGTTAAATTTCAGCCACGACAGCTCTCGGTTGAAATAACGTCTGTGCGGCGAACGTGCTTGTTTGATCTTTACTGCCATATGTCCTCTTTTGCGCGGTATATGGCAACAACTGCGCGCTGTAGCAATGGGGCGCACGGCCAGCGGAAGTGAAATAGCGCGCGGGGGGGGCGGGCGCGGTGAAGGAGCGCGCTAACGGCTGGCGGACAGCGT
>ENA-ORXM01003607-ORXM01003607.1-marine-metagenome-genome-assembly--contig:-NODE-3607-length-15077-cov-6.128667_pt1 | contig 15077 bp, 17 predicted proteins | sample MGYA00237867_ERZ511480 | MGnify/ENA primary metagenome ERZ511480 (study PRJEB26309, sample SAMN06266103) | marine metagenome | isolation source: Algal blade | place: United Kingdom:Sidmouth, United...
TGTAAAATTCAGATTTGACAATGCTTATTATATTTTGGTTAGTAATTTCATTTTTCACAGTTTCATTTAGCCAATCTTTCAAGGCTTCAATATTTTCAAATGTTTTATTTTTAAACCGTTCTTTTAGATATTGCCACACCTTTTAACAGGGGTTTAATTCAGGAGTATATGGCGGTATGCGAACCAGCTTGATATTATCAGGGATACTAATGTTTTTAGTAGAATGAAACCCCGCATTATCAATGATTACAATTTTTAGTTCTTCAGGTTTTTCTAAAGAAAAAGCTTTAAGATAAGCTTCAAAAATGAGGGTATCTACACCTTGGACCTCCCATGTAAAATGACTTCCGTCAATAGGAGAGTAAGCCCCATACAAATAAGTATTTTTAAAACTTTGTTGATAACTTACTATTGGCTTAACTCCTTTAGCAGTAAGAGCTGTACCCACATGAGTCATAAGTCCAAAACGGCTTTCATCTTGGAAGTAGAGGCTAACTGATTTGTAATTATTATTAAGACTTAATCTTAATTGATTTAGGGTGTTAAGGAGTTTTTTTGAAGACCTCTAGGGCTTGTTGGTCTTTCTTGTAATGGGATTTTCTTGGATGCTTTTTTTTAGTTTTAAAGTGACGTATTAAGTAACTTCTGAGAGTTTGGTATTTAATTTCTTCATTGAAATTTTCCTTAACCCAATCCACAGCATGCCAATACCCTAAAAGAGGATTTTCTGAATCTTTTACTTTAGCTTCTAGTGCTCTGTGAAGCGAAGTGCTTATGATTCCTTTATAGTTTCCTCCACTATTAAGTGTTATTAAAAGTATAACCAAAATCTTTGTATTGTTTTATCCAACGCTTTAATGAAGAATGATCAACTCCTAAATACTCGGCTAGATCTACTTGTCGTTTGAATTTTTTATTCTTTAAGAAAACTAAACTTTGAATTCGTTGCCGAACTTTAAAATTATTAGAATTTTTAAATGCTTTTTCTAAAAATTCTAAACGCTCTTTTATCTCTAGTTTTGATGTCATACCCATAATCAAAAGATACGAAAAATTAAGCTTGTTTTAAAATAAAATTGGTATAACTTCGTTTCTATCTTTAAAAGAATTGTTTTCTTCAACTCTAATTGCTTTAATTTCAATATCAGCTTTTTCAAATTCCTCAATTTCTTTATCTATTTCTACTCCAAGAATAGCTTTTGTTAGAGCTTAATAATATTGATAAGATTTTTTTAATCCTAGGTTTAAATAATTTTCAATTTCTATATCAAACATTCCATAAAACGTGGCAAACTTTTAAAGAACAATATCCTGAATAGAATTATTGTCATCTAAAATTTCAGGTCGTTCAATTATTTTTCCATAAACCGGCGTTTCTTCTTGTGCAATATTCGCAATGATATGATTTACGTACCCTTGCTTCAGAGAATATGCCCGCTGTTTTGCTTGCTCTTCACTAAAAGGTTGATTTCTAAAAGATTTTAGAGCAGTTGAACCTTTTGTACAAGCTCCAAGATAAAAAGTATCTCCTTCAGATAATTCGTGAGCTTTTCCGCCCTTTATTTTTTGATTGATAAATTCCCAATCTCGTTTTATGATTTTCAAAAATTCATTTGGATGTTTCCAACCATCAACTAATTTTATAATGTAATCAAGTAGGTTTAAATCTCCTTAAGGTTTGGTCTTTTAATAATTTAGAAAAGTCAATAATTGAATCTGATGAATTTATATTATACGTACTCAAATTGATTTATTTGTTTATAAAGTTCCTCTCCAATTTTCTCAATTACTCCAACAACTAAAGCATTTCCCATAAAAAATGCACGTTTTGTATCTGTAATTCCTTCAAGTTTTGTGTGATTATCTGGAAACATATTTAATCTTTCCAATTCTATTGGTGTTAATCTTCGCAAACCTCGATTGCAAGCAATTACATGTTTGAATCTTGAAGCCGATTTTCCACCTTCTCCAGTAATTATAGTTCTTGAAGCATTATCTAAAGCATCTGGATAAATCATTCCGCCTTCTGAATATTTATAAACAAAACCGTCTGCTGATTTACGTTCAATAGTTTTAGCTCCTTTTAAATATTTCCATTTATCTTTGTCTTTATCGTCAATAAAAAATTCAGGTGTTACTTCTCCATTTTGTAGAACATCTGCTAAAACTGTTCTTTCTCCGTCATAATTTGGAACTGTTTTAGTTGTATAAACTCTACCCTTTATAAGTAAACCAGTATTTTGAAAAGGCGATAATTTCCCGTTTTTATTAAAGTTATTAGTTATTTCTACTAGATCTCCTTTTAATTCGACTTCTTGAATTGAATCTGTTTTTTGAACGGGAAAAACATTTGCAATTGTTCCTTCTTCGACTAACCAATCAGTTTTATTAGCCTTTTTAAGTTTTTTATAAATTTCTGTTGATTTATGATAACCAATAAAGAAAACTCTTCTTCTTCTTTGTGGCATTCCATATTCTGCTGCATTGATAACTCTCCATTCTACTGCATAACCTAAATCATTTAAACTTTGCAACATTACTGCAAAATCTCTTCCTCTTTGTTTTGCTGGCGATTTTAAAAGACGATCTACATTTTCTAAAAATAAATATTTTGGCTTGTTTTTTTTGTTTTCTAAAATTTGATGAATTGACCACCAAAGAACACCTTTTTTACCTTTTAATCCTTTTGAATTATGCAAAGTTGTAGCAACAGAATAATCTTGACAAGGAAATCCGCCAACTAATAAATCGTGGTCTGGAATTTCCTCTACATTTCTTTTTACAACTTCATTTATATCTTCGTTTGTATGATTTTCTTTTCCAAAACGTTCTTCATAAACTTTTGAAGCGTGTTGCATTTTGGTTGATGGTTCCCATTGATTACTCCAAACAATTTCATAATTACTTTTTTCAAGTCCAAGACGAAAACCTCCAACTCCTGCAAATAATTCTGCAACCTTTATTTTCTTATTTTCCATTTTCTTGAGTCTTATAATAATTAATTTTTTCTTCTGCAGCTTTCAGTATTTCAGAAGTTGATTCTGTGTGTTTTAATTCTTCTGCAATTTTTTCTGAAAACCAATTTATGATAAGCTCACTTTCTGAAAGTTCATAAAATTTAGCAAGTCTTACGATTTGTTCTCTTGTCGGTTTTCTTTCGTTTTTCTCAAATTTGCTTATTAAAGATTGATCAATATCAACTTCAGCTGCAACTTTTCGTAAAATTAAATCTTTTTCTTCTCTCGCACATTTTAAAGTGTTTCCTAATGTTTTCATTGGTCAAAATTGTTTTAGACAAATATTGTCCTAATTTATAAAAGCATTTTAGATTCTCGAGTTTTAATTCAGATTTTTTTATTCGTTTTGGTGTGATTGAAAATTTTAGTTTTTTGGTTTTCAGAGCGGTGAAATCGTGTGTTGGCAAAAACCGAAAGCACTAAATATGCTGCTAGTTTCTTGTGTAAAAAATAGATATAACAGTTGTAAATTCCCAAATAAGTATCCAAACAAAAGCACCTGGGTTGTTGTATTACAAAAACGCAGAAATTAAAAAATAAAACCGCAAACAGAAAACTAATAATTTTACCTGATTCTGATGTATCCTTTATTTGACTCTTATTTTATTGAGATTGTAACCGTTTTTACCTTGATTAAACTTAGCTTCAATATAACTTCTTTCCACTTATGAAAAACAACAGTAAGATTACATTTGTCTATTGAAAATAATCTGCATTGGGTATTGGATGTTGCTTTTTCAGAAGATGCATGAAGAAAAAGAATAGGGAATGCTGCACAAAACTTTTCTGCACTTAGTAGAATTGCCTTGAATCTTTTGAAAATGAAAAACAGAAAAAGCAAGGAATTAAGGAAAAGAGACTTAAGTGTGCTTACAATCAAGAGTATCTCTTCAAAATTATAAACCTAAAAGTGTGAGTTTGCCCAGCTATTTTAACAATTAATATATGTTTATTGAAAATAATTTTAAAAATATAACAAATCTTTAAAACAGAAACATAAAGTCTTTTTTCTAAAAGTTATTATTTTCTTCCTAATTTTACATTATAAATTTAAGACTATGCTAGGTTTAAAATTACCAACCGACCCACGCTGGGTAAATATTGTAGAGAAAAATATTGATGAAATTCTTACAGATCATGCTTACTGTGAGCAAAAAGCGGCAAGTACTGCTATTTCTTTAATTATTTCTTTTCCAGAATATACAGATTTGGTAAAAGAAATGATTGCTTTGTCTAGGGAAGAAATGGGGCATTTTAAAATGGTTCATGATAGAATTATTAGTCGCGGAGAAACATTAGGGCGAGACAGAAAAGATGAATACGTTATAACTCTTATAAAATTCTTTCCTAAGGGAGGCAGTAGAACCACTCAATTAGTACACAGACTTTTATATGCTGCACTTATTGAAGCTCGTAGTTGCGAACGTTTTAGATTACTTTCTGAAGAATTAGAAGATAAGGAACTTGCCGATTTTTACCATAAATTAATGGTGAGCGAAGCTGGACACTATACTATGTTTCTTTCTTTCGCCAGACAATATGGAGATCGCTTAGAAGTGGATAAAAAATGGGAAGCTTTGCTAGAATACGAAGCAGAAATTATGAAAAACTTAAGTAAAAATGAGAGTATTCATGGGTAATGTTAGATGACAGATGTAATTTATTTTTTCAACCTTAAAAATCTAGAAAAAACGAATAAAAACATTTTGAAAGTAACTAACGTATTAAACAATGGCATTGATTATAAAAAAATAAACTGAAATTAAAAAATAAACTATTTTGTTTTACATTTTTATTTTGATTTCATGTAAATATCACAGAGAAAAAAATACCCAAGGAACTACAATCAACATTATAAAATGAATATGTCTAACCTGCACTCTACTACACCAAAGTTTACCAGGAATTTTTATCTGAATCTATAAAACAATGGAAAGGGAATAGCTACTAATGTGATGTTTTTGAAATATTGAATTATACGAAATATATTTTACTGCTTGCTTAACTAAAAACACAAGTCTAAGTAATAATTGCGTTACAAAACTTTATTTCTTAATATCCAATATCTTCAATCTATTAAAATTTCGTAAAATTTAATGTAGTAAATGAACTTACTCAAAGGAAAAACAACTAAAAACTCAAAATCTAAAAAGACCTAACTTTTCCCTAATTATACTTCGCTAGTAGCTTTAAAAACAAAACTTCGACTACAGTCCGTTTTCTCATAAAAAAACACCTAACGACTAAAAACTAAGAAACAATTTCCGAGTAATACAACATTTTTATAATACCATCTGATAGACCTATTTTAGGCACATGTATTTTTTTAGCACCGCACCATTTTGCAGCTGATAAAAATATTTTAGTGGCAGGGATAATAACATCGGCTCTATCGGTATTTAATCCTAGCTCAGATACTCTATCATCATAACTCATGCTATCTAGAAAATGATATTGCGCATTTAACCATATATAAGACAAAGGCTCCCCTACTTTTCTACCCGATATTTTATGAAGCTTGTTTATGTTGCCACCAGAACCTATAATGGATAATTTAGGTAAATTTTTTGTATGTTCTTTTATCCAAGCTTCTAAAGACTTCCACATAACATCACTTACCATGTTGTTAAGTAAACGTACAGTACCTATTTTAAAAGACTTAGATATTTTTACTTTCCCATCTGTAAATATGGTGAACTCTGTACTACCACCACCAACATCTACGTACAAATAGGATTCATCTTTTTTTATAGTCTCTTTTAAATCGGTAGAAGCAATAATAGCCGCCTCTTTTTTACCGTCTATTAATTCTATTTTTATACCTGATTCCTCTTTTATTCTATCTATAATCTCGAGTCCGTTATTAGCTTCTCGCATTGCAGAAGTTGCACATGCCATATACTTTTCTACTCCATTTACATCCATTAAAAGTTTAAACGCTTTCATAGAATCTACCATCCGGTCTGCATTATGCTTAGAAATCTCTCCTAAAGTAAAAGAATCTGCCCCTAAACGTACAGGAACTCTAATTAAAGAACCTTTTTTGAATTGCGTTTTTTTTCCTTTTGCCTCAATTACATTATGTATTAATAAACGTATGGCATTGGAACCTATATCTATTGCTGCTAGCTTTCTTATTTTCAAAATTCTAATTTTATTTATGAATCCAATTTCTCTTGATAATAATTATACAACGCAAATTGTGATCTAACATTATCTTTTTCTGTTTTTCTATAAGCATTATCTTGCTTATCTGAATATACGCGAGCTTTTAAGTTATCCTCCCAAGAAATTTCAAAAGTATCTAACAATTCTTGTTTTATACCTTCATCATATATTGGACAACCTACTTCTACTCTAAAATCCAAATTACGTGTCATCCAATCTGCCGATGATATATATATTTTTGGATCTCCATCATTTGCAAATATAAAAACTCTTGTATGCTCTAAAAATTTATCTACAACACTTATTGCTTCTATGTTTTCACTCATTTCTGGTACGCCCGGTATTAAACAACAAACACCCCTAACTATCATTTGTATTTTCACCCCTGCATTACTAGCTTCATACAACTTATCAATCATTTTATAAGATGTTATACTATTCATCTTAATTTTGATATAGGCCTCTTTACCGTTTCTAGCATTTAGAATTTCTTGGTCTATTAAATTTTTAAATATTGTTTTGGTATAATGGGGTGATACTATTAAATGTTTGTATTTATTTATTTTATAAGTGGTTTCAAAAAAATCAAAAACCTTATTCAATTCTTTTAAAATAGGTGAATGCGCTGTAAATAAAGTATAATCTGTATATATTTTTGCAGTAGATTCATTAAAATTACCTGTACTTATAAATCCGTAACGCTTTAAAGTTCCTTCTTCTTCTTCACGCTCTATAATACATATTTTACTATGTACTTTGAGTCCTGGAACTCCAAAAATAAGTTTAATACCTTCTTCTTGTAATTTTTCTGCATAATATATGTTTGCAGCTTCATCAAACCTTGCCTGTAACTCTATTTGCACTGTTACTTGTTTTCCGTTTCTTGCAGCATTTATAAGCGATGCTGCTACTTGTGAGTTATTTGCTAGCCTATAAACTGTAATTTTTATTGTTTTTACTTTAGGGTCTAAAGCTGCTTCTCTTAAAAACCGAATGATATATGAAAAGGTATGGTATGGCGTATATTGCAAATAGTCTTTTTCTGCTATACGCTCTAACAAACTGCCTTCTACACTTAATCCTTTTACTGGTAATGGAATTATTTTTTCATATTGCAAATCTTGTCTTCCCATGCTTGGAAAGCCCATATAATCGCGCCTATTATGATACCTTCCTCCAGGAATAACACTATCGGTATCTTCAATATTCATTTTGTCTTTTAGAAAAGCCAATGTATCTGCTGCTATATTTTGATCATACACAAAACGAACTGGATCTCCCACTTTACGGTGTGCCACACTAGAAGATATTTTTTCTATAAAACTCTTACTTAAATCATCATCTATATCTAATTCTGCATCACGTGTAATTTTTATCATATGAGCAGAGATAGATTCGTATTCAAACATTGTAAATACTTTATCTAAACAATACCTAATTAAATCATCTAAAATAATAATGTAGTTCTTATCGCCTTCTCTGGGCAATTCTACAAAACGATTTACTCTTTTAGGAATTTGTATTAACGCATAACGATTTTCTTCGCCGCCTTTAAGTTTCATTTTTACAGCTAGGTAAGCCGCCGTATCGTTTAAAATAGGAAATTCTCTTAAATCGTTTAAAATAATGGTCATTAAAACGGGGTTCACGTTTTTTATAAAATAATCTTTTATAAAACCAGATTGCTCTTCTGTTATCTCCGTTTCATCAATAATAAATATATTTTCTTTTTCTAATTCTTTTTCTACTTGCCCTAATATTTTTAAACTTTTAGATTGTTGTTCTATTACTATTTTAGTAATTTCCTCTAGCAAATCCTTAGCTACTTCCCCTCCTAAAGCACTTTTTCCTTTTTTTCCTGCCTCTACAATTCTTTTTACTGTTGCATAGCGTACTTTAAAAAACTCATCTAAATTATTAGAAAAAATCCCTAAAAATCGAAGTCGCTCTATTAGGGGCACATTCGTATCTGCACTTTCCTGCAACACTCTTTCATTAAATTGCAACCAACTAATTTCTCTATTTATATATTGATTTTTAGTCTTTATCATCATCTTAATTCTTTTGGGAATATGTATTGTTTTGTACTTCCTTTTTCTATGGAAGCCCAATCTTTTGTATTAAAATTTAATTCTACCAGACCAGCTGTAGGCACATTTGCTATTGTTTTACTACCCCATATATTTGCAATATGTGTAAAAGCATGATTGTGTCCAAATAACACCACTGTATTTAAATTATTATCCAATTTTTTCACAAACGGAATTACACCATCTCCAGAGAAATCATACAACTCATCTGCTATTTTAAATGCTGAAAATAAAAAATTGAGTTCTCGTAAAAAAATTATTGCTGTATGTAATGCACGGTTTGCCGGACTAGAAAAAATAGCATCGATAGTCATATTTTGATTCAATAGTTGGTTTGCTATCAAATGAGCATCATTAATGCCTCCCTTTTGCAAAGGTCTATCTTTATCTGAGACATTAAAATCCCATGCAGATTTACCATGCCGTATTAATATGAGTTTTTTCATTTATACACAATCTTAGAAATGCCTAAAATTAAGGCGCTAATCGTTCAATTTTCCAATTATTATCCTGTTGTAACGTATATCGTAATCTGTCATGCAATCTATTAGGTCTACCCTGCCAAAACTCTACAGACATAGGTTTTACAATATAACCCCCCCAATATTCGGGTCTTTTTATTTCTTTAACTTCATATTCTTTCTCTAATTCTTTTAGCTTTTTTTCTAATACATTGCGAGAAAGTATAACACTACTTTGTTCGGATACTATTGCACCCAACTTACTGCCGTTAGGCCTAGATTCAAAATACCCATCAGACAGGTTTTTAGCAATTTTTTCGGCCGTTCCTTTAATGATAATCTGCCGTTCTAAATTAGGCCAAAAAAAGGAAATACTTACTTTTGGATTGTCTGCAATTGCTTTCCCTTTTTCACTTTCGTAGTTTGTATAAAAGACAAATCCTTCATGCGTATATTTTTTTAAAAGTACAATTCGGCTTTTTGGAAAACCATCGGTTCCCACAGTGGCAAGTGTCATAGCATTAGCTTCATCTACTCCACCCGATGCTTCTACTTCTTGGAACCATTTTTGAAAAAGCTCTATTGGATTTTCAGAAACCGATGTTTCTGAAAGTTCGCTTTTCTCATACGATTTACGATAATTACTTAAGTCTTTTTGCATTTTTTATCAATCTAAAAACAAGATAAACAAAGTTCAGCAAAAGATTGCTAAAGAAGAAAAGTATAACGATTTTTTAATGTATTTTTAGTTTAAAGCTCAAATACTTTACCGTCATCTGCCAAATCTACATTAGAAAAGATTGTTTCTGCTTCTTCCCTAAAAAGTTCTATGGATTTATAACGGGTAGAATAATGCCCCAGAATTAACTTCCCTACATTAGCATCTTTTGCTATAGTTGCTGCTTCTTTTGCTGTGGCATGTTTTGTTTTTGGAGCTAAAAAAGCTTCCGATTCTAAAAATGTAGCTTCATGGTATAATACGTCTACATTTTTTAATTGCGGGACTATATCTGGCTTATAAGCGGTATCACTACAAAAAGCATAGCTTTTCGGTTTTTTAGGGTCAAAAGAAAGCTCTTCATTAGATATAACACTACCATCGTCCAAGGTTATATCTTTTCCGTTTTTAATATTCTGATAATAACAAACATCTATATTGTATTGCCGTGCTACCTCTATATTTAAAATACGTTCTGCTGGTTTTTCTTTAAATAAATAACCGTTGGTATAAACCCTATGGTTTAACGGAATGGTTTCTACAGTAACTTTTTTATCCTCAAAAACAACATCAGTCTCCTTACTTTCTAATTCGTGAAAAAGTAATGGGTAGTTGGTCCAAGAATCTCCTAATTTTAAAAATAAAGTAATTGCTTCTTTTATTCCCTTAGGTCCATAAATATGAAGCTCATCTTTTCTTCCTAATAAACGAAAAGTAGATACCAATCCTGGCAAACCAAAAAAATGGTCTCCATGTAAATGTGAAATAAATATATGTTTTATTCGAGAGAATTTTATTTTATGCTTTCGTAATTGCACTTGTGTTCCCTCACCACAATCTATTAAAAAAAGGTGGTTATTAATCTCTAATACTTGCGAGGTAGGATTAGTTAATGTTCTTGGTGTTGCAGCATAACAACCTAGTATTTGCAATCTCATTTATAAATGATTAAAAATTGTAAATAAATAATTAAAAATGAGAATTTGCAGTGCATACATTACATTATTAAAGTTCCAAATCTCGTTCTATTTCTTCCATTTCAATAATATCCCTAGCTTCTTGCAAAGTAGGTACTACGCAAATTTGCTCTGGCACATCTTCATAAGAAACCTTATTTGTTACTAGTACAAATGATTTTTTCATGGCCTTGTGTGAATCTGATAATTGAAGAAATTCTAATACGTCACCAGCAGTTAAGTCTGAAAACGAAAAAAGATTAATTACAAGGTTATCGTTTTTTATCTCCGGATACCCTTTTTTTAAATTTTCTAAAAATATTAATAATGTTATATTTTCTTGAAAAACAGTAGTTGTTGTTCCTTTTTTGTCAAAAATCATAATTTTTTATTTTATTTTTGATGCTAATAAATATAATACTGCCATACGAATTGCTACTCCGTTTTCTACTTGATTCAATATGATTGATTGTTTCGAATCAGCTACATCACTCGTTATCTCTACTCCCCTGTTTATTGGTCCGGGGTGCATTATCACAATTTCTTTGTCTAAACTGTTTAGCAACTCTTTATTTACTCCGAACTGTTGTGTATATTCTCTTGTTGTTGGAAAATAACTAATATCCATTCGTTCATTCTGTACTCGAAGCATATTGGCAACATCACACCAATTTAGTGCTTTTCGCAAGTCCATTTCTACTTCTACTCCTAAAGATTCTATATATTTTGGAAGTAGTGTTTTTGGCCCACATACTTTTACATTCGCTCCTTGTAGTTTTAAAGCAAATATATTTGATAGTGCTACTCTGGAATGCAAAATATCTCCAACAATAACTATATTTTTACCTGCTACGTCTCCCAGTTTTTCTCTAATAGAATATGAATCTAACAAAGCTTGTGTTGGATGCTCATGTGCCCCATCTCCTGCATTTACAATTGATGCATTTACATGTTTGGATAAAAATATACCTGCCCCAGGATTTGGATGACGCATTACGACCATATCTACTTTCATAGAAAGGATATTATTTACGGTATCTATTAACGTTTCTCCTTTCTTAACCGATGATTGCCCTGCAGAAAAATTAATTACATCTGCAGATAATCTTTTCTCTGCCAATTCAAAAGAAAGCTTTGTTCGCGTACTATTCTCAAAAAACACATTCGCTATAGTAATATCTCTAAGCGATGGTACTTTTTTTATGGAACGATTTATTACTTCTTTAAAATGGTCTGCAGTAGAAAAAATGAGCTGAATATCTTTTTCGGTTAGATATTTAATTCCCAACAAGTGATTTACACTTAATTCGCTCATATTCTTTGTTTACCTATTTTTTATATTGTTCAAACTTCATAATACTTTGAACAAGTTTATTTATTTATCAAATACACAGCATCTTCGCCATCATTTTCCTCCCAATTTACTTTTACTTTCTCACCATTAATAGCATCTACTTGCCTTCCTCTATAATTTGGTTGTATGGGTAAATGTCTACTAAAGCGCCTATCTATCAAAGTTAATAATTCAACTTCGGTAGGTCTTCCAAAAGATTGTATAGCTGTTAAAGCTGCTCTTATACTTCTACCAGTATATAACACATCATCTATTAAAACTACTTTTTTATTATCAATTAGAAAATTGATATCAGTTTTATTAGCTTCTAAAGTTTTATCATTCCTTCTAAAATCATCTCTATAAAAAGTAATATCTAAAAACCCAAGGTCTATTTGTTTTACCCCGTATTCTTCTTTTAAAATTCTAGTAAGTCTTTTTGCTAAATAGCTGCCGCGTGGTTGAATACCTATTAGTACGGCATCTTTAAAATCTAAATGCTTTTCTAGAAGTTGGCAAGCCAAACGATGTAGAATTATTTGTATTTCTTTTGAGGAAAGTAGTACTTTTTTACTCATAGGTTAGATTACCAACACTTTTGAAAAACAAAAATAGGTATTTCTCTTTAATTATATAAGTATGTTTACAAATATCTATTTTAAAATATAATGTTAGAAAAAGGAATGTAAAAGACAGGGGTAATTCCCGATTAAAAATTCTTCCTTTACTAAAAAAACCACTCCGTAAGAAAACAACATCTATTCAGGTTTAACTGCCCTCTAGCATAGTTGTACAACATTTATTTTCATTAGTTGTAGATTGAATAGATTTTTATAAGCAACTCATTTATTACTTAAAAATTAAATGGTACAAAAAATAATTTTACTGAATATTATTATTATTCTTTTTTACTCTACAAAGGTTTATTCTCAAAATACTCCTCCTGTTGCAAATTCTGATTCTTATAACTATAAATTAAATCAAACAGAAACTATTAATGCAAGTATCGGAGTTCTTTTTAATGACACTGATAATAGTGACTCTTCTACATTAACTGTAAATCCAACTTTAATAACAACTCCTGCAAACGGAACCGTAAATATGAATTCCGATGGTAGCTTTACATTCGTTCCACAAACTGGTTTTGTTGGCACTACAACTTTTGAATATCAGGTTTGTGATGACGGTATGCCAATAGAACTCGTATCTGAATTTGATTTTGACAGTACACCTTTAACTACAGCCTCTACAGGTCCAGATGCTAACAGTATAAACCCAAATGCAGTACAAACAGATTGTGGTATACGAATTCCAGCTGGTAGCACAGGAGGGTCTGCTGGTCTAGATTTTAATATACCTAACACGTCTTCTATTTTTAATTTTACAAGCTTCGCAATAGAATTTGAGTATGCTGATAGAGAAAGTCAGGCAGATATCGTGGAAGGTGGAAATTTTAGAATATTTCATATTAGTGGTACTAATGTTGGGGTAACAATTAATGTAATTAATAGTGATACTGGCTTAAGTACTTCTTACACTGTAAACTTAGGAACTTTTTTAACAGGAACAACAACATACAACATTGAGTACAATGAAATATCTGGAGATATTATCTATACAGCAAATGGTACCACCACTACTTTTCTAATATTGCTCCTGACTTTTTACCTTTAAATTCTTCTCTTGCCACTGATATTATTATTGAAAAATTTATGGATAATTCTGGAAATGCATTGCCATCACTTTGTAGAATGTCTATTAACGATACTAGTAAATTATGCGTGACAGGAAGTATTTCTTTAGAAGTAAAAGCAACTATTATTACTAATAGAAGAGTTACATACAGGATAAAATAATAATAATAATAATAATAATATTAGCTGTATTACTTTAAATAAAGCATAAAAAAAAGACCTGAGTCTTAAACTCAGGCCTTCTTCAATCTGTAATAAACAAAAACTTAACCTTTATTGGCGTTAGCCTCCATTTTATCTTTAAGCGCTTGTAGTGCTTCGTTAGCATCACCTAATGTTGGCTTAGCTTCATCAGCAGCAGCAGATTGTCTTTTAACTGCAGCTTTTACATTACGTTGCTCTTCTTCTCTAAATAATGCTGTGTGACTTGCAACAACTCTCTTGAATTCTTTATTAAATTCAATGATTTTGAATTCTGACGCTTCACCTTTAGCTAATTTCTTTCCGTCTTCTTTTTCTAAATGACGTGTAGGAACAAAAGCTACGATATCTTCATTAAATTCTATCGTTGCTCCTTTATCAACTATATCAGCAATACTTCCTTTATGAATAGTACCTAAAGCATAATCTGCTTCATATTTATCCCAAGGATTTTCTGTAGTTTGTTTGTGACCTAAACTTAATTTACGTCCTTCAACATCTAATTCTAAAACTTCAACTTCTAAAGTATCACCTACAGCTACAAATTCTGATGGGTGCTTAATTTTCTTAGTCCAAGATAAATCAGAAATATAGATTAAACCATCTATTCCTTCTTCCATTTCTACAAACACACCAAAGTTAGTGAAGTTACGCACAATACCTTTATGCTTAGAAGCAACAGGGTATTTAGAAGTAATATCTGTCCATGGATCTGGAGTAGATTGCTTAATACCTAGAGACATCTTACGATCTTCTCTATCTAGAGTTAAAACAACTGCTTCAACCTCATCTCCTACTTTTACGAAATCTTGTGCAGAACGTAAATGTGTAGACCATGACATTTCAGAAACGTGAATTAATCCTTCAACACCTTCAGCTACTTCGATAAATGCACCGTAATCAGCGATTACAACTACTTTACCTTTTACTTTATCTCCAATCTTAATTTCATCAGATAAAGCTTCCCAAGGATGCTTCTCTAATTGCTTAAGACCTAATTGGATTCTTGATTTATTGTCATCAAAATCTAAAATAACAACATTCAATTTCTGATCTAATTCTACAACCTCATTAGGATGATTAATTCTAGACCAAGAAAGATCAGTAATATGAACTAAACCATCTACACCACCAAGATCAATAAACACACCATAAGAAGTAATGTTTTTAACAACACCTTCTAATACTTGTCCTTTTTCTAGCTGACCAATGATTTCTTTCTTCTGTACTTCAATATCAGCTTCAATAAGAGCTTTATGAGATACTACTACGTTCTTAAATTCGTGGTTTATTTTAACAACCTTGAATTCCATCGTTTTATTTACATACTGATCGTAATCACGTATTGGCTTCACATCAATCTGAGAACCTGGTAAGAATGCTTCGATTCCGAAAACATCTACAATCATACCACCTTTAGTTCTACACTTAACAAAACC
>ENA-ORXM01003608-ORXM01003608.1-marine-metagenome-genome-assembly--contig:-NODE-3608-length-15077-cov-3.126867_pt1 | contig 15077 bp, 10 predicted proteins | sample MGYA00237867_ERZ511480 | MGnify/ENA primary metagenome ERZ511480 (study PRJEB26309, sample SAMN06266103) | marine metagenome | isolation source: Algal blade | place: United Kingdom:Sidmouth, United...
CCTTAAACATTCAGATTTTTTTGCTTTTGAAAGTAAAAAAGTCATCCTATCTTCTTTTATTAAATTTTTATAATTTCTTTGCTGTAATAGAATTTTAAATTATCTGCCCTTTGCAGATGTCTTTACTAATCATTTAAGTGTAATTTCATGGACAATGAAAATCCCATTTGTCTGTTATCTTCAGAACACTGCTCATTTACAAGCCCCAAAGGAGCAATTTTTGAAGGCCTTGCGCAAATATACAAGATCTTTGCTCAATCAGTTTCTTTGATGAATTAATGAGATGAAACATTGAACTTTAATGAAAAAATTTGAGCAAACCTGGGAAAAATCATTAAAGGCATGATTTTACATCTCAAAACTTGAGAATTTGAATGGTGGGATTGTAAAATAAATTTACTTGTATGAGTAAATTTTTGAGAAAATGAATGGGAGATTATTTAAACATTATAATTTACTTATACATTTTGCTTTAAATAAGTTAATGAAACACTACTTTGTTACATCTATTTTTATTAAATAAAAATTAATGCTCGCTCATACACTATATAAAATTATTAAAAAACAGTATCTTCCTTTGCAGGTAATTCACGCTGCACAAATTTTATAGTCGATAACTATACGCCCCTTCAATTCAGAAATATGATCTATCCAATTCTATTATTACTGTTACTTAGTGCTCCCTTTGCAACAGCCCAGTTGGGAGACATTTCAGATGACAATACATTTGAAGCTAAATTTGACTTACAGGTTCGTGGAGGCCTCTCTCTTCCCTTGGGAAAATATCGCTTACTAACAGATATTAGTGATGACCGATCGGCAGCTGGTATTGGAGCTTATAGTGAATTGTTAGGCAGTTTTACCCCTTTATTGTCTTCTCCTTGGCGAATTGGATTAACACTGGGCTACATGCATCACTCTTTTCAATCTGAAGCTTCTAAAATATATTTTTCACTATCTAAGTTAGAAGGTAGTCCCTGGAATTCATTCTATGGCTTACTAGGAGTTCATTTTACAAGTCATAATAAACTCTATTATAGCATTGGTGCTAGTGTCGGAGTAATGGGCTACTCTGGGGGGAATATTACCAGTGCCAATATTGCATTAGACACGATGGAAGTACACACTTGGACCTATGGAACAAATCCTGTGGGAGCTGTTCAAGCGAGGTTGTCAGTAGGTTACCATTTTACGCCTAAATTCAGTATGTTTGTTAACATATCTATTCTCTATGCAGCAGGGCTACGAAAAGGTAATTTATTAACTGAAAGATTTGTTGTAAATGGACAAAACATACAACAACAACCTCCTTTAGATCAAAAAAAATCTAGTGTTCAAAATCAAACTACTATCTTTGCCCTAAATATTGGAATAGGATTTCGATATAAGTTTTATGAAGAACCAGAAGAATTTAATTACAAATTTAATATAGAAGAAAATCAATGATCACAATTACTCGTATTTTATGTCTCATACTAGTACTATCAAGTACTGTTTTTGCACAACCAAAGGCTTATAATTTATTTAATAACAAAGGGAAAGAAGTCGCTTATTCTAAAATGATAAAAGATCTAGAACAAGCAGATATTGTTTTTTTTGGAGAATTACACAATAATCCCATTTGTCACTGGCTGCAATTAGAAGTAACTAGGGATTTGTATGCAAAAGAAATTCAAAACCTCGTTCTAGGAGCTGAAATGTTTGAAACAGACAATCAATTACTTTTAAATGAATACATTGAGAATTTTATTTCTGAAAAGAGCTTTGAGCAAGAAGCTAGACTTTGGCCCAATTATAAAACAGATTATAAAAGTATCGTCTCCTTTGCAAAGGAAAATAGCCTAGGTTTTATAGCAACCAATGTCCCTAGACGTTATGCTTCTTCTGTTTTTAGAAATGGCTTAGAGAAACTAGATCAATTGCCAGAATACTCTAAGGTGTTCATTGCTCCACTACCAATAAAAGAAGACTATGACTTACCTTGTTACAAAAAGATGTTGGAAATGGATATGCATGGAATGACGGAAAACCCTAAATATTATCCACAGGCTCAAATGATTAAGGATGCCACTATGGCGCACTTTATTTATGGTAATTGGAGTGAGGGAGAGTTATTCTTACATTTTAATGGCAATTTTCATTCTGATAACAAAGAAGGTATTGTTTGGTACTTACGCCAACTTAAGCCAGATTTAAAAATCGTTGTGATTAGTACAGTAGAACAAGAGCGTGTTGATAAACTAGATCAAGATCATGTCAACAAAGCGGATTATATTTTAACCATTCCAGAGCGCATGACGAAAACGTATTAGTTTGATCTGTTAATTCGAAGATTTAAAAATGATTTCCATAATTTCATTTTTAAATCTTCGAATTAGTATTAGCGTTTCACTATATCATTCTTAGACATCCAATGGTACATATCTTCTTTTTTTAGTGCAGCAGCCATCATGCTTGGGAATAAATCAGGCGTACAGGCAAAGACAGGGATATTCATGTTAGCGTAATGAGCGGCAACTTGCTTATCATAAATAGGAGCCCCCTCATCGCTCAGTGCTAATAGAGAAATAAAATTAACACCTTTCTTCTGTATTTTTTTTGCTTGTTGAAGCATTTTTTCTTCATTCCCACCTTCGTACAAATCTGAAATTAGAATTAGGATAGTATCCTCTGGAGATCGAACCAAAGTTTCTACATAATTCAGTGCCTTGTGTATATCCGTTCCTCCTCCCAGTTGAGTTCCAAATAAAAGGTCAACAGGATCGTCCATGTCTTTTGTTAAATCGGCAACAGCAGTGTCAAAAACAACCATGTGCGTTTTTATAGCAGGCAAAGAAGCCAGTACTGCGGCAAAAATACTGGAGTAAACGACAGAACTTGCCATAGAACCACTCTGGTCAATACAAAGAATAATTTCTTTTAGAGCCTGTCCTTTTTTACCGTATCCAATCAGTTGATGTGGAATAATTGTTTGATAGTCGGCTTGATAATGTTTTAAATTTGCGCGAATGGTTTTCCCCCAATTTATTTCCTTAAACTTTGGTCGTCGGTTACGTACAGCTTGATTTAAAGCACCTTTTATAGCTTCTAATAGAGGATATTCGAGGCGTTTTGTTAATTCTTCCACTACTTTTCGAACAACTAAGCGAGCGGTTTCTTTTGTTTTGCTAGGAATAACGCTATTGAGAGACAATAAGGTACCAACTAAATGAACATCTGCTTCCACGCTTTCCAACATTTCTGGTTCCAAAAGCATTTGCTTCAGTCCCAAATTTTCTAAGGCATCTTTTTGCATGACTTGAACAACTTGAGTAGGAAAATACTTTCGTATGTCCCCTAGCCAACGATTTACCTTAGGCGCTGAATTTCCCAAACCTCCTTTTTGACCAGCTTCATAAAGCGCATCCAACGCGGCATCAATTTCCATTCCTTCTGCTCCAAGAGCTACTTGTTCTTCTTCTTCCGCCTTTTTCCCTAAAACTAACCTCCAACGTTGTGAACGATTAAACCGGACTTCTTCCATGAATTTTGTTTCGTAATAAACTCTATTAATTCAATAAAAAAGGAGTGCAATGCACTCCTTAGTATTTTTAGTTTTTTATAATCAATGTTAAGGCATTTCAGTCGTTAACAATTGACCGCTTGAATATTTTTCTGATTTAGTAACCGTTCCATCTTTGTACCAATATGTCCAATAACCTTGACGAGTTTGAGACCATTGGTGTATACTTAATGATTGGGGCATATTTGCCTTCCCCTGCATTTTAAGCTGTCCATTCGCCCAATAGTTTTTAACTAAAATTTTATTCTCATCTGTTAACTCAATAATTTCCCACAATAGTTTTCCATCCTTATCCCATTCTCTATACTCCCCACTCATCACATTATTAATAGAAAAAAATTCTCTTTGTTTATTTCCGTTAGAATACCAAGAACGATAAGAACCATGGACTCTAGTATTTTTCATCATAACATCTTCTTCCTTTTGACCACTTTCATACCAACGCTTTACGCGACCATATTGCTGACCATTTTTATAAGGAATTGTAGATTTTTTCTCACCTCCTGCATATAATTCCACTTCCATAGATCGACCATTTCCTTCATGGATTGTCTCATACTTTAACCAACCATCCTTAGACCAAACCCTTTTATTTCCCATTGGTTTGCAATCGATAAACTCTGCCTCTTCCATTTTCTCCCCTGTCTTGTACCATTTAGTTAGCAAACCTTTTGGGCAACCATCTTGATAGGATGCAATGCCTTTTTTTTCTCCATTAGTATAATAAAAAGTCCATTTACCATCTCGAACAGAGGATTTATCATCAATAGCAGAATTTCTGCCCTTTCGGATAACATCTATTGTTTTTCCTGCTTCTTTTCCATTATAACTTCCTACGGCTTCTAAATTACCATTCGAATAATAGTACTTCCAAATACCCGTTTTAAATTTCGCAGAGGTGTATGTTCCTTCTGATTTAGTTTTCCCATTATCATAGAGTTCCTTTTTCACATCTTGAGCGATCAATTGGAAAAAGAATAAACTGCAAAAAAATGTTGTAAGTAATTTCATTGTTAAGGGAATTTGCTTTAAAATTCGTAGTTGGGACAATTAATGTAAAACAAATTTAACATTTTTTTGAAAAAAAGGAAATAAGAAGAATTTTTACTTCTGTACTTATTCCATATTTATCAAAATAAAGGTTAGAAATGCAAAATATAGCAAAATATTCTACTACAGTCTTCTCATTTCTAACCTGTTTCTAGTCCATATAGTGGTAACTTACCAAATATCCCTCCAAAAATTAGGAGAAAACAAAACTTACTTTGTTGCTCTTATAATATGAATGTAGCCTTTGAATGGTTTAACCGCTTCACAGGACATACAATTTTGCTCAACATTACAAGTATAAAAATAAACTCCTTCTGGTAAATCCTGTCCTGTGTTCTGATCTTTCCCATCCCAATTTATAGCTGGATCCTTTGTTTCAAACACCACTTGTCCCCAACGATTTGTCACTTGAAATTCTATACTCCGAATGTATCTATAAATCAAACAAGGTTTAAAAAAGTCATTTGCTCCATCTCCATTTGGCGTAAATGTATTAGGCAAGTCATAAAAAGGACAATTGTCTGTTCGGATTACATTACTAGGATCACTTTCATTTCCTCCTCCATTAACCTCCACAGAATCTATGGAAGTAATATAATAACAGCCTGATAAATTAGTAGGCGAAGGAACATGCTGAAAAGAAGTATCCATTAAACCTTGTGACTCATAAACTAAGGTATAATTCCCATCGCAATAAGGAGCAAAATATACTTTGAACTTAGCAACATCATTAGCACAAGTATCTGGATTATTAGACCAAGTAATTTCATTATACAAAAAGTCTGGATCTGTTATGTTTCCTTGACAAGGTTGTCTATCTGGATTATTAGAATCATCTTGAAGTATATTGCAACTAGATATTGCTACAATCGCAGAAGCATCAGGAGCACAAGGAGCTATTGTATCTAATGGTATCCCACAAGCTTTTTGAGATTTGTTGAACAAAGAGTCTGGCGTTGTATTCGTATTATAAGAACCTATACTCATTACTCTATAACAATATTGGTCACCATTCACTAGACCTGTATGTTGGTAAGCAGGCAGGGTTACTGTGTCTAAAGGAATAAAAGTATTGGAGCCTAAAGGTACTTCTTCATAAACTATATAAGCTGTGTTCTGCCAAGGCACTATTTCTGTCCAAGTCAAGTTGTTTTGTTGATTCGTAGAAGCTACTTCCAAATAAATAGAAGAAGCATCTTTTGTTTTTCCTATTGTATCTGTTGCTGTAAAGAACATAACATGATAACTATAAGGATTATCAACTGTATTTAAACCAGTTGCCGTAAAGGAGGTATCATTCGCCAAGTAAAACGCACTATAAGAAGGCGAGGTATAAATTGGACTTGCTCCAAAATTGTTTCCTGCCATATCATCCGATTGGTACAACTCATAACGATAAGGTGGGAGATTAAATAAAGTGTCCAGTTCTTCGGCAATTGGTTTAGTCCAGCGCACGAAAATTTCTCCAGTAGTCAATTCCGTGCTTTCTACATCGACATTGATAATCGTTGGCAAGTCCTCCCTTGTTTCTATACAGACCTCTTCAGAAGTTCTACCCGAAACAGGACTATGATAATTCGTTACATTTCCATTATAATAAATTGGCGTAGCAAATTCCCCTAAAATACGGTAACTGTAAGATGCGCCACTTTGTATGGTATTATCAACAAAACTATAACTTCCACCTGTAGAGGTCGTAACAAAGCCACTATTAATTTGGGTATAACCTTGTCCTCCTAGACCAACTTGACAAGAGTCTGGGACAAAATTATCGCAACCATCTTTACGCCATACTGTAAATCCAAAAAAGTTAACGGCATTCTCACAAACATAAGGAGCATCCCAAGTTAAGGTTGCTTGATTAGTGGTTACTGTTGCTTGTAAGTTTTGAGGTGGCGGTGCTGTAATCGTTATCTGCAAGACTTTGAAAGTAGCTAAAGAAGCATTAACACTACCTTGCATATAGTCATCTTTGGCTTTAAAAACAATTTGCCAAGGTTGTTGCTGAATATGCTCACAAACGGTTTGCCAGCGGAATGTGCTGGTCAGCGGAGATGCTAATGGCGCTGTTCCTGTTACATCTGTAAATGTTGCTGGCGAAATAATCGTAGGGGACAATGCACCACCTGTTGCTGTTAATGTAACCGTCTGAAGAGGAATATCAATATCCCAAGCTTCTACATCCAATTCTATTAAAGTTCCTGCTTCTACACAAATTTTTTCGACAACCTCCAATTCAGGAGGTCGATTAATCGCTGATTCTATCTTAATTTGTATATCTCGAAGAATTCCTCCTAGATATTGACCATTTCTATAAGATTTAACTAAGATAGCAATGTTGTATTCTCCTGCTTGTTGTGGTGCGTTCCATGTAAAAAGCCCTGTTTGTACATCAAAGGAAAACTGATTATTTGCCCCTGGATTGATGTCCGTTACTAGTTGGTAACCTGGCACTGTAACACCTCTATCTTGCATAGGCGTAATTAGTTCATAAGCAATACTATCACCATCTGGATCAAACCCATTTGGCGTATGCTGAAAAATTTGTCCAACTACCCCAAAATCTACAGGTTTCTCTAATAGAATTGGAGAACTGTTGTAACCAAAGAAAGAGGGATTAAAAAGAAACACTTCTGTCTGTATAAAAAAAGGTACATTAACAGAAGCACCACCATTAATGTTGAGGATATTATCATTTCGATTGGGATCTTGCATAGAAATGACATAGGGCTGACCAGGAACAGGATTGGCACCAGGATAAGAATGTGTTCCAATATAGATATTTTCTTGAATGTCGTTAAAAATAGAAACGAAACTAGTTCGGAGAATTTCCTCTTCAGGACTTCCATCTCCCCAGTTAACAGTCAATCGATCTCGATCCGCTTGCGCACTCTGCCCACTTGTTTTAGTGTAGGTTGCAATCCTTAATTCAATCGTATTTTGACCTATTTGTCGATAGGTCATTTCTCCTGAACGATTGTGTGTTGCCCAAAGTGACAATGGCAACATTGCTATAAATAGTAATAAACTAAACTGTTTCTTCATCGTAATATCCCGTTGGTGATTTGTCTATTCAAGGTAGTTCCAAAATTCAGTAGTCTACTCAATAAAACTAATCTAATTGATTATCTCTTCACTATGCGAGTCAATAAGGGAATATTTCGCTGATAATCAATTAGGATTAAGAACATTTTTTCGTTTTTTATTCTAGAACAAAGAAATTATGTAGACTACTCAATAAAAAACGCTGACTAAATTTACTGCAAAAATCGCCCCAAACTAACGGTTTTTACTGCTTTGACAAAATTGTGTCTAAGTTTAAATTTGAACACTTAACTTTTGTCAAAGAACAAGATGTTGCATAGTTTGGGATTTTATTATAACATAATAAACTATTTTTTGACCAACTTAGTTGGGCTAAAGGCCTTAAAATTTGGAAGAAAGATTAAATTCATATTAGGGCAAACAAAATAAAAGCTTATTTATCCTTAAATTTATCTATTTCTCTTCGCTCCCGTTTAGTTGGGCGCCCTGTACCTTTTTCGCGTACCTCAATATTTCCTTTATTAAACAAATACCAATCTTTGAATTTATTCAATTCTTCTTCTGGAGTCAAATTTTCGTAACAAGGTTCTGCTATAGTAGCAGATACTCGTTTTTCTAGTAGATCTACTATTTTATAAGTCATATTATAACCTTCTTTTTTTACTTGAAGTGTCATACCTCTTTCTACAGAGCTAGAAGGTTTTAGAGCAACTCCATTCATCATTACTTTGTTACTTTTGCAAGCAGTAGTAGCCAAGGTACGACTTTTAAAAATTCGTACTGCCCATAGCCATTTGTCTACCCGTACTTTTTCTAATTTGGATGCCATTGTTATTTCTATAAATTTAGTTTTAATAAAAAAATAAACCTGCTAGAATGATTATACTAGCAGGTTTATATAAAAAGGTAAAAGACTTATTTAGTCACCACTGTTCGCAGCAATAACTGCTAACAAACGCAAGATTTCAATATAAATCCAGACTAAAGTAATCAAAAGCCCTAGAGCAGAAACCCACTCCATATATTTTGGTGCTCCCATTTGAGCGCCTCTTTCAATATTATCAAAATCAAGAATCAAGTTCAAAGAAGCGATTCCGATGATGAATAAGCTAATTCCAATTCCCATTGCACCACCTTCGTGCAAGTAAGGTATTGTTATACCGAACATTCTCAAAACCATGCTTAATAGATAAATCATCATAATAGCACCTGTTGCTGTTGTGATAATCGCACGGAATTTTTTAGTCGCTTTGATTAGACCTGTTTTGTAAGCTACTAACATAGAACCTAAACACAAAGCTGTCAATAAAACAGCATTTAATACGATTGAAGGATCAATCATTTGCGCAAAAAGGTAAGAGATAGTTCCCACAAAAACACCTTCTACAATAGCGTACAATGGCGCTGTAATTGGAGCAATTGTTGGTTTCATGAAAGAAACCAAAGATAGACCCAGACCTACGAACATTGTTCCGTAAAACAAAGGCATAGAAAAAGGTATGTAAACAGCAGAAACTAATGCGGTAATAATTAAAATACCTGTTAGTATCAAGGATTTATTCACAGCACCTTGAACGGTCATTAGACCTTCAGAGTTACTTTTGGTAATTCCTAAGTCCTGCTGTGCACTTTTAGCAAAAGCCTTCTCCCCTACAAAAGGGTTAGATGAAGACATAAAACGATTCTTTGACATGTTTTTTTATGTTTTATTTGAATAAAGGGTTTGTAACGTTCCTATTCATTACTTTGTGGAGAAATTATATTAGTTTGATTATCCAAAAGATACACCTAAAGCACCCAAGGCAATACACAGTTGATAATCAAACTAATATAAAATGATTTTTATGTTTTTTTGTAAAAAAACTAAAAATCCCACGAAGTATTACCTATTAATACGCTAATATAATGAAAAATCTACTAAAAAAGTTTCCTTAGAGCTTCCTTTTTAACAAAAAAATAAGCATATTTTTAAATAGTCAATTCAGTTAGAGCTTTTTAGCATTTTGAGAAGCACTTTGATTTTGTAGAGGTTTTGTATTACTGGAAATTACAACTATATTTAAGGCGATTACAATTATTTTTTAGTAAGTTTCAAGAAAGGATGGAAAATAAAGACCGAAAAGTATTGTTAGAGGTGCGCAATTTAAAAACCTACTTCAATACAGATGATGGGATTGCAAAAGCTGTGGATGACGTAAGTTTTACTATTTATCGTGGCGAGACCGTAGGAATTGTTGGAGAATCTGGTTCTGGGAAATCGGTTACTTGTTTGTCTATCATGCGCTTAATTTCTAGCCCTCCAGGATATATTGCTGGTGGTGAAATACTTTATCATCGTCTAGATGGCACCATTGTCGATTTGGCAAAAGCAAGTAAGAAAAAAATGCGCCATTATAGAGGCAATGAGATTTCAATGATTTTTCAAGAGCCTATGACCTCCTTGAATCCTGTTTACACCTGTGGAAATCAAGTAATGGAGACCATTTTATTACATCAAGATACCACCAAATCAGAAGCTAAGAAATTAACTTTAGAACTTTTTGGAAAGGTTCAATTACCAGATCCTGCTCGTGTGTTTGAGGCTTATCCACATCAATTATCTGGAGGACAAAAGCAACGAGTAATGATTGCAATGGCTTTATCTTGTAATCCTAATATATTGGTTGCCGATGAGCCAACCACAGCACTTGACGTAACGGTTCAAAAGGCTATTTTGGAATTGATGGATGACTTGAGGAAAGAAATAGAAGCTTCTATTATTTTTATTACACATGATTTAGGGGTCATTGCAGAAATTGCTGATCGAGTGATTGTCATGTACAAAGGACATATTGTTGAGGAAGGAAATGTATTAGACATTTTTCAAAACCCTAAACATCCCTACACCAAAAGTCTACTAGCTTGTCGTCCTCCTTTAAAATTTAGAATGAAACAATTGCCTGTTGTGAGTGACTTCATGACAGTTAGTTATAATGATAAAGAAGAACGAATTATAGAAGCAAAGGATGTTACAGTTGAGGAAGTTGTTAATCAATTTAAAATCACCTCCTCTGTTACAGAAGATCGCTTAAAAACTCTAGAAGGGCAAACACCTATTTTAGAAGTAAAAGGCTTAAAAACACACTTTCCTACAGCTAAGAACTTTTGGGGCAAAACTACAAAATGGGTTAAAGCCGTAGATGACATTAGTTTTAAAGTCTATCCTGGTGAAACTTTAGGTTTGGTTGGAGAATCGGGTTGCGGAAAAACTACTTTGGGACGGACTATCTTGCGACTAACAGAAGCAACAGCGGGGCAAGTGCTCTTTGAAGGAAAAGACATTCTAACCATGACACCCAAAGAACTAAAGAAAATAAGGAAAGATGTTCAGATCATTTTTCAAGACCCCTACTCTTCGCTTAATCCTAGAATGACAATTGGAAATGCCATTATGGAACCTATGCGTGTACACGACTTGTTAGAAAATGATGAAGCTAGAAAAGCCAGGGTAATTGAACTCTTGGAAACCGTTAGTTTAGAAGCAAGGCATTTCAGTCGTTATCCGCATGAATTTTCGGGTGGTCAACGTCAACGAATTTGTGTAGCTCGTGCCTTAGCTTTACAGCCTCGCTTTATTATTTGTGACGAGTCTGTTTCTGCTTTAGATGTTTCGGTTCAAGCACAGGTTTTGAATCTATTATTGGACTTACGAGCTAAGTTTAATTTTACATATATTTTCATCTCACACGATTTATCGGTCGTTAAGTTTATGAGCGATCGAATGATTGTTATGAACCAAGGGAAAATAGAGGAAATGAATACGGCTGATAATATTTATTCTCATCCAGAGAAGGAATACACTCAAAAGTTAATCTCGGCAATTCCTAAAGGCGAAGTTGCAGATATCAAGGCTCGAATGAATGTCTCAGAGTAATTGTTCTTTTTACTCCATCTATTATATAATACAAAGCGACTAATCTAATAAGTAGATTAGTCGCTTTTGTATTTATACTCTTGTTTGCTTTACTCTTTGATAATTTTGAGCACTGCTGTCCCTTCTTCTGATTGAATGTTGATGAAGTAAACTCCTGCTGCACCTTCTAGGTCTAGTGTTGTTCTAAAGTTATTGTGCATTGTTTTATCTAGAACTACCTGACCCCTTAGATTTGTTACTTTGATAGTAGCTTCTTCATAGATCTTACCGAAGTCCAACGTAATTGCTTTTGTAGTTGGATTTGGGTAGGCGATTAGGTTAATCTCTTGGCTTATGACACTAGTGTTACTGGATAGATTACAATTGGTACTGAAGCTTGCGCTTGCATCTATGAATGTCCAGTTAGTTGCTGAATAGGTAGCGTTGTCTACTTGGATGCAGCTTAGACTGGGGTTGTTTGTTGCATTAAATATAGATATACTGCCATTATTCCCATTCTTCAGATCTAAACTACTTAACTGATTGGAAATACAATATAAGTCTGTCAAACTCGTATTTTGACTCAGATCTAAACTACTTAACTGATTAGAAGTACAATCTAAGTATTCCAAACTCGTATTTTGGCTCAAATCTAAATTGCTTATTTGGTTGGAAGAACAACCTAATATTTCCAAACTCGTATTCTGAGTAACATCTAAACTACTTAACTGATTAAAAGAACAATATAAGTTTGTCAAACTCGTATTTTGACTCAGATCTAAACTGCTTAACTGATTGGAAATGCAAGATAAGCTTGTCAAACTCATATTTTGACTCACATTTAAACTACTTAACGGATTGTAATTACAATCTAAGTATTCCAAACCAGCATTTTGACTCACATTTAAACTACTTAATGGGTTATAATAACAAGATAAAGTCTTCAAACTCGTATTTTGACCTAGATTTAAACTGCTTAATTGATTGTAATAACAATATAATTCCGTTAAACTCGTATTTTGGCTCACATCTAAACTACTTAATTGATTGCGAAAACAATGTAACTCTGTCAAACTCGTATTTTGGCTCACATCCAAACTACTTAACTCATTGATATAACAATGTAACTCTATCAAATCAGTATTTTGACTCAGATCTAAACTGCTTAATTGATTACGAAGACAATGTAAAACTCTCAAACTCGTATTTTGGCTCACATCCAAACTGCTTAATGAATTAGCGGAACAATTCAACTCTATTAAACTCGCATTTTGGGTCACATCTAAACTGCTTAATTGATTGTAATGACAGGATAACACCGTCAAATTCACAAAAGCTTCTATACCTGTTAAACTTGCTATATTTTGGTTGACGCAATTTATAGCCCCACTAAAAGCCAAAGCCTCGCTCACTTGAATTTCCGCATCCCCATTTGTATTAATAGCAGTATTCCCCACTAAATAAGTCTTAAAATTAACATCAGGAATATTCACAACCTGTGCATTCAAAGTAGTGGCTCCAAAACAAAAACACAGAGCTAAACAAAAAATCAATAAAGCATTTAATAAATTCATGTATTTTTTTTTAATAAAGTTGCTTGAAATAATCAATTATTATGACTCCTCAATAATAGGCTATAGAAATGACTATTTCCACCAATTTGAATAAGTGTTGCATTTTAGCGTATAAATGAGTGAAAAGTTTGTGTATTTGGAACAATCCGTTCAGCAGGACAATTTTAAAAGGAACAGTTTTGATAATTTGGTCCAACGAAAAGGAAATAAAGGGAAATAAAAAGAGACTACCTTTTTCAGATAGCCTCTCTTGTTATTTTTGATGGAGTGCTCGTTTACTCTTTGATAACTTTGAGTATAGCTATTCCTTCTTCTGTTTGAATCTTGATGGGATAGACTCCTAATGCACCTTCTAACTCTAGTATTATATTGGGTACATTTTCTAGCCTTTCATTTAGGATCGTTTGTCCTGTTAGATTGGTGACTTGGATATTAATTTCTTGATAGACCTTGCCAAAATCCAACGCAATTGCTTTTGTAGTTGGATTTGGGTAGGCAATTAGGTTAATCTCTTGGTTTATGACGTTAGTGTTACTGGATAGATTGCAATTGGCATTAAAGCTTGCGCTTGCATCTATAAATACCCAGTTATATGCTGAATAGGCAGAGTCGTCTACTTGAATACAGCTTAAGTTAGGATTGCTTGTTGCATTTAAATTGTATATAGTAGTATTATTTCCATTTTTTACATCTAAACTACTTAATTGATTGGAAGAACAATCTAACCATATCAAACCCGTATTTTGACTCAGACCTAAGCTACTTAACTGATTGGAAAAACAACGTAAGTGTCCCAAACTTATATTTTGACTCAGATCTAGATTGTTTAGTTGATTCGAATAACAATATAACCATATCAAACTCAGATTCTGACTCAGATCTAAGCTACTTAACTGATTCGAATGGCAATATAATCCTGTCAAATTCGTATTTTGACTCAGATCTAAACTGCTTAACAAATTAGAATTACAATATAACTGCGCCAAACTTGTATTTTGACTCAGATCTAAACTGCTTAACTGATTAAAAGAACAGCGTAAGTATTTCAAACTCACATTTTGGTTTACATCCAAACTACTTAATTGATTGGAAGAACAATATAAAGTAGTCAAACTCGTATTTTGGCTCACATCCAAACTACTTAATTGATTGGAAAAACAACTTAAATCTGTTAAATTCATATTTTGGCTTACATCCAAACTACTTAATTGATTGGAAGAACAACCTAAGTCTGTCAAATTCATATTTTGACTCACATCTAAATTACTTAATTGATTGGAAGAACAATGTAAAGTTGTCAAACTTGTATTTTGGTTCACATCTAAACTGCTTAACTGATTGATATAACAATGTAAAGTTGTCAAATTCGTATTTTGGCTCACATCTAAACTGCTTAACTGATTGAGAGAACAATCTAACTCTGTCAAATTTACAAAAGCTTCTATACCTGTTAAATCTGCTATGCTTAGATTAGCGCAATTTATAGTTCCAATAAAAGCCAAAGCCTCACTCACTTGAATCGCCGTATCCCCATTGGTGTTAATAACAGCATTCCCCACTAAATAGGTCTTAAAATTAGCATCAGGAATACTCACAACCTGCGCCTTCAAAGTAGTAATTAAGCTCAGAGCCAAGCAAAAAATCAATACCATATTCAATAATTTTATGTAAATTTATTTGTTTAAACAAGGTTTTTTAAAATGATCAATTATCATGATTCCTCAATAATAATCTATAAGGATCACTATTTCCACTAATTTGAGTAAGTGCCGTATTTTAATGTATAAGTGGGTAAAAAGTTTGTGTATTTGAAACAACCAGTTCGTTTAGCAAGAGAGTTTTAAAGTAAACTGTGGCTGTGTTATAGAGTTTTGTAGGTTTTTATAATTTTGAAAATGAATCTTTTATATAATTTAAGTATTGATTTTCATGATTGCAAAAATGGAAATTAAAG
>ENA-ORXM01003609-ORXM01003609.1-marine-metagenome-genome-assembly--contig:-NODE-3609-length-15071-cov-3.383220_pt1 | contig 15071 bp, 18 predicted proteins | sample MGYA00237867_ERZ511480 | MGnify/ENA primary metagenome ERZ511480 (study PRJEB26309, sample SAMN06266103) | marine metagenome | isolation source: Algal blade | place: United Kingdom:Sidmouth, United...
GTGGCTGCGCAAAGCATCCATCAGGTTCGGCAGAATTGGATCAATCGGCAGTGTCGTCATAGGCACCTGTGGTCTGCGCAAACCAGCGATGGGTCAAGACCCATCCTACGAGGTTTGGGCACGTAGGATGGGTTTTAACCCATCATCCTTGGGGAACGGCACGGCGAAAACGGGGACCAGCCTCGGCCCAGCGTTCAAATCCGCAGGCCAGATATGCATTTTGAGCGGGAATGTTGTCGGGAGCCGTGCCGATAAACATATAGGTGCAACCCAGATCGGCGGCGACGCCTTCTGCGGCATCAACCAGCATGCGACCCACGCCGCGACCACGCATGACATCGCGCACGTACATATGGTTGATATCGATCCCGCGCATGCCGTCCACGATCTTGGCCAGCGGAAGGAGCGCGGCATACCCCTGCAAGCCCCCCGCATCCTCGGCCACCAGAAACCTGACCCACGGATGCGGGCCAAAACCGTCGCGTTCCATGGTGTCTGGCGTCACCTTCGCGTCAAAGTCGTGGTGATACGCACCCAAAGCCAAGACCATCGCATGCACAGCAGGGATGTCGGCGATTTGCATAGGACGGATGTGCATCGGATTATGCCTTTCAGAACGCAAAAACCCGACCGTGCAACACGATCGGGCCTTCAATCTCGTCAAAGTGATGTGGCTTACGCCGCAGTCGCCTTGGAAATCTCTTTCTTAACCTTCAACGCGGCTGGTGACAGCTCGGCGTCTTTGGACTTTGCAAAGAATGCGTCCAGACCACCACGGTGATCAACAGTACGCAATGCAGCGTTAGAGATTTTGAATTTGAACGAACGACCGAGAGATTCGGACATCAGCGTCACATCCTGCAGGTTTGGCAGGAACCGACGGCGGGTACGGTTTTTGGCGTGGCTGACATTGTTGCCAGACATCGGGCCTTTTCCAGTCAATTCACAACGGCGCGACATGGGCATTTCCTTCGTCTTGTGGGGCGGATTGTGGATCGGCCACAATGCCCTTTGTTAAATAGCGAGAACCCCGCAAACACAGGGCCATGAATTAGTTCACCGCCGGATAGGAGGATTCCCGTCCCGCGTCAACCCGCATCAGCGCGTCAAGCGCGCAATTCAGCGGTGTTGGTCGATCAATACCGGATTGCCGTCAGGGTCCACAACAACAAAGCTGCCGGGGCCGCCATTTTCTGGCAAAACCACCTGCGTGGGGGTCAACCCCTTGGCCACAAGGTCAGCGTGAATGTCACGCACATCATCAAACGGTGTCACTTCGCCAGCGTTTTGATCCCACCCGGGATTAAACGTCAGAATGTTGTCTTCGAACATGCCTTGAAAAATGCCGATCAGATGATCCCCGTTTTTCAAAATCAAATAGCCATGCGCCGGATCACCGCCAAAGGGTGTGAACCCTAATTTCTCGTAAAACGCTTGCGATGCCGCGAGGTCTTTGACCGCTAGGCTGACCGAAAATGCCCCTAATTTCATGGCCGTTCCTCCTGAATTTTGGCAAATCATAGCAAAAAGCGGGAAAATCCTCAAACGCATGTCGATTTCGGGCAACGCCGCGCGTCTTGATGGTATGAAAGGGCCGCAAAACGCGGCTCATCAAACAAAGGAGACACCGACGCAATATATGTGTTTGATCTATTCAACCGAAGGCACCGGTCCACAGCCGGGTACTGACGAATGGGGCCCGTTTATGCAGGGCTATCAGGATTTCACGACCAAAGTACGCGACGACGGCAAGCTCGTGTCAGGCGATGCGCTTCAGCCCACTCAAACGGCCACGACCGTGTCCATGCGGGATGGCAAAATGCACACCACTGACGGGCCGTTTGCCGAGACCAAAGAACAGCTTGGCGGTTATTATCTGCTCGACTGCGCTGATCTGGACGAGGTGATGTCATACGCGGCCCTGATCCCGACATCGGCCTTTGGTCGCATCGAAATCCGCCCTGTCGTCGTCTGGTAACGCGGTGCAGCCCCCGACGCATGACGCGATCACACGGGTCGTCCGCGTGCATTGGGGGCGCATCTTGGCCGCCTTGGTCAAACAATTCGGCGACTTGTCACTGGCCGAGGATTGCTTGCAGGACGCCGTTGTCAGGGCCATGACCGCGTGGGACACAGGTGTGCCTGATGCGCCTGATGCATGGCTAATCACCACGGCACGCCGCCGCGCCCTTGACCGCATACGCAGCGATCAAACACTGGCACGCAGATCCCCCGAAATTGCGTATTTCCTCGCACATCAGCAATCCGCGCCGCACGAGGAGCCGATGACGATCCCCGACAAGCGGCTCGAGATGCTGTTCACCTGCTGCCATCCCAGTTTGGATGCGAAAACCCGAACCGCGCTGACCCTGCGCACCTTGGGTGGGCTGACCGCAGAACAGATCGCCCATGCGTACTTGGATAAACCCGCGACAATGGCGCAGCGCCTGAGCCGCGCAAGGACCAAGATCAAGGCGGCAGGCATTCCCTACCGCATCCCCGAAGCCGGTGATCTGCCCGATCGTGTCGATGCCGTCCTGCGCGTGATCTACCTGATATATAACGAAGGCTACATGGCGAGCGCGGGCGATACGCTGTTGCGGCGCGACCTGTCGTCAGAGGCAATCAGGCTGGGCCGTATCCTCCATGACCTGATGCCTGATCTGCCCGAGGCTGCGGGGCTTTTGGCGCTGATGCTGGCCAATGATGCCCGTGCGGATGCACGCACGGATGCGTCAGGTGCGATGATCCCCTTGGATGCCCAAGATCGCCGCAAATGGAACCACCCCCAGATTGCACAGGCTGACGCGCTGCTCAAATCCGCCTTGGCGCGTGGCCGGATTGGCCCCTACCAGTTGCAGGCTGCTATCTCTGCATTGCACGGCCAAGCGGCAACTTGGGATGCGACCGACTGGGCGCAAATCAGCGCGCTTTATGCGTTGCTGGATCAGGTGCAACCGTCACCTGTCGTCAGGTTGAACCACGCCGTCGCCGTGTCCTATGCGCAATCGCCCCAGGCAGGCTTGGATATGCTGCATGACCTTGCAGACACGCTATCCGACTATGCACATTTCCATGCAGCCAAGGCCGATTTGCTGACCCGCGCAGGGCACCGCAAGGCCGCGTTTGATTGTTTCCAAATCGCGATCAATCTTACGGAAAATACGGCGGATGCGGAATTCCTGCGGGGTAAACAGGCGCGGCTATCGCTTCATTAGCTTGTCAGCAAGGGCGCGCATATAGGTCGCGTCGGCGGCCCGTACCGCGCGGTGCGCGTCAATGATCGGGGCCGCACGCGGCGGCGCATTCAAGGCAGTTTTTTGAATAATACCTGCGCGTTTTGCGCGACCCAACAGGCCCGTCGCTGGATGCCCGCCAAAGCCAAGGCGCGCAATCTCGATGCGTGGAAAAACCGCGTGGATCAACTTGGCATTGGCCAGATCGAGCGGGCGAAACGGATCGATAACAATCACCCCCTGCAAGCCCGGTTTTGCGACCCGTTTCAAATCCCCCGCAATCGCATCAAACCCGCCTGCATCGCGGCGGTAACGCCTGTCAAAGGGTACCGTATCGGGATGGATCGAGAACTGTGGCGATATCGCGGTTGCGTATTGGGCGCCTGCGGCCTTTGCAAACCGGAACGCGCCATAGCCGCCCATCGAAAAACCCAGCATATGCACAGACTTATATAGCGGCGACAGGGTTTGCAGCACGTCCTCTAACGCGGTGGTATCGGGGTTGATGAACCAGTCATTGCGTTTGGAAATGATGCTTAGCTGGGCAAAACCACGATCCGCCACATGCTGGATCCGGTGCGGTTCAACGAAATCGGTGCGGCCTTTTTGGCGATAGTTAAACGTAATCGCGAGGCGCTCTGCCTCCGGCTGAAACATCGTGGCGCGCAAATGCTCGCCCGCCAATATCAGGTCCCCGCCGATGGTCATGTTTGCGCCACGACCTGTGCTGCTGCGGCGGCTGGTGACATCCGGCCAGCGGCGACCTCTTTTTCCAACTGCGTCATACGCTCGCCCAAATCAGGGTCCCGCGCGATGCGCGCCAATAGTTGAAGCCGTACTTCCTCGCTGAACCAATATCGCGCTTGGGCTGCGCGAGTTTTCTCCCAAATGCCCGTTTCACGGCGCCAGTCAACAAGGGCGCGCATCTGGTCCCATGCATCCGCCACGCCGATTGTTTCCAATGCGGACACAGTCATCGCCGTGGGGAACCCGTCAGGGTCTTGGGCGCGTCTGCGCATCAGGCGCAATGCACCCGCGTAATCAGCGCATGTGCGTGTCGCTTGGGCCTTCAGGTCGCCGTCAGCCTTGTTCACAAGGATCATATCGGCGATTTCCATGATGCCGCGTTTGACGCCCTGCAATTCGTCGCCGCCAGCAGGGGCCAACAGCAGCACGAACAAATCCGACATCTGGGCGACAACGGTTTCCGATTGTCCGACACCGACTGTCTCGATCAGCACAATGTCGTATCCCGCAGCCTCGCACAGCGCCACAGCCTCGCGGGTGCGGCGCGCCACGCCGCCCAATTGGGTCTGGCTCGGGCTGGGGCGGATAAATGCGTTGGGGTCGCGCGCCAGCAATTCCATGCGGGTTTTGTCGCCCAAAATCGACCCGCCCGACCGCGCCGACGACGGATCAACCGCAAGGACAGCAACACGGTGCCCCATGCCCGTCAGCATCAGGCCAAAGCTTTCGATGAACGTCGATTTACCCACACCCGGTGTGCCCGATAGCCCGATCCGCAGCGCCTGCCTGCGGCCCAAGGCCAAAAGATCAAGCAGCGCCATCGCATCGGCACGGTGGTCGCTGCGGCCGCTTTCAACCAAAGTAATCGCCCGCGCAAGCGCACGGCGGTCGCCTGCGGCAACATTGCGCGCCAGTTCAGTCATATGGTTCGGCGTTGTCATAGGATGTTTTTAGGCCCAGCCGACAGGCGGTGCAATCAATCAAATGATTTGCCAGATCGCGCTGTGGCGTTAGGGTGTTTGAAAATCAAAGCAGAGGGGTCGGATCATGAAAACACCAGTGCATCTTTGGATCATCGGGGTGGTAACACTGCTTTGGAACGCGGGCGGCGCGTATGACTATCTGATGTCGCAACTGGGCAATGCCGATTACCTTGCGATGCTGACGCCAGAGCAGCTTGATTACATCCGGTCGGTGCCTGTCTGGTTCGAAGCCGTCTGGGCAATCGGCGTCTGGTTTTCTGTGCTGGGGTCGATCCTGCTTTTGTGCCGCTCACGGCTTGCCGCGCCGGCATTCGGTCTGTCGCTTGCCGGACTTGCCGCATCGTCGGTCTATAGCTTTGGCATTGCGTCGCCAAATAGCATCGCGATTTCAGGCACGTTCGCGCTTGTCTTTACGGGCGTGATTGTCGTGGCGTTGATCGCACAATGGATTTACGCGCGTGCAATGACGCGGCGCGGCGTACTGCGTTAACCGCACATCCGTTTGGCTGTGGTGCTGAACTTTTTGTAGCGCTTCCAAAACCGTTCGCTACTGCGATTGTCGGACTGGCGTGTCTCTTGGGCCTTATGCGGCTCGTCAAAGAACACCGCCGCGCGGCGTTGGTCGGATCCCGTCAATGTCTGGTCGGCTGCGCGCTGCACGCACGAGCAAAGCCGTGATGACGCGGCCTTACGGTCCGCCTTGATGCAGGCCTTGCCAATTTCGCCCGTGACGCGATTGCCACCGCATGCCGCAAGCAAAACCAACGATCCGACCATCAAAATTTTGTACATAAAACCACCTGTCATTCTGCCACGGCGCCCCTTTGCGGGTGTCAGCCACGGCCTGCTGTTGGGGCAATTATGCGCCTAGCGGCCGCGGGATGCAATTCAAATGACGGTGACATACGCGGAACTTGGCCGCCCCGTTCCTAGTTCAGGTTGTAGCAGTTGTTCGCATTCAGCGCGATGCCCGCACAAAACGACCGCCAAGGTTCGGATTTTACGTTATAACACATGGCGTTATAGCTGCGGTTGGACGCCGCCAAACAGGTGTTCTCGATCGTGCCGTTGCCGATGTTGTAACACATCGTTTTGTAGTCGGGATAGGCATTGGCAAGGCACAGGTTCTTAAGGTCCGGATTGCGAATGTTGTAGCATTCCGTCTGATATCCTTGCCCCGAATTGGCCAGACACAGGCTCTTCATGTCGGGGTCTTTGACGTTATAGCAGTTGGTCGGATACTGCGTCATGCCCAGACAAGCATTGTAAAAATCAGGATAGTCAGGCGCCGCATTTAGATTGCGGCGGGCCTGTGCTGCCCGCGTTTTGTCGTCCTTGCGCTCTTGCTCAAGCCATTGCGATTGATCTTCAACGGAATTGTTGAAACTGCTGTCACCGTTTTCAAGGATCGTGCCAAAGCTGCTCTGCGCCGCACCCGTCATGGGGGCTGCGGCCAGAACAAGCGCTGCAATCAGGCCGCGCATCAGTTTGGTGCCCCGCGTGTGCGTTCACGTGGGCCGTTGCCGTCCGATTTATAGAAATCCTTGTGCCCGCTGTAGCGACAGCTTTTGACGATGGCGCGGCTTACAACGTGGGGCGGGCCGAAATTGGTCGGGTTCTTATAAGGTTGCGAATAGGGCAGCACCATAAATGGCTCCAGTGCCACATGCGACACAGACGACACGGGGCGCGCGCCTGTGACCTTCCAGTCGTTTGCGCTGCTGACCGAGAATATCCCCGCGTTCAGCGTTGAACTGTTCTTGGACCGGACCTCGACCCGTTGATCGGCGGCCATCATCAGTGTGTAATCATTTCCTGGATACAGGACAAATGCCTGCCCGTCGCATGTGCGTTTTTCAAACCGAACACCCTTGGTGTAATCGCGTGGCTTCGATCCCGGTTTGGCGTCAACCGTCGCCAGCTTTAACTGCGCGGTGGCATAGACAAAAATCGGGATTCCGTTTTGGCGGATGTAATCGGCGGCTGGCGAATTGTCCAGCGTTGCGCGAAACCGCATCGGAATTTCGGCGTATTGCGACGTGGATGTCATGTTCATGAAACCGGTCGTAAACGCGCTTTGCGTCGGGTTCTTGGGGTCGCCGGTGGAAAATGTCACATCGACGCCGTCGGTGCCCAACGCGCGCAGCGCTTGGGCGGGCGATGTGATTTTCGCGGGCGCGCGCGATGCCGAAGCCCCCTTGCTTGATGTGCCGCTTGGTGCGCCGCACCCGATCAGGGCCGCGCAAGCCGCAATAACGCCCAGAGTTTTCAATGTCATTTTCATAAATATGCCTTGGAATAGTCGCCTCAGATAAAGGCCATTCATGCCAAAGCCGAAAGACACAAACCGACATAACGCAAACCCGAGGCCGCTAGCCCATCAGCGCCTTTTTTATCAAGGCATCTTTGTCGCCGTAGCCGCTTACATCGACGCCCATCTCGATCAGCGTTGCGCGAATCTCGTCCTCGGGCAGGGCTGCAATCTGGTCCGCAGTCATCCGCATGAAATTGATCCGGTCTACATGCGGCGGATTGGTCTCACCAAAGGCGCTTTGCGTTTTGAAATCAAAGTCTTCCGCGTATTTTTCCATGAAATGCGACAGAAACGTATTGATGCTGATACGGACACGTGGATCGGCGGTCATCACACCGTCCATGGCCGTCAGGGTGTCATTCATCAGCGCGATCCACCGCTCCGCCCCCTTGGTATTCATTAGCGCCATGGCGTTATGCGTATGGTGGAAATTCAGCCGGAATTCCGCGCCGTGATAATACGGTCCGCCACCCATCGCATCGACCCACATCGATGCTTGGGTATTGATATGATGGCCCACATCCCCCACGGCGGCAAACACGGACACAAACCAAGGCTCGTCCGCAAAAACCCGCACATAAAAATCCTGCACAATGCGCACAATCGGCTCTTGCCCCAACACCGAATGCAGCTGCCAGAACTGGATCGGTTTGCGCGGATCATCCGGCGCTTTTAGCGACACAATATCCGCCATCCGCTGAGCGTCCGCAGGCAGCAAACCACGCGCGATCGCCTTGGTGATATACCCGCGCTGGGCATCCTTGGTCATATAGCCGTGTCTGGTCGGGAATTCGGGATAGTCGAATGTGGGCATCGGCGCGGTCCTTGGGGCATCATGTGCAACACAAAGGTGATGCGTGCCTGTCTTATGCGACGTTATAGACCCACGCCAGCCCTTGCAAAATCCGCAATCACACGCCATTGACAGACAACTCTCTTCCATAGGCGTTTTGACCCCATGACCGACTTGAAAAACATCCGCAATTTCTCAATCGTGGCGCATATCGACCACGGTAAATCGACCCTTGCCGACCGTTTGATCCAAGAAACAAACACAGTCGCAGAGCGGGACATGAAAGCGCAGATGCTCGACAGCATGGATATCGAGCGCGAGCGCGGCATCACGATCAAGGCCAACACGGTCCGCATCGACTACGTCGCCGAGGATGGCCAGACCTATATCCTCAACCTGATCGACACCCCCGGCCACGTGGATTTCGCCTACGAGGTGTCACGGTCCATGCGCGCCGTCGAAGGGTCGCTGCTCGTCGTTGACAGCACCCAAGGCGTGGAGGCACAGACCCTTGCCAACGTTTATCACGCGATTGATGCCGACCACGAAATCGTGCCCGTTCTGAACAAGATCGACCTGCCCGCCACCGATTGTGACGCTGTCGCAGCCCAGATCGAAGACGTCATCGGCATCGACGCCTCCGACGCCATGCGCGTGTCCGCCAAATCCGGTGTCGGTATCAAGGATACGCTCGAGGCGATCGTGCACCGCTTGCCTGCGCCTGCGGGTGACATTGATGCGCCGCTCAAGGCGATGCTGGTGGATTCGTGGTACGACAGTTACCTTGGCGTCATCGTGCTGGTCCGCATTATCGACGGCCAGATGCGCAAAAACGACCGCGTGAAATTCATGTCCAATGACACCGTGCACCAGATTGACCGCATCGGCGTTTTCCGCCCGCAAATGCAAAATGTCGACGTGCTTGGGCCAGGTGAAATCGGCTTCATCACGGCCTCTATCAAACAGGTGCGCGACACCCGCGTGGGTGACACCATCACCTCCGAGAAAAAGGGGTGCGAGGTGCCGCTTGACGGCTTTAAGCCCGCGCAACCCGTTGTGTTCTGCGGCCTGTTTCCCGTCGACAGCAGCCAGTTCGAAGACCTGCGCGACAGCATCGACAAGCTGGCGTTGAACGACGCGTCCTTCAGCCACGAAATGGAAACATCCGCCGCACTTGGCTTCGGCTTTCGCTGCGGCTTCCTTGGGTTGCTGCACCTCGAGGTGATCCGCGACCGGATTGAACGCGAATACGATATCGAACTGATCACCACCGCCCCCTCGGTGGTGTACCACGTGCATATGCGCGACGGCACGATGGTTGAACTGCATAACCCCGCCGACATGCCCGACCTGACCCACGTCGACCACCTGGAGGAGCCGCGGATCAAGGCCACGATCCTTGTGCCGGACGAATACCTCGGTGACGTCCTCAAACTGTGCCAAGACCGCCGCGGCGTGCAGCTTGACCTCACCTACGCAGGCAGCCGCGCGATGGCTGTCTACGACCTGCCGCTCAACGAGGTGGTGTTCGATTTCTACGACCGTCTGAAATCCGTGACCAAAGGATACGCGTCCTTTGACTACGCGCTCACTGGTTACCAAACCGATAACCTTGTGAAAATGTCCGTGTTGGTCAACGACGAACCCGTCGACGCGCTGTCCATGATGGTGCACCGCGACCGCGCCGAACAGCGTGGCCGCGCGATGGTTGAAAAGCTCAAGGATTTGATCCCGCGCCACATGTTCAAAATCCCGATCCAAGCGGCCATCGGCGGCAAGGTCATCGCCCGCGAAACCCTGTCCGCCATGCGCAAAGACGTGACCGCCAAATGCTACGGCGGCGACGCGACACGCAAACGCAAACTGTTGGACAAGCAAAAGGCGGGTAAGAAAAAGATGCGCCAGTTCGGGTCTGTGACCATTCCGCAGGAAGCGTTTATTTCAGCTCTAAAAATGGACAGCTAAAAGCTGGTCATTTTCAGAGCGCGTGCGGGGAAGGGAATGGCGAAGCCAATCACGGCCGCACTCGGTGGCGTTTTTGGTAAATACGTTTTTTCAGTCGTGATCCACGAAGAAGCTAATGCCATAGTCGTCGATTGGTTCACCTAAATCTTCAACTTTCAGATTTTGGGCAAGGGAATAAGCTTTTGCCATCCGTATTGGCAACTCTGTGTCTATGAAATCCTTGGTTGCAATAAGTAATTCCCAAAAGCCGTTTAGGTTTTCGCTATTGTAAATGTTGTGCTTTAGAAAAACTGTAGGTGTATCGACCGTTTCGCCGAGGTCATTAGTAATGATCAGCGTTTTAACGTCCAATCGGGCCTTGGAAGGATGATTCAAATAATTGTCCCGAATTGCTTTCAGAATTTTGTGCTTTCTTTGAAGGTCCGGATGTCTTGCAAAAACTTTCTTGTAATCGAGCTGAGGTGCGAATTCCCCAGTTTGGAAGCACGACATGTATTTGGTTAATGCGGAGTCGACAACAGCCTGAGCTATTAAACTGTTTGGAGCTAAGTGGTCTAGCTGTAGCATTGTTTCTGTGGCTTGGTTTATTCTACTTTCTGCATGTCTTATTTTAGCGAGCAAACGATCAATTTCATTTGGAGCTTCAAACCAGTGATAATTCTCATATCTTGGAAATGCCGCTGATATGTCCAAAATTGCATCGGGATCAAATTCAGAATTTTCGACCTCATTGACGAATGCCAATGTTGTTCGCTGTCTAGCAATGCCTAGAAGGTTTGCGATGGCGCTAACTATTTTCATCGACAATTTCCTTTTCCGATTTTATTTGAATCACAGCTTAATGGGCATCACCTGCCAAATTTCCAATTTGGCAGCGCCCACCCCGGCGCTTTGCGCGTTCAGCCCTGAAACTGTCCTCGACAGTTTCTAAGACGGGCTTCACACACCCCTAGGCTCGGGCGCTGATGGTCACTGGCAATGCAACTTGATTTCAAACGCTACAAAACGCCGCCACAGAAGCCTCGAACTTGCGCGGCTTTTCCGCGTGCAGCCAGTGGCCAGCGCCTGACAGCTTGGCGAAATACGACTGCGGAAACAGCTCTTTTATCCGGTCGCGGTGGCTGTGTTGAACATAGTCGGAGGTCGCGCCAGACAAAAACAATGTCGGCCCGTCAAAGCTGCCGACCACATCCGGAAAACCCACGATTTTATCCATCTGCGCGGCAAGAACATCCAAGTTCAGCTTCCAGCGTTTGTTTTTGATATCAAGGGACTGCAACAAAAACTGGATCAGCGGCTCGGACAACCCGTCCATTTGGGCAATCGCATCTGCACGGTCGTCAACCACGCTTAGATCGACGGCGCGCATCGCATCCAGCGGCCCCATCTGGCTATGGGAATACGCGACGGGTGCGATGTCGGCCACGACCAACCGTTGGACCAGTTCAGGCCGCCTTAGCGCCAGCATCATCGCAGCCTTGCCGCCCATTGAATGGCCCAGAACGTCCATCTTTTGATCCATCACCCCAGCCAGATCTTCGGCCATTTCGGGGTAGGTATGCGTGTCAAACCACGGGCTTGCGCCGTGGTTGCGCATATCCACGACGGTCACAGGACGGGTGGCAGACAGCCGTTTGGCAATCACATTCCAATTGCGCGCAGACCCGAACAGGCCGTGCGCAATCAACAAGGGCGTGGCGTCAGGGCCGTCATAAAAAACCGTGTTTAACATGCATCTAATCTTGCGCGACGCGCGCGCAAAACACCAGAGGGATTGAGCCGCAGCATCCTGCGTGATTAACGTGAATTATGTCTGGTGAACTGCTGCAAACCCAAATCGACGAGATTCGGCATTTGATGGAAACGCGTCTGCGCATCCGCGGCAAAACGCTTGAACAACAGGTCCGCAAGGCAGGGCGCCTTTTGCCCCGTGCCGAACGCCGCGAGGCGGTCTATCTGGCCCAAGCAGCCACCGTCATGCAGCACCCCAAACTTAGCCGTATGGTTGATAGCGCCAAGGCGACCAAGGCGCATGCGCGTGTCGCGCAATTCCTGAAAACCATTGATCCAAAGGACCGTGCAAAGGGGCGATTGCTCGCGTGGCTTGGGTCGATCTCTTTTACCGGCATCGTTTTATTTATCGGTGTCGTTTGGGTGTTGGTCGCGCGCGGCTTGGTTTAATTTTTGACTCAATGTCAAAAGCTTCTTAGGCTCGTCTCGTTTTGTGACTAAATTATTAGGACGAGATAACTTACACAGGTTGGGTGAAAAATGGCTGGCATACTAGATATTAATTTTGATGTGACTTTTACCGAAACATTGACCGAGGGTGACGCGTCGTTCGAGACAACAGTCACTTGGGATAGGCTCGGGTATAATGCGAATGACATTGTTGACTGGGATCTTCAGATCGATTCAATCTCGGGCGATGCAACGCAAGGGTCGGATTATATTTATGACTATGAGCTAACGGATTCCGGCCTGACGGTTACTTTTACCGCATTAGAAGACAATCCTAATGATGCGGAGAACGACGAAACGGCAGTTTTCAATTTGTCCGGTTTCGTTTGTTATGACTGGCCTTTCGGTGCTCAACCGGATGAGCAAGTGACCTATATTGATCAGGGCTTTGTGACGCTGGAATTCGACATCACCAATGTTGCGCGATCACCGATTGCTGGTGGCGAGGGCGAAGATAACCTTGGCGGTACGGTTTATGGCGATCTTATCTGCGGGTTTGGTGGCGATGACGTCATCCACGGGCGCAAAGGTAATGATGAGATCAAAGGCGGCAGCGGTGATGATGTTATCTACGGAAATGGTGGTCACGATTCCCTGTTTGGCGGTAACGGCGACGACGTCATAAGGGGTGGCAGCGGGCAGGATTTGATCAAAGGCGGCAAAGGCGCTGATGTTTTAGTCGGCGGCACGGGACGCGATGTGCTGATTGGCGGCAGAGGCATGGACGTCTTGCGCGGCGGCGGTGGCGCGGACGATCTTCGGGGCGGCGGGCGCGCGGATGTGTTAAAAGGCAATGGCGGGGCCGATCATCTTACTGGTGGCAAAGGTGCTGATGTTTTGGTCGGGGGCAATGGAAGTGATACGCTTGATGGTGGCACGGGTCGTGATGTCCTGACCGGCGGCAAAGGGGCCGATGTTTTGACAGGCGGCCGTGGCGCGGATGTTTTTGTATTCAGTGCTGTCAACCACAGTCCGGCAGGTGGCCGGCACGACACAATCACCGACTTTAACGCCCGACAAGGGGACGTCATCGACCTAAGCCGCATTGATGCACAATCCGGGCGCGGCAATCAGGCGTTCGATTTTATCGGCACGGATGATTTTACCGGCACAAAAGGCGAGCTGCGGGTATATTCTGTCGGTGAGGATTTACATGTCGCAGCGGATACTGATGGCGACGGTCAGGCTGATTTTGAACTGGTGGTGACCGGTGCCAGCGACCTAAGCCAAAGCGATTTTGTCGTGTGAACCTCGGGCCGCCACATCCTGCGCGGCGGCCCTTACATCGTAGGATGCGTTTTAACGCATCAATCCTACAGGTTCGGATACATCGGGAATTTGTCGCACATGGCCTCAACTTCCGCGCGCACCTTGGCTTCAACGGCCTCGTTTCCGTCCGGACCGTTTGCTGCCAAACCGTCGACAACCTCAACGATCCAATCCGCGATCTGACGGAATTCCGCCTCGCCGAACCCGCGCGTCGTCCCCGCAGGTGTGCCAAGCCGGATGCCCGATGTCACAGTCGGTTTTTCAGGGTCAAACGGAATGCCGTTTTTGTTGGTGGTGATATGTGACCGCCCAAGTGCGGCATCGGTGATGTTGCCAGTCACCTTTTTGGGGCGCAGGTCGACCAGCATCAGATGCGTATCTGTGCCGCCTGATACGATGTCCAAACCGCCTTTGATCAACTGATCGGCCAAGGCTTGGGCGTTCTTCACAACCTGTTCCTGATAGGCTTTGAATTCGGGGCGCAGCGCCTCGCCGAATGCCACGGCCTTGCCTGCGATCACATGCATCAACGGACCACCTTGGATACCCGGGAAAATCGCCGAATTGACTTTCTTGGCAATCGCCTCGTCGTTGGTGACGATGATGCCGCCGCGCGGGCCGCGCAGGGTCTTATGCGTGGTCGATGTGGCCACATGCGCATGCGGGAACGGTGACGGGTAAATACCCGCCGCAACCATGCCCGCGAAATGCGCCATGTCCACGAACAGATAGGCACCCACGCTATCGGCGATCTCGCGCATGCGGGCGAAATCAATGATACGCGGAATGGCGGACCCGCCCGCGATGATCATCTTTGGCTGATGCTCGGTCGCCAGCGCCTGCACCTCGTCGTAATCCAGCAGGCTGTCGTCGCGGCGTACACCGTATTGCACCGCATGAAACCATTTGCCCGATTGGTTGGGGCGCGCGCCGTGGGTCAGGTGACCACCCGCATCCAGCGACATGCCAAGGATCGTATCGCCCGGCTGGAGCAGGGCCTGAAACACACCTTGGTTCGCTTGCGATCCCGAATTCGGCTGCACATTGGCGAAATCACAACCAAACAACTGCTTGGCGCGGTCAATCGCAAGGTTCTCGGCCACGTCAACATGCTGGCAACCGCCGTAATACCGACGGCCCGGATAGCCTTCGGCGTATTTGTTGGTCATCACGCTGCCCTGCGCTTCCATGACAGCGGCCGATACGATATTCTCGGAGGCGATTAGTTCGATCTCTTTGCGCTGTCGGCCCAGTTCGGCGCGCATCGCGGCATGAATTTCAGGATCGCGGGTCGAAAGGGCTTCGGTGAAAAAGCCGGCGTCGCGGACATTTGCAGTCATGGGTCGTGCTTCCCTTTTATCAGGTCGAAATGCGGTTCTAGCAGCGGCATAGCGCAAAGGCTGCTTTGTCAAAAGCATCAAAACGACCATGATCATCATGAGACCGGCTGCGATGGTGAGGATAGTAGCCTTGCCTTTCCGATACGATCCGTGGACAGATTGATGAAACAAAAGGACTTTTGC
>ENA-ORXM01003611-ORXM01003611.1-marine-metagenome-genome-assembly--contig:-NODE-3611-length-15060-cov-6.273310_pt1 | contig 15060 bp, 14 predicted proteins | sample MGYA00237867_ERZ511480 | MGnify/ENA primary metagenome ERZ511480 (study PRJEB26309, sample SAMN06266103) | marine metagenome | isolation source: Algal blade | place: United Kingdom:Sidmouth, United...
TAATGACCATGTAGCTGTTATCGTAACCAAGATAGGACATCAAACCTAGCTCTTAGTGTAGCGACTATGGGAAGATTAAAGAAAGTGGTTATTGAAAATGTTATTGGTAGTAAACTAAAAGCAAACAAAACTATTTTATGCAGTGACGCACGTATAAGTTACAAAAGGTTTGCTATAGATAATGAAATAGAGCATCACACACTAAAAGCAAGGGTTAAGCAACGTGTGAAAAATAAAATTTATCATATTCAGCATGTCAATTCAACGCATAATAGAGTTAAGAAATGAATAGATAACAGATTTTGGGACGTATCAACCAAATATTTACATCAATATCTAAACTGGTATCGCATCAAAGAAAAACTAAAGCATAGAAACGATAAGCTAAATGCTTTTGTTAATAAAGTATCCGAAGATATTACGGCATATGAAAAATACCAAAATATTGGATTGAAGTATGAAAAATTAATTTCAACGTAATTTTAAACTAGAGCTATCTAGGGTCTTATCAATCTTTTAATCAAAGAATCAACAGGCTCCCTAAATGGAATGAAACTTCTTGCTTTATGGTTTTGTAATCCAAACAAGCTACCGCATCCAGAGCAAATTATATTTACACCAGCTTCTGTAAATGATTTTACCTTATTTAAAGAAGCTTGGTCTGAAAAAGAAAATTAAATATTTTTTGGAGATAAATATATAAATCTTCAGACTTTTTTTTCAACTATGAAAGATGAATTTAATTCAGAAATGCTAACTTCTGTAAAGGCTATAAAAAAAATGCTTGATGCTTTAAGAAAATTTGATAGAGCTGCAAATGATTTATATTCAAGAGCTGTGTCCAAAATAAGACAACCAATAGAAGCTTCATTTAGTTGGATTATTGAAAAATAAGCTATACAAAAAGCCAGTAGAGTAAGGTCTACAAAAGGGCTTAACTTATATGTTTGCAGATGATTCTCTGCTGCATTTATAACACTATTTTGGATGATACAACTAAAAACACAAATTAGCCAAAATGAAATTCGAATAAACTTCTTTCCTTTTTTTTTTTAAAACGAGTTAATTGAAAAGATGTAATAAGTGCTAAAATTGTAAATTATGGTTTTGTAGATTATGGCATTAGATTTGGAAGCAAATATGGAATCGTATATAATATTAATGGCAGAAAAGGGCTTGCGGTTGAATTGCAAAACGGGAAAAAAATTGTGATTGCAACACAAAAAGGAAATGAGCTAGATAAAATCGTAAAAACAATCAACAGCTAGAAATGATATTTACAAATAAGACATTCTAAATATAAAAACTTAGGTTTGTAGTACTTACATTTTATTAAAAAAACTATTATATTACTATGACTTACAAAACGCTATGCTCAGATTTAGACGGAACGTTGTTATCTACTAAAAATGATGTTTCTGATTTTTCTATTACGGAAATCTCTCGAATAAAAGACAAAATTAATGTTGTTCTTGTTTCTGCTAGAATGCCTAAATCTATGACCTATTTGCAAAAACGTTTAGGTATAGAAAACCAACCTATCATTTGTTATAATGGAGCGCTTGTTTTAGATGGCATAAAAGAAATTGATTCTATTTATATCTCTGTAGAAAACTTATATAAAATATATGAATTAGCAGAAAAACATACTATAAAATTAGGGTTGTATTTTAATGACGAATGGTATGTAGAAGAAACATCTGAACGTGTAGAAAAAGAAATTCGTTATACCCATGCCACACCTGTTTTCAGAAATACAAAAGACACTTTAGAAGATTGGAAAAACAGAAATGTAGGAGCACATAAAATTATGATGATGTGTACAAAAGAATCTGCTGACGCGATATATCCTATACTACAAGAAATACTGGGGGAACAAGTAAATTTATACCGTTCTAATGATACGTTAATAGAGGTTGCTCCAAAGACAGTTTCTAAACTTTCTGCCATCAAATTATTATTACAAAAAGACAATGTAGAAGATGTGATTGCTTTTGGCGATAATTATAATGATATAGCTATGCTACAACATGTTGGCTGTGGTGTTGCTGTTGGTAATGCTAGAGAAGAAGTAAAAGCTATTGCTGATGCTATAACACTAAATAATACAGAACACGGTGTTGCTCATTATATAAAAGAGCACCTCTAAATATTTAGACCTAATTAGAAAATTAAAATGCTTATGTTTATAGTGAAAAACCAAAAACTATTCCTTAAATAATATCAATTTCCAAAATGAAACTGCTCCCCATAACTGACGACACCATTACATTTGGACTCTTGTGTTTATGTTTGGGTTTTATTTTTTATACTTCATCTATAAAAAAAGGTTTTTGGAAAAGGTTTTACACATTTGTCCCTAGTGTTCTTATGTGTTATTTATTACCATCTATACTTGCTAGTACCGGAGTTATAGACGAAAAAAGCTCTAATCTCTATTACATTGCCAGCCGTTATTTATTACCTGCTTCTCTTATTTTAATGACCTTAAGTATAGATTTAAAGGCTATTGCCAATTTAGGTTCAAAAGCGCTAATTATGTTCTTAACAGGAACTGCTGGTATTATTATTGGCGGCCCCATTGCTGTACTCATTGTTTCCATTTTTTCACCAGAAACAGTTGGTGGCGTTGGTTTTGATGCCGTATGGAGAGGACTCGCTACTATTGCTGGTAGTTGGATTGGTGGCGGTGCTAACCAAGCGGCTATGCTAGAAATATTTCAGTTTAACCAAGAAGAATATGGCGGAATGGTTTTGGTTGATATTATAATAGCTAACCTATGGATGGCAGTTATACTTTTAGGAATTGGAAAAACAAAACAAATTGATGCATGGTTAAAAGCCGATACATCATCCATAGAAAAATTAAAAGTTAAAGTCGCTGAACATACACAAAAAATAACGAGAGTAACCACATTAAAAGATTTTATGATTCTCTTATGCGTGGCATTTACAGGTGTTGGACTCTCGCATTTTTTAGGAACACATTTCGCTGGTTTTCTAGAGAACACATTTGAAGTTGTTCGTAATAAAGAGAAAATACTTTCTTCCTTAAGTTCTACCTTCCTCTGGATGGTTGTATTTGCAACAGCTATAGGAATTGGTTTATCTTTTACAAAAGCTAAAAATTATGAAGGCGCTGGAGCTAGTAAAATTGGAAGTATGTTTATCTATATTTTAGTTGCTACTATTGGAATGAAAATGGATTTAGGAAAAATTTTTGAAAACCCGGGGCTCATTTTTATCGGTATTATATGGATATCTATTCATGCATTGCTCCTTATTATAGTTGCTAAATTAATAAAAGCTCCTTTTTTCTTTTTGGCAGTTGGGAGTCAGGCAAATATTGGTGGGGCAGCATCTGCGCCCATAGTAGCTGCAGAGTTTCACCCTTCCCTAACCTCTGTTGGAATACTATTAGCGGTTTTTGGGTATGTAGTAGGAACTGGTGGCGCATATTTGTGCGCTTTACTTATGGAAATTGCTTCTAAAGTTTAATCACTCATACACAATCAGATTTTCAATATTTTTAATGATATTTGCCTAGCAAAATTTATAATATGAAAAAAATAGTATATGTAGTTATTCTTGGTGTTTTTCTATTTTCTTGTAATAATTCTGAAAAGACAATGAATTTATCAGGGACAGTTAAAGGTTTAAAAAAAGGAACACTATACCTACAAAAAATAATCGACTCTTCTTTAACTACCTTAGATTCTCTAGAGGTTAAAGGGAAAGGTGATTTTTTGTTTGAAATAACTGTTGAAAACCCTGAAATTTTTTATCTATATTTAAAAAAAGAAGACAATAATACTATAAATGATAGAATTACTTTTTTTGGTGAACCAGGAAATATAACCATTAACACCTCTTGGAATACTTTTGATGCGAACGCAAAAATTGAAGGTTCTAAAAGCACTAAAAAGCTAAAGGAATATAGAAATATGCTATCGGAGTTCAATAAAAAAAGTTTAATATACGCCAGTATTGTAAATAATTCAAAAACAGAATATACTGTAAAAGCATTAGACTCTATCCAACAATTATACAATAAAAACATAGTAAACAGCTACCGTTATACTATTAACTTTGCATTGAACAATACAGATTCTTATGCTGTTCCTTATATAGCTGTAACAGAAATACCTGATGCAAACGTAAAATATTTAGACTCTATTCATAAATCTCTCATTCCTGCAGTCGCTAATTCTACCTACGGAAAAAAATTAAAGGCACATATAGAAGCTGTTAAAGCTAAATAAGTCGTAGCTCGTTAAAGCTATTAAACAAAAAAACATCCGCTAATAGCGGATGTTTTTTTGTTTAATACTGAATAGTATAGTTATACTAATGCATTCAATTTTTCTATAAGACCTCTAGCTTTTTCTTCTAATTCTGCCTTTACTCCTTTTAAATGTGCTTTTTTATTCTCCACATCTTTCTTGTTTACTTTTACAATTAAATCATCAAAAATTGCAATAGCACTATCAATAACTTCATTTCCTTCTTTAGAAATTGTATTACCACCTTGGTCTACAAGGTAAACTCCTTCTATTATATCTCCTAAAACAAAATTAATATCCTTCTTTAAATTTTTTATGCTTGCCATCTTACTGTTTTTTTTGCAAAAGTACTCTTTTTAAAAAGAATTCCTTTATTACTTATAATAGAAATTAAATTGTTACTTCTAACAATTTAGCCTGATTTGTTTTCAAAACGATTTCTTTAGACAATGCAGGCACTAATATTGTTTCTCCTTTTTGAATATGCGCTTCTCCATATTCATTAGCTATAGAAACACTACCAGAAACACACATATATATTGTAAAAGAATCTCTATTGGAAATATCTTGTTTCATGTCTGAAGATAGATTGATATAATTGGTTTTAAAATAAGGACAATCTACCATTGTATTTACTGTATCTAAATTGGTAGGGTAATCTACTATAAAATCATCTTTCTTTTCATAATCAACAGCATCTAAAGCCATCTCTGTATGTAATTCTCTTAAGTTTCCGTTTTTATCTTTTCTATTGAAATCGAACACTCTATAGGTAACATCAGATGTTTGCTGAATTTCTGCTAGCAAAACACCAGCTCCAATTGCATGTATTTTTCCTGTATTTATAAAAAATGTGTCCCCTTCTTTAACCGACTCATAATTCATTAAGTCTAAAAGTGTATCATTTTCTATACTTGCAGCATATTCTTCTTTGGTAACATCTTTATTAAAGCCTACGATAAGATTGGCGTCTTTATCAGCATCCATCACGTACCACATTTCAGTTTTCCCAAAAGAATCATGTCGCTTTTTAGCTAACTCATCATTAGGATGCAATTGTATAGACAAATCCTGTTTTGCATCTATGAATTTAATAAGTATAGGGAAATCTGTACCAAAACGTTTTGCTACACTTTTTCCTAGTATATCTTCTGTTTTTGTATCTATTAATTCCTGCAAGGATGTTCCTGCTAATTTTCCGTTAGAAACTACGGAAATGTCACCTTTAACCGTGGAAAGTTCCCAACTTTCTCCTGTAATATCATTATCTATGGTTTTTCCTAGTACATCTCTTAGTTTGGTGCCTCCCCAAAGACGTTCTTTTAAAATAGGGTTAAATTTTAATGGATACATATTATTTTTATTTTTGAAGGTTCAAATTCATCCTGCGTAAGTAACAAAATTACGAGGCGTTTCATATAAAGTAATTTCTAATTCTTTGTTAATATTTATATGCCGTCTTAATTTATTCCATATTACTACGGCAATATTTTCTGCTGTAGGGTTTAACTTTTTAAACTCTGGCACGTCAATATTCAAATTTTTATGATCAAAAGCGGTTTCAATTTCACTCTCAATTAAATCTTTTAAAATTTTAACATCGATTACAAAACCTGTTTCTGGATTTATTTCTCCTGTTACACTCACTATTAATTCATAGTTGTGCCCGTGATAATTAGGGTTGTTACATTTCCCAAAAACAGCATCGTTCTTCTCAAAACTCCAATCGGGTCGGTACAATCTATGTGCTGCGTTAAAATGTGCTTTCCTGCTTACTTTTACTTTCATAGCTAAACACTTTATTGGGTTAAATGACTGTAAAATTTTTCAAAAATAATTTTAAACCAAACTGTATAGTTTTGAGAGTTCTCTGCTATATCATCTTTAATAGCTTCTAGTTTCATCCATTTCCAATTGGCAACTTCTTCTAAATTAATTTCTGGATTTCCGGTATGAGTTCCCATCATAACGTGATCTAACTCATGTTCTGTAAGTCCGTTATCAAAAGGTGTTTTGTATATAAATGAAAAAAGTTCTTTTAACTCTGCTACAAAACCCATTTCTTCTTGCAGCCTTCTTTTTCCTGCTTCAATATTAGTTTCACCTTCTCTTTGGTGACTACAACACGTATTTGTCCACAATAATGGGGAATGGTATTTATGTGCTGCACGTTGCTGTAACATAGTCTCACCCTTATCATTCATTATAAAAACAGAAAAAGCTCTATGTAGTACTGCTTTTTCGTGAGCTTCCATTTTTGGCATGGTTCCAATTTGTTCATTTAGCTCATTTACCAAAATTACATTTTCCTCTTTCATATAGTAAAAATAACACCTTTAGCTATTTTTTAAGCAAAGTGTATTATAAAAAAAGCTATTTTAATTGAAATTGGTGCTATTAACGCACAAAATAATTGTTTTCTTAAAAGAATCTTGGAGATTTTAAATTTTTCTTATTCTTTTTAATAAAGTCGTATCTTAATAGAACTTCAAAAGAACCATTATTAAAGGCAGCATTACCAAGCTCTGTAACTTCTCTGTCATAAGCCAAGCCAATCATCATCTGATCTGTTACATTAAAAGCTACTAAAGCACTTACTGCTGCATCCCAACGGTACGCAACTCCTAAAAGCAATTTATCATTATATCTAAAATTAGCCGATATGTCTGCTTGTAACGGTGCACCTTGTACTGCTTTTATTAATAGTGTAGGTTTAAATTTCCAAAAATGAGTTAAGTCAAAAACATATCCTGTAATAAAGTAAAAATTCATTTGCTCTTTTGCTTCAGACAATGAAGATTCCTCAAAATGTGATGTTTGTAAAAATCTAGGAACAGACAAACCTGCATAAAATTTTTGTGTATGATAATATACCCCTGCTCCTATGTTAGGAGAAAAACGATTGTCTATATTTTGCTGTAATGTTATATCTGTTGTTGTATATTTAGTTAATTCAGAAAATTTTACATCTAACAAGTTTGCACTGGCTTTTAGCCCAAAGCTTAACCTACCTTCTTTTGAAGTATATACTGTATAAGAAAAATCTATGTCAAAATTAGTTTCTGATGTTGGCCCAATATCGTCTTGTACAATAGAAAGCCCTAACCCTACACCTCTATATCCTACAGGTGTATGCATGTTAAAAGTTTGTGTTTTTGGAGCTCCATCCAAACCTACCCATTGTGTTCTATACAACAATCCTATACTGGCATGACCTCTAGAGCCTGCATATGCTGGATTAACACTTACAGTATTATACATGTATTGTGTATACTGAGCATCTTGCTGCGCTTGCATCTTCTCAATACTAAAAAATAGCATTAATAGTATAACTAAGCAGGTAATTAGCTTTAGTGTTTTGTTATATGTTTTAAGATTAGGCATCTTTATTATCTATTTATATAAATATATCCTGAGATTGATTTCATTGTACTGGTTCTATCCTTATAGTCTATAATGTAGAAGTAAGTTCCTACTGGTAATTTATTATCCTGATTAACGGTTACTCTTCCTAAAGATGTACCATTAAATATATTCCCTGTGGTATTGTAAGCCTTGGTTGAAAAAACTAATACGCCCCACCTGTTATATATTTTCACCGTATTGTTAGGGAAATTTTCTAGTCCATCTATACGTAACTCATCATGATCACCATCATCATTTGGTGTAACAACATTAAAGACTGTTATTGGCGCTTTAGTAGTTACTATGTCTGGATCCAAATAACTAGGTATTCCATTAGCATCTTCATCATCATCTGCATAGTCTCCATTTTTATTCACATCTTCATCAGCTGTTAAGATACCATCATCGTCATCATCTGTATCTCTATAATCTACCTCGTTATAACCATCTGTATTTGGCAAATCGTTTACAGGGCTATTTATTTCATCATTTACATCTGTATCTAATGTAAAACTTCCTTCATAACCATCATCTAAACCATCATCATCTTTATCTGACCCTATAAATATTGCTTCTGGAATACCATCTTGATTTATATCGTGACCCTCTATATTATCTGGTACATTATCATTATCACTATCTAAATCTACATAATCTGGAAGTAAATCTCCATCTGAATCTTCTGGTATAATTCCTAAATTACCATTTTGTTCATAGGCATCATCTACACCATTTGCGTTTACATCATCTCCACTTGGAGTTATGTAATCAACTGTTAACTGTGCTTCTACATTATCTGGTATACCATCATTATCACTATCTATATCCAAATAATCTGCAAAACCATCACCGTCCGAATCTGTGAAGTTAGTTGATGGGTCATTATCGCCATCTGTATTTAAATCTTCAAAACTGTCTAATATTCCATCATCATCACTATCTAAATCCACCACAGCTACAGAATTCACCAATATAGTTACTGTTGCTGTACTACAATTACTATTTCTATCACACAAAGTATAGGTAAATGTATCTGTCCCTGTAAAACCTGTTGTTGGTGTATATGTTATTGTATCGTCTGATATATCTGCTGGTGTACCACCATCATTTATAACTATATTGCCATTTATAGGATTTGTAGTTGTTATAGTTCCAGTAGCTGGTATATCATTATCGTTATTTAAAACTGATATTACAATTGGAGCATCTTCATTGGTAGCTACCATATCATCTATAGCATCTACTATTGGCAATACATCGACGGTTACTGTTGCTGTACTACAATCTCCCATGGTATTACAAATCGTATAATCAAATGAATCTGAGCCATTATAATTTGGATTTGGCGTATAGGTTACAATATCGTCTGTAGGATCGTTTGGTGTACCATTATCATCTACTACTACTGTTCCATTCGCTGGGTTCGTTGTTGTTAATGTTCCTGTTGTTGGTACATCTGTATCATTATCATATATACCTATAATAACTGATGTATCTTCATCCATAGTTACTATATCGTCGGCTAAAGTAGCCGCTTCATTTATACAAACAACCGTAAAACTAGGTAAGGGAATAGTATTTCCTGCCTTCGTAAGCGTTGCTATATATTTTATAATACTTTCGGTTGCTGTTACTGTTGGTTCTAAAGGATCTCCATTTACTGCTGGTGTCCAATTTACAGTAGCACCGTTGGTAACATTATCCCTAACATTCATAGTCACCTCATTGTGTGGCGCATTACAATTGGTTACAATAAAGTAACTGGTTGCATTTTTACCACATAGCGTACCATCGTAAGTTGCAAAATAGATTCCTGGGGTATTCACTTCGTAAAAAAAATCTGTTCCTAATACAGTACTCGTATCCTGAGCTTCGTACCACTTGTAATTACTTTCATCTCCTGCATTAGAGGCTTGTAACAAATATTGTGCATTTGCCCAATTAACACTAAGTAGTGTTAATACTAAGCTAATAAACAGAACGCTATATGTATGGATTGCTTTCAAATCTTTGGTATCAGTTGTTTATGAACTTAATTATTTTACTACAAATACTACATTGATTAATGAGTTGTAATCCGCTGGGGCATTAAAAACTTCATAAGATAAAACACCTGAAGCATTTACTGACATATTTTGAACCGTTGTACCATTACCGAATACGTTAGGGTCTGCAAAAGTTACATGATAATCTAATTCTGAAACTAGATATGTTGGAATTGTCCCTCCACTACTTACAACTGGCGAACCAAATTGAGCTATATATTGTGCATACAAATCAATTGTAAAAGTTCCAGTTACAGAAGCATTAATTTCGATTGATGGTGGATAAAACACTTTTGATGCTTTTAAAGAATTTACTTTTCTTAGATTACCGTTGGTATCTGCTGTTACTAATTGATCTGTATCTGCTGCAACTGGTATAGTTCTTACTCTAACATCCCCGTTTATATCTAAAAAAGCTGTTGGCCCAGTTGTTCCAACACCAATCTCTCCAGTTCCTTTAGGCATTATGTTCAAACCTTGATCTACATTGGAACCAGCTGCATATACAGTATTATAACCAAAACCAATTCCTTGGCTTCCGTTGCTATGTCTAAATTCAATACCTTTTGAGGCAGCACCTATAGCCCCTGTAACATATAACGGTCTACTATCAGTAGGGTGAGTAGCTGTTCTAGTATCTTGGTTTACATCCAGAGTATGCAAAGAAGTAATAGTCCCTATACTTACATTTCCTTGCGTGAAAATATTATCTGTTATAGCATCTGGAGCAGAGGTACCTCCTACCTCATACCAATCGTGATCTCCAAAAGAAGATAGTGGCACATCTAAATCATTTCCTGTATCACTTATTCTTAATACGTCTTCTGTTCCATTATTTACAATGGCAAAAGCTGTATTATGTTCGTTACCTATATTTGAATCTGCATCGTTTACATTAAGAGTAATAGCATTTCCTCCAGTAATAGAAATTTGACCTGCTGCTCCAGTTGTTGCTAATGTCTGATCATCTGTATCTACAACTGCTGCAATATCTGCTAATGGTACACTTACTGTATTTCCATTTTGAATAGTAATATCCAAATTAGCTCCGTTTACTTCAAAATCCTCTAAATCCTGATTATCTGTTCCTGCATTGTCTAAATGTGATAAATCTACTGTCTGGCTTGTTCCATCTTCAATACCTACTGTTAATACATTCGATATAGCATCTACGGCTAAACTCTCAATATCCTGATTGTCTGTTCCTGCATTGTTTAATCCACTTAAATCAATATTCGTAGCACTTCCATTATTCGTAATGTTTAATGTTTGGGTACTAGCATCGTAATTTAAATCCTGTATCTCATTGGCATCATCACTATCTCCATCAACATAATTCACCGTATAATTACCACTTCCATCATCGGTAACACTTATATCGCCTGTTCCTACTACTGTCTCCGTATAATCTGATAAATCTATTGGTTTAGCGGTTGGATCATTAGTTAACGTTAAATTATCTCCTGTTAATTCTAAATCTTGTATCTCATTGGTGTCATTATTTACATACGGACTTAAATCTATAGTAGTATTATCTGGATCGCCTGTTAAACTAATCTCATTACTACTAAATTGTAAATCTTGACTATCCGTACCTAAATTGTTTAATCCACTTAAATCTACAGTAACCGTATTACCACTTTCGATATCTAAGGAAAGTATATTAGTTCCAGAATCAAAAGTAAAATCCTGAAGTTGTTGATTATCCGAAGATGTTAACTCCCATGAATTGCCATCCCAAAAATAAATAGTTCCAGTATTAGTGTTTACATAAACATCTCCTGTATCTGCTCCTGGAGGCAAAGTAACTCCCGGTGCCGTAACTGCAGTACCACTTAATACTTCACAGTTACATTGGTCTTCTAGTGTTACCGTAGTTTGCGCAAATGCAAACCCCGATATTAGAAAAAAGAATAATAATATTTTTTTATTCATGGTTATATGTTTACTTACAGTTTGGCTATTCATATTCTTGTATTTGGGTCCATAAAAGTCATTTAAAATATAGGCTACTGCCAAAATGTCCCATTTTTACATTACAAAATTAACTTTACTTTAACCTTAATAAAATAATTGTTGTATAAATGTTAAATTCTAGTGTATAACACTTAATAAATGAAGTTTCTTAGTATTTCTAAAATGTGTTATTGGTCGATTCTTGCAATTAAATCAAGGCTTTCATTAATTTTACTCTCTCTTAAAAATGGCTGCATAGAGTATGAACTTGAAGAAGTATCGTCTTATTTTTCAACTCTATATGTAATACATCTATTGGTAATTACAGAACTAACTCTTAGCGTTAAAATAGAAGTGTTTAAAAAATAATTACATCGCATATAAACATTGAATTCGTAACTAAAACTCGGTATTGATTTCCATTATCTAAAGACATAGGATTTGTTACCATTAGTACATTTTTTTTACACCACTATGTATACCCAAATTTGCAAAATCTACCCAGTTAAAGTTATTAAACCATTGCTATTGATATTCGTCTGCACTTGTTCCTGAAACTGTTAAATTATTTGGCTGTGTATTAATTAGAGGTGCTGTTTCTACTTCTCTATAATCGTAGGTAGAATTTATATTTACATCTGCCGGGGTAGTTTAGCCATTTACTCCTCGAGTAATTAGTCCCGAACTAGATCAGTCCCATGTTCGTCTCAATTCTCCAGAGTTGCTACTAACCTCTGTAAAACCTGCTTCTAAGACATCATTACAACCATCATTATCCGAATCGTATTGGTATGTATCATAATTTCTATTTGTAGCTAAATCTAATATTTTATACGTCAAATTTGTAGCTTGAGTACCGTTAACTTTAACAGTATCACACAATCCATATACACCAAATGCCGCTGGTAAACTGTTTACAATATCATCGTTATCTAAGTCTATATTTAAGCTATACATTATGCCATCCCCATCAAAATCACATATTGTACTGGCTAGCAAATTACCGTTCATTGATTCTGAAGCTGTACTATCTTTATTCGTAATTACGTAGGTATTTGTACTGCCATTTACTCAATTTATGGTGTTAAAAAGTAGACTGGTTGCCATCAATTCTAATATGGTAGAACCACTTGTAATAAAGTAACGTGCGAAAAAATTACTATTAATGCTAAATTAGAATTACTTTTTTACCCTATGAGTAATGCGCCTATTGGTGATTACTGTTCTAACGCTTACCGTTAAAATTGCTGAAGTAGATATTATCTGTGTACAACCAGTAGCCGAATTTGATACTAAAACACGGTATCTATAATTATTTTTATCTACCCCAGGAGTAATTACTGATAGTGTTTGAGTCTGAGTTCCCGTATATGCTATACCATCTGTAATATTTGAATAGCTAGCACCCTCGTTAGTTGTCACTTGCCATTGATACGTATCTGCATTACTCGTAGCTATAGAAAATGTAGTTGTTGTATTTACAAATGTAGACTGATTCGTAGGTTGTGTATTTAGTATTACTTCTGGTACAGTACTGATGGTTTGACTTCCTAAACTTAACGGACATTCATTATTACCCCAACTTGCCCAAAGTTGATATGTTCCTGCAGGTAGACCTGCGTATGTTACTGCTCCACTATCGTCTACCATTGCATTTTTATATGTTAATTGATTATCCAAACTAAATCGTATACTGACTCTGTCTGGGTGATCAGGAAAAGTAATTGTTATAGAACCGTTATCAAAACCACAAGTCGCATCTATCTTACTTGCCGTGGCGGATGGGTTGGATTCCACTCTAACATCTACAGTGTCTGCATTTGAAGCACAATTTGTAGCTGTGTCTATAACAGTAACAGTATATGTTACTATTACATCTGTATTAGGGTTTCCTATTGGAGTTACAGAAATACTCTGCGTTACTTCTCCTGTACTCCACAGATAAGTATAACTACCACTACCTCCTAAAGGTGTTGCTGTTAATATTGCTGTTTCTGTTTGACATATTTCTTTATCACTACCAGCATCTACTGTTGGTATTTCATTTATAGTTGCTATTACTGCTGTTCGTGAACTACTAGTACATCCGTTATCTGTTGCCTCTACATAATATGTTGTCGTATTAGATATATTTGGAGAATAACTTGTTCCCGTAGCTACAGAACTACCCCCAGTGGCTGTTAAATACCAATTTACTATTCCTGAAGAGGCCGTTGCATTTAAATTAACAATTCCTGAACCACACCTATCATTAGGGCTAACTCCCGTTATTATTGGATTACCCATAGTTATAGTTGTTGTTGCTGACAAGTTAACTATTGGATCCCCTGCAAGACCTCCATATTCCACAATATAACCTTTGGTTGCAAAAGCGTCTGATCCTCCAGCATCTGGCAAATCATTCCAAGACCCTATAACTCCAATACTATCATCTGTTATATGTGCATAATTTTCCTCTCCAGGTATAGACGGGTCTGGATTATCATTTGGCTCGTTATTGTTCCAAAATGCAAAATTGTAAGGTGCTACTGTAGCTCCTCCCACTCCTCCACTCCAAAAAGAAGTTCCTGCTTCTGGACCAGTCTCCCATTTCCAATCTCCTTCTGTACCGCTATCACTAGCACCTATCCAACCTACACCTACTGCTTGTAATCCTGAAAAATTTGCTTCTTCTTGGCTAGTCAGTGTTACCAAATAACCTTGTAAACCGTAATAAGTACGTGCTGCTGCTGCTGCTCTTGCTGCTGTCCAAGTTATGCCTCCGTCTGATATAAACTCATAATAATGTCCTGTAGATGGTAAAAAATTAGGGTCTCCTACTGTTATAGAAAAATCTCTTGTTCCTGTTGGATTTGTTGCACTACTAGAATACTCTACTGCTGCTATAGCAGTTTCAAAATCTGCTAATATTGCTGGTCCTGCAAGTCTTAATTTACCTTCTACAGCACTCCATGTTGCTGTTATTGTTGGGTGTGAACCCGTAAGAGTAAGCAGATCTTCTCCTGTAACATACCCAGAGGATATTTGTACGGAGACCTCTGCTAATGTTGTGTCATCTGAATCTGTAATACTTATAGTTTGTACCACAGGTACACTGCTTCCTGAACAATAGGTTTGATTCCCTGTGGCCGTAACAACTGGTGGGTCATTACTAACAGGTACAAATCCTGAATATTGAATTTGTGTAAACTCAGCTGAAGGATCGTAAGGTAGACAGTCCCATTTATTCAAAGTTATTCTGACCTGTCCATTAAAACTAGCTGTAAATGATATTTCTGAAGAAGTGCCACAAAAATCATCATTGTATGCTACATTGGCTCCAAAAATTGTATGTACTGTTAATTGAGTATCCCAAGTGGCTAAGCCACATG
>ENA-ORXM01003612-ORXM01003612.1-marine-metagenome-genome-assembly--contig:-NODE-3612-length-15056-cov-40.878764_pt1 | contig 15056 bp, 15 predicted proteins | sample MGYA00237867_ERZ511480 | MGnify/ENA primary metagenome ERZ511480 (study PRJEB26309, sample SAMN06266103) | marine metagenome | isolation source: Algal blade | place: United Kingdom:Sidmouth, United...
CGAGTATCAGGCGCGGCTGCTGTTCGCGGTCGATGGTGTTGTAGACCTGTTCGATTGTTGCGCGCGTGATGGTGAGGGTTTGACCCTCGCGCGGGAGATCCGATGCGCGGATCCATTTGTCTGGATAGAGGTCTTTGATTGTTGGACTCATAAGGCTCCTTGCGATTTACGATTTTTGATTTACGATTTACGAACTGTTGCTCGCTACCAGTTCTCGACTTCGAATTCTTGTTCTTCGTGGTATTCGTCGGCCTCGAAGATGGGTTGCAGTGCGGGTGGTTCGGGGGTATCCGAGAGCGGGCCTTTGATGTAGTAGCTGTAGAGGGTGTCGGATTGGGTCACGCTCTGCATGGCTTGCGTTAGGTCACGCGCCTGGCCAAGCCAATACGCAAAGTGGAACAGGGCCAAGTTGGTTTTGAATTTGTAGCAGTTGCGATTGGCCAAGCGCGTTGCGCAAATCGTTGTGGGGATTCGGTCTGCCTGTTCTGGGTATGCGACGACTTTCTGTTTATCGACCAGCAAGGCGGCGTTCCAATACGCCCTGGCATCGTGTGTTGAGTTGGAGCCACGAAAGACGCCGATGATGCGGTCGTTGAGTTGGCGCAGCATGATGGAGTGATAGGCGCGGAAGGCCTCCATATGTTTACAGCGAATGGTCGGCGATTTGGCGCGTGCCGGACAGGTGCATTCACCGTCGGCCAACGAGTAAAGTTTGGTTTCGTCTCGACTGCTGACGGCAACCCAACGCTCGCTTTCACTGCTGTATTCGAGTAGTTGCTGGGTCAGGATGTGGCGCACTTTGTAGGTCATCAGCTCGTTGAATTTGAGCAGCGCGATTGCGCGTTCCATCTCTTCTTCGGTTGGGGTATAAAGTTGGCTCATGGTTATCTCCATGGGATTTTGTAGGAATGTGCGAGGGGGGAAAACAAAGAGGCCACCACGATTCATGCATCAATCGTGATGGCCTCTTTTGGCTTATATTCTGTTGAAAAACGGTGCCGCTAAAAAGGTATGTTTTCGTCTACGGTTGCTTCGACTAGTTCGTCTTCGTGGGGCTCTTCATTGTCCAGCTTTGGTGCGGATCCATTGAGCATGGATGAGGCATCGAGGAGCATTACATTCTCTTCTTCGACCGGCTCTTCCTCAGCCGGATCTTCGTCGACAGGCGCTGCTTCAACTGGCTCTTCGGTTGCGACTGCTTCTACTGGTAGTTCTTCAACCACGGTCTCCTCAACCGCCGTTTCCGCGACCGGCGCTGCTTCTGGCTGACTCTGAATCCGACTAGGGCGATAGACTTCATCATCTTTCGCCTTCTGTTCGGCTTTGCTGGCCAACTCTTGCAGGGCCGCTTGATAGCCAGCCGTGTAGGCGTCTTTCATCACCTCTTCATCCATGGCGGCGTTGCTGGATCCATCATTTGCGCTTCCGAGGAATTGAACGATATTGGCTGTGACTTCGATGCTTGCGCGCGGGTTACCCTCTTTGTCGATCCATGGCTGTGGTTCTGTGAGCTTGCCGCTAACCATCACTTGTCGACTAGCCTGCACGTACTCGGCCACCGTCTCGGCCAGCTTGCGCCAGCAGGTTACGCGGACCCATGTGGTGCGTTCATGTTTTTGACCATCATCGGCGGTCCAGCCTTCGTTGATTGCGAGAGAGAGGTTGCACACAGGGATGCCTGTGTTGGTGTATTTTAACTCCGGTGTTTGGCCCACATTTCCGATTAGAGTTGTCGATTGATACATAATCTTGTTCCTTTGCTTGACTATCTATGGTTAATAAAATTTAGTACAACAAAGGGCAACGCGTCACGATAAGCGGAGTCTGTCATCCCCCAATTTGGTCAACCCGACCGCAGCGCAGCGAACAGCGGTCGGAACAAGATAGAAAGAAATTGGGGGCTTGATAGATGGAGTGTTCGTGATAGAGGGGTTAAGGGTAGAGGTGAAAGAATTTTGATGGGAGGTGCGTCTATGGTTTAGTTAAGGCGTTACTTGTTCATCACAAAAAAGTAAGTACGCAAGAATTTTGTTGGTTGTGAATTGTTTAGTTAACGTTTATAATAAAGAAGCATATGCCAATTGTTTGTCCTGATGGAAGCAGCTGATTCCACTAAAATTACTCTCGCTACAAAAGATATTAGATGTACAGCAAATGTTTTCGTGGGGCAACGGCCTTGTTCCATCGGTAAGAGCCTATCTAACAGGTGTTCGGAAATTGCTATGTTTGAATCTAATTCATAGCTGTTCACTAGCTCATAAAAATATTCAGCCTTTTGTTGGCTTGAAATTGATAGTTGTCATACCAAGAGTGGATAACTCCACTGCTCGCAAAATAATTATCAAAGGAAAAGTTAATAATGTCAGAAGAAATCAGTATACACTTGGTGGGTTTATCCACGGACGAAAGACAAAAAAGGTACTATCAGCTTTATCGCTTTCTATTAGACACTGAGGAATTACAAGATGTTAGACTTAAAGAGTCGCAAACATCAGAAGGCGAAATGAGCGGTGGGATTATTGAAGCAATTGTAGCATCTTTTATTGCCGCTGTAATTGTCGAAGGTTCCAAATTCGCTATTCAACAATTACTAAAGAACATTCATTTGTGGAAGAACGCTCAAAATGTACAAGATGTTAGAATCATTATTAGAAAAAAGGAAACTGAAATTGAAATTTCAGGTGCAGAAAAACTCGAAGACCAAACACTTATTGAGCAACTAGCTGATTCCCTCACTAATGAGACATAAGGTTGATTATGCCTTGAAGAACTCATCCAAGTAGTTGGCCGAAATTATATTAATCTTAAAGGCAGATGTTTATGTTGACTCAAGAATCAGGTGAGAGAAATTTAGGTTTTGATGCCACTAAGACACGTGCAGTATTGATTGCAACAAGCATATATGATGGAAGCTTTCCGTTCGAGAACAATACAATTCCTCAAGTAGATGAGAATTGTCAAGCATTGCGCTCGATTTTGGCTGACCCGAAATATATAGGAATTCCTTGGGAAAACATTGCTGTTTTAACTAACGATAATTTGGATAAGATAAGCGAAGAGATTCAGGGAGCCTGTGAAACTGCAGAAGATGCATTACTAATCTATTATGCTGGCCATGGTATCTTCAGTGACGATGATACTGATGCCCTCTTATTGCCGTTAAAGAATACAACAAATAATACAAAAGATACTTCTCTAAGCTTTGAAAATGTTGCAAACTATTTGCGAAAATTCTCTAAGCCTTCAATCACCATTGTAATAATAGATTGCTGCTATAGCGAAAAAGCAATCAATCAAATTTATTTGGGTACAGATGATCCAATATCGGATGAGAGTGTTTTTACGCAAGAGTCTGCAATAAATAAAGGCTTTAATACATTAAAAAGATCGTGCAACCGGCTCTTTGCTATAGCTTCTGCCCCTAGAAGTAAGCAATCGCTGAGTTACCATCCGGAAGAAGGTAATAGACACTCGCTCTTCACTGGTGAATTAATACGTATACTCAAAAATGGAATTAACAATGGAAAAGAATATATTGAAATAAGGGATTTAGTTGGTCAGATCCGAGACAATATATCTGAACTTAACGAACAGAATCTTAACATAGGGTCAATCCCTTACCCTCAAGTTGCTTTTTTTGATATTTATGATCTGCAACTGGCAAAAAATATTCAATACGATGGCCCCGCAATGGATCCCATAAAGGCGATTTCTCAAAAGGTTGACGACATTCACACTAGGTTAGAGGGAAATCGCAAAAATACTGAGACGCAAAAAATCGATAACGCTGGAAAGTTGGGAGCCTCACCTATCACATCTCTAAATCAACCATCCTTGAAAAGATTACCAAAATGGCTCTTTTGGTCTCCACTGTTTTCTTTACTCTTACTTGTTTTATTCGGCTTATTTAATTTTGTCTATCCCGACAACCAATTTGGGTCATTGGGTAGACTTCCTGCAGTTACTAGTTCAACGCCAGAACCCTCAAATTCTAATTCAGGGCCAGGCCCCACTGCTACTAGTTCGGAACAGGAACCTATAATTCCTAATCCAGAACCAGAGATCTCAACCATTGATGCATTACGCATCGGCTTTATTGCAGACGACGAAGAGTGGTTAGAATGTGAAGAAATGACAATTGTTTTAGTTGAAGAATTACGACGCAAGGGCTTACAGGTATCAGTAGCACCATTTGCGACCGAAACTGATCTCCTACAAGGGTTAAATAAAGCTATGGAAAACTCAAGTGCAGTTGATGCGACGTTATGCTGGAGAGACCAAAATTTAGCATGGCTTAGTGGGAATGTGGCTGCAGCAGGATCTGAGATTTGGGATGATAGCAATAGTGGGAGCTCTTATTTCATTCTCAAACAATATGCATTACGCTCAAAGCTCATACGGGATGGGAATGATTGTATTGATGAATTCCTAAACAATGTACGTTTTAGCAATGACAGATTAAAGATTGTTTCTGGTAGAACATGGCTAGACAGATGCCTTTAATGGCAAAATTCGGCTATCTTTTATTCAACTTTACAAACCTAACGTTCTGCATAGGTTGCGTAAGCACTAAAAAGATTCTGAGGAGAAATCAAAATGATCCGAAGGTGCTTGACTATATCGTTTACGTTTATCTACATAACTTTGTTGGTTGCTAGTTGCAGTCGCGGGACGCCACTCCCTGAGCCTGTAGCTACCTCAACCCTTTCTCTAACAGCCGTACCCTCAACAACCATAGAATCTGACCCTACACCTCAGATAAATAAGGATCCTTTAACTACCCAAAATTCAAAGACAATTACAGTAGCTTCACATGGGTTCACTGAGCAGTTAGTACTCGGAAAGATATTGAAAATATTGTTAGAAGAAGCAGGATTTGTCGTAATTGACAAAACTGGTCTTGGAGGAGCAGATGTACTCAGAGAAGCACATTTAAATGGTGATATCGATATCTATATGGAATACACAGGCACGGCACTAACAGGATATCACAATATTCCACCAAGTGCGCTACCAAAAGACAAAGACAGTACATTTGAACTGGCCAAAGCGCTTGATGAGCCAAATGGGCTTGTCTGGCTGGGTCGAACAGAGTTCAACAATACCTATGCCATGATTGTACGTAAGGATACAAAGGATAGGCTTGGATTGGATAGATTAGAAACTATCGACGACTTTGCGGAACACATTGAGAAATTTAATGTATGCATTCACGCAGTCTTTGGAGCACGCGAAGAAGATGGCCTTCCTGGTTTGGAAAAACATTATGAATTTCAGGTTCCCAAAGAACAATTGAAGATTCTTGACCGCTCGCAGCTTTATATTGAACTTACAGATAATGAAAGCAGTAACTGTGACGTAATTGAGGGGTTTTCTACAGATGGCCAGATCAGTGAAGAGGCACTGCAAGTGTTAACTGATTCGCGCGGCTTCTTTCCATTTTACAATGTCTCTCCTGTAGTTAGAGAGGCTATATTAGCCGAAAACCCCGAAATCGAATCTCTCTTATCTGGGGTTTTACCACTATTGACCAACGCGAAAATGAGTGAACTTAATGCTCGAGTTGATATTAACGGCGAGCTACCCGAAAATGTCGCTCGTAGCTTTCTTTGTGCTCTAAACATCGCATCAAATTGTGTCTTAATTCAGCAATCCAGACCTTTTGAAATTACATCCGCTTTTTTAAATAATAATTGTCAGAATTTGCTTGTAAATGGTGGTTTCGAATCTCAGGAAGGTTGGGAAATCATGCAAAGTGAAATCGAGGCGATGTACACAAATACCCCAGTGTTTACTGGACTCAAATCTATGAAACTAGGGGGCTTAAATGGAGAAATCATTAACAGTGATTCCATTGTATATCAGCAAGTTGACTTACCAGAGGATGCACAATCAATAAATCTATCATTTAGGTACAACCCAAAGTCTAGCGGCGTTCGCGAGCACATGGTGAGTGCAAATGAAAATGAGCTGATTGGAATAATGATAAATGATGATATTCGAATTGAATTCAATGACATTAGTTCACCTGGAACCACTGATAATGAGAACTGGCTCACTGGTAATTTTGATTTGGATGCTTTTGCAGGAACTACCCTTCGAATACTATTCATCGCTCGGAACGATGGTATAGAGCCGCATGTTTCAATGTATGTAGACGATGTAGTTCTAGATGTCTGCACAGAGTAACTAACTGTGTCTAGTACATCCCGACGCAAATAAGTGGACGGTTCCGGTTGCTATTTTACGGGCAAAACTAAGAAAGTAACCGTCGTAACCGTCATGGTATTTACACTCTAAAGTACTGGTAGGCCGCGAAACTATTTTGTCGAGTAGAATCTCGAGATTTTACAGGAGCCGTGTCAGACAATTCGGTTCTGGTAAAGTAATAGTTGGATTAGACAAATACCAAATACGTTGTTCGTCCTTCCAAAGTAGTAAGATGACATTATCTTTGGAAGCCAGTCAACTGAAAGGCAGTACAAGGAAATTTACTTTGCGGAGGTTTGGAAATCTAATCGGAGCCGCCGTTGTACAATGTGGTTTTTGATGCGACACAACCTAAAAATAAAGAGATAAGAGTATCTGCCTGTCTCCCCCTTCAATCTGGACTTAACGACAGTACGACGGAGAGGATTTTGTGAAAAAATACATAGTCTATTTGAAGAATTACTCTTTAAACAAGCCCCACCCAGACAGATGGCTCGTCGTCACGCTAACATTGTTCTATCTAACCGCATCATTACTCATGGGTGGATGTCAGACGCCTCAGGCAACTGAGCGGCGAATAGAGAGTGATAGTACAAGACCAACCATCAACTTAGGAAGTTTGGAGCAGTCAAAGTCAGGCAAGGTAGGGCTAAGTGGTACCGGCGTGCTCAGCACTACACTACAAATTATCGTTGATGGAGAGGTCAGTGGCACAACTGATGTCAGAAGCGATGGAAGCTGGAGTTATCTACTCGATGCAGCCGATGCTGGCGAGTATAGGATTCTTCTCAATACCTTAGACGATGAACGCAACATTATCAACTCATCAGATACATATGTGTTGCCGCTTGGTTCTTCAGTAATGGCTGATAGTACAAGACCAACCATCAACTTAGGAAGTTTGGAGCAGTCAAAGTCAGGCAAGGTAGGGCTAAGTGGTACCGGCGTGCTCAGCACTACACTACAAATTATCGTTGATGGAGAGGTCAGTGGCACAACTGATGTCAGAAGCGATGGAAGCTGGAGTTATCTACTCGATGCAGCCGATGCTGGCGAGTATAGGATTCTTCTCAATACCTTAGACGATGAACGCAACATTATCAACTCATCAGATACACATAGTTTTTTTTTACCTCCTACAGAGATTTCAATATTAACCGATCCCATCTTAAAAACGACACCGACTGAATACATACCTTCACCTACTAATACATCAACTCCCACTCCATCGACGACACCCCAGCAGACCAAATATCCGCTTACACCAATTAAGGATTCTGTGCCATCTCAGACTTCTACCCCGTTAGCATCAGATGTACTTATAGGACAACAACCTGCTGCGTCTGACACCCCAGTCCCTATTGAAACCCCATTCCCCTCGGGTGTTAGCGTTCCACAGATAGCGCATACGAGCTGTGCCATAAATAATTTAATGATTAAGAACGGAAATGAAGTCTTTGTTTCTGGTCTTGGCAAACCCGGTGAGAGTGTCGAAGTTCTAATCGGGATCTATATCACCAACAGCACTGTGGTTAATGACGATGGGACTTGGTCATCCCAGATATGGCTATCATCAAATGAAGGAGTACAGCACGTGGGTTGTAATAGCAGTGTTGCAGTAAGAATAAGCAATAAGACTATTACAGAACATGAACAAGGTACCGAAACATTCGAAGTTGAACCTACTCAAACAGTAACTACTTCCTCAATTGCACCTACTCAGCCTTTCTTAGTTGAAATATCTGTCACACCGTTCCCAACTCCAACGACAACACCGACCTTGCCGGTCCCAACCGCGATACCTATCATTCCTACCTTAACCCCAACTCCAACGACAACACCGACCTTGCCGGTCCCAACCGCGACACCTATCATTCTTACCTTAACCCCAACTCCAACGACAATACCGACCTTGCCGGTCCCAACCGCGACACCTATCACTCCGACCTTAACCCCAACTCCGACTTGGCCTTCTTCAACTGCGACACCTGTTGCTCCTACTCTAACGGCAACGTCTATTATCGCAATTGCGCAAGTAACAAGATATGCAAATGTTCGATCAGGACCTGGCGTAAATTTTCCAGTCGTATATAACGTGCTCGAGGGCTCATCTGTGACTGTTATCGGGTACAATAATGATGTTAATGAGATTTGGTACAAATTAGTAGACGGTCAGTGGATTTGGGGTAATCTATTAGCTGGCCTGAGTAATGAGGTGTTTTATTTGGAAAGATAATCTCTCGAGAAGTAGGCTGGGCAAGTATACATTTCACTGCTTTCGCCGCTGCTTGCTCTTGGCTCTTTCCACGACTTCTTTCTCGCATTGCTATCCTCACTTGGATGTCTGTTGCTGCCATTTCCACCTCCTTCAGGATATTCCTAAAGTCAGTTTATGACCAGCCTTTCCAAATGGGCTTGTCTTACACCCCGGCATGTTAATTTCTAGTTGTCGTTGAAAGCCAAGTCATGCTTGTGGTACCAACCGATGATTGTGCGTTCGGCTGCTTCGTGGTCTTCTGGATGGGAGACGTAGCGTTTGTTGATGTGCCAATTTTCGTGGTGGAATTGATAGAGTAGTTGTTGCGTGACTTACTCATCATAAAAAAGCAGGCCGCTGCGAGAATCACTCTCGCCGCGGCCTTTTGAATTACCCAACCCGATTGTCTCGCTCCCCACCATGAACAACGTTGTTCCCCGCAACATACCCATCGTTCACCGGCACAAGCTCCGTCAACTCCTGATGCCGCATGAGGTCTCGCCGCTGGAACCAATGCATGACCGTGGCTTGGGCTGCCTGTTGATCTGCGTCGACCTCTGCCAAAACGTGGTCCTGTTCGACAAACCCATCGTCGGTGTTCGTGAAGTGGATTTCTTCGTGCGGGTCGAAGCGATCTTCTGGTCGGCTTAGCTCTCGTTCATTCTCCCAATATTCTAGGTTGAATTGTTTCAGTGCTCGCTGTAATTCTTCTCGGATGTATTTAGCCAAAACTGTGTAGACATGTCGCTCTCGTCCTTTGGCTATAAAATGTGTGCGGTGATTTTCTTTGGTCAGTGATTCGACAAAATAGCGCCAGCCCTCTTCGGATACCGTGAGGGCTTCGCTCTCTGAAATTTTGACTCCAAATCGTCCTGGTCTATCGCCGCCAAATATTCTGACGACTCGTTCTTGATAAATGGAATCGGAGATGATAAGGCGCTCGTCGTCCGGCTCAATCGACAGGTTGTCTCGCTGGATTGGTTCCTCACATTCTTGTCGCTGACTCAGGTAGAGGAGAGAGCTTGGTGTTTCACTAATTTCGCCACGCTCTGCCGCTTGCTCTTTAAGCAATGTGACCAGCGCTGCACCGTGCGTTGCGCAAGGGAATGTCATGATTTCGACGGTGGATCCTCGGAGGTGTGCGTCGATGAGGAAGTTGAGTTCGGTCGCCACGGGTCCGTTTGGTTGTTCGCTCAATTGGCACTCAAGCCACTGCCGGTACAACTCTGCTGCTTCGTCCGCAGTCCGGTCGGCGGATTCAGGAAAATCCACGAGCCAGAACTGATTGTTCAAGCGACTCTCTTGACGTTTTGCGGATCCTATTTTGAAGTAGACTCGATGCCGATGTAGAATACTATCGGTTTCGGTTTTCGTTAAGATGATCATAGTGAATTAAGCCTTGTTATGATTGTTTTGATGATACTGGAACTGTGGAGCTATTGGGTCTCGACACCCGATGGCTCCTTTTTTGTTACGTGAAACTAACTAAAGTACGTTGCTGCAATTGCGATAAAAATGATGATGCCAAGCAATAATTCGACTCCCGTATTGCGTTCTAGTGCATGGCGGGGTACACAAAATGTGTCGAGCAATGCGCCCTCCCACGCACGTTCTCGTTCTGGTATTCGATGTTTATTTGCGCCAAAGTACTTTTCGTTAAATCGTTCCAACCCTTGGATGTTTGTCTCTAGAAAGATGCGTTCGTAGTCCAACTGTGTATCCAGATCCATGCATTCCCATTCGTCTGGATCAAGGTTGAACTTGTTGAGCAACTGCTGGTTAATCGGTCTGCCCCATGCTCCTTCTGCACACCACCCCTCTCCTTCTTTCGTCAATTCCGTATTCATTTTTCTATCCTCCAAATATTGATAAATTTTAGCGAACTTAAACGCCACCTTTTCTCGAATTCAATCATCAGATGGCCCATAAATGGCACAAGCTTGTGTGGCTTTCGGCACGCCAGAAACTCGTGCAAGTCGACGTGCTGGCGCGCGGGGCAAGCTAAACGAGCCGAGATGAGACGCGGGGTTGATCTAATAGTATTCCGTGAGTTGCTGGCCCGATTGGAGAGTTGGAAAAGAAAGTCGTACGGGGATGGCCTTTGACGCGTCATCTTTGCGCGTAGGGTCTAGCGTTCTGCTACCGAGAAGAGAAACACCACGTCGCACAAGACTTGTAAAATTGGAGGGACTGATGATGATGATGCAAGGGAGGGGGTAGTTTAGAAAATCAGAAAATGGAACAACAAAAAAAGCGCAGCGCTTCGACTGATTTTCTGCGTAGGGGGAGAGCGAATTCCAACCTGTGTGGCTGCGACTAATGGTCCAAGATGAGCGGTTTTCCCCTCAGAAGACTAAGCGTAGCTTTCCGCAACCTGAGCGGCAGATCCCATGGGCCTGTTCTATGGATCGACTGGCACGGTTGGGCGACAGTCAATGATGAGGTTGTGGAGATTGCCAGACACGCTTACATGAAATGCGACAATATGGGCATCGAGCTGGCGTTCGCCATGGCTGACCATCTATCCTCTTGTTTTTGCCGCAGCAGTTCGCTGGCGAAAAATGTAATAACAGAGGGCAGTTGTGGAAACGTCAGCGGCATCGAATCTAACGCTGAAGCACAGTCTACAGCCATTACGTTGAGGCGCGCGTAAGACGAAGCACGAACTTTGAAGACCCATGGATTGTTAGCCGCGACTCATGGACTGTATCGATTTAGTCTACTTTGCGTCGTGAAACGTGGGCATTTTATCTGCTACGGTGAATCCGGCTGCGTGTGGATCCGTGCGAAATGTGGCCTGTTCAAACATGAAATGCCCTAGAAACAGATAGAATTTTCGCGCACAGACCGGAGAACGTAACTCAACCCCATGACCGGCCACCCTGAACCCGGCGCTGATATCACCAGCCCAACACAATCCCTAGAAGAATCCCTGACCCGGCTCAGCACGGAGCAAATCAGGTTCATCTCCGCCCGTCTCAACGCCAAGAATGACAAAGAAGCCGCGAAGTTAATTGGCCTGAGCCCCAACACGGTCTACTCCTGGTCCGGCGAAGCCAAGGCGATTATTCATAGAGCACAAAGGGCTTATTTACAGAACGCTATTTTAGCCGCCCAGGCTGTCCTGCAAAGACATGTTCTAGAAGCGGCATTAGTCAAAGTCTAGGCCCTCCAAGGTCATCCCGAGGGTCAAGATAAATTGAAGCAGGATGCCGCCACGGAGATTCTAGATAGAATGCTCGGCAAGCCCCGGCAGTCTGTTGATGTCATTGGGCACGGGGGAGGCAATGGCGAGGGTGATGTTGTGCCGAAGACGTATGTGACGATTTCGCCGGATATGTGGGATAAAAAAAGTTGAAGAGGTGACTGGGTGAAGAGGTGAGATGGGGTGCAAGTGGTCAGTTTTGCCGTTGCACTTTTATATGTTGGTCATTGAGTGGGATGACTCGGACCCGGTCTTCGGTAATGACAGTGAAGAGACCGGCCCAAGAGTCTTGGTTTTCTAGCGCGGTTAGCACAGTCTTTACCAGTGCAGAAGGAGATAATCCATGCAGGCGACAAAAGATGATGCCGCTCTGCGCGGGGAGTTTATGACGAAAAGCCAGCTCGCCAAAATCTTTATCAAAGGTGATTATGATACGGTTTTCGCGCTGCGCCCGTTCAAGGATAGCAGGATCCTTCACGCCGGGGGAATCAATTCTGATCCAGACAATGTCATGGCCTTGCTCTTCGAGCGCCTCGACCAGATTTCGGGGGCAATTTTCATCAGCTAGGATACGCATAAGTTACGCTGCCAGAGGGTAAACTTTTTCTGCTTGAAGCATTGAACTTGCATAACGCAGACAGGCCAAAATATCGTCTCGCGTCAGACCGGGATAATTATATAGAATCTCCTCTTCGCTCCATTCCGACGCGAGGAGTTCAATGATAAATTCAACTGCCAGCCTAGTTCCCCGGACAATTGGTTTTCCAACCTGAATCTCCGGATCGATTGTAATCCGTTCTTGCCACTTCATTATCTGAGTCCTCCAATTTAATTCACATATCAGTTGATAAGATTATATCATATTTGAAAGGCGAGTGGGTAGCAGAGTTGCGAAGTTGAAAGGTGGAACAGTCACGCCACCCCCACTCCAGCCCCAATAACCAATCCATCAACTCAACCACTTTACCAACTCTTATCCCATGACCACCTATAACCCCCTGCCCTGGCAAGTCCCGGTGTGGCAAGACAAACGCAGAATCTTGTTGTTAGCTGGCTCGGCCGGCGGCGGCAAGAGTAGAATCGCCGCGGAAAAGATTCATGGGTACTTACAGAAATATGCTGGCGCGACCGCGCTGGTTGTGCGCAAAACCCAAGCCAGCATGACGAACTCGACGTTGCTGTTTCTCCAAAACGAAGTCATCGGTCCGGCCTCTGGGAATAATATTTATCACAGAAAAAGTGAAAAGCGATTTGAGTATCCCAATGGCTCGATTTTGGCCTATGGCGGTATGTTCACCGAGCAGCAGAAAGAGTCTATTAGAGGCGTTGGCTCGTCCGGCGGCTTGGATATTATTTGGATGGAGGAAGCGACTCAGTTTGATGAGTCTGACTTTGATGAGCTGTTGTTTCGGTTAAGAGGCAGAGCCGCGCCCTGGCGGCAGGTCTTGCTGACCACCAACCCCGATGGCCCGCTCCATTGGATCAACGTCCGGCTCATCTTAGGCGAGGGTGCTGTCCTCTATGAAAGCAAAGCCGCGGACAATCCGCACAACCCAGAAGATTACAACAGCACGCTGCAACAGACTACCGGCGTCGAGCGCAAGAGGTTGTTTGAAGGCCAGTGGGCGCAGGCCGGAAAGCTCGTTTATGAGATGTGGCGCGATGGTGGAAAGTTGAATCATGTCACCGATGAGGCTGATTATGTGCCGGGGGCTGGGGCAGTCTATTGGGCAATAGACGACGGCTATTCTGGAGAGATCGATGAGCGTTCGGGCTTCTTCAAGGCCGGCAGCCATCCGCGCGTCTTTTTGCTGGGCCAGATGCGCTCCGGCGTCCTGAACATCTTTGCTGAGTCATACAGAATCCAGACCCATGCATCGCGCCAGATTGCGGGTGTCTTGGAGATGGGCTATCCGGAACCGGTCTTTTGCGCGGTAGATAAATCTGCCGCGGCACTTAAGGATGAATTGCACCACAGCGATTGGGGCGACTTGTCCTGGCAATTGTACACGCGCAACTCGCCCTCACGTGTGGCCGAGAGCATGAAGATCGTTCGCGAATGGCTGACGCCGGACAAGAATAATCACGTGCGCGTTCGAGTCCATCCCAGATGCACATATCTCCGCAGCGAGATGGCGACCTATGGCCTGAATCCACTGACCGGCGAGCCAATCCCAGACTTTGATCATGGGCCGGATGCGTTGCGCTATTTGATTTGGACGTTGCGGGTGATGGGATAAAAGTTGAAAGGTTGGATTTGTCGTTGTGGTTGTTTACACTTTCATGGCCTGATGTTGGTCAATAAATGAAGTCATCAGATTGCACTCATCATGGTCTAACAATGATTTTGGTAACCAGCTCACAATAGCCGGAGTCGTGTAGATCAAATAGCCACTTTCTTTGTGCTCAATTTTGTGAAGCCGCTTCCAACTGATATCTGATGTGATTCCGTCTGTTTCACTTTTTATACCGCTATCATTGATAGTGACCTGATGTTCTGAGCCAATAATCTCGCTTCCTTTATACTGGCGAAAAAGCAGCCACTTGGTAAAAAGTGGAAGGAATAAGAACATAATGCCTGCAAATATAATTGGTAAACCAGTCGAAATATCCCAGATTAGCGAAGCTATCAGGCCAGCGACAAAGCAGACCGTGGCAATAGTGAGTAGTTTACGATTCGAACGATGCGAGATTGCACCAGCACTTTGCTGGGCAAGCTCTGTGGTAAAAGTATATTGCAAGTCAATCTGTCGATTAGTCATATTTAGGTTCCAGATACAAGTCAGGGTAATTAGGATGTAACACTTTCATATATGATGAGATTTCTACCATATTGACGCACCGAAGTGCAGGTATCTTTCATTTGCGCCACCGGATCCGGCGCAACGTCTGCAAACAGCGTGCAGCGCTGCCGGTCTTTATTACCCGTTGCCGGTCGAGTCTTGGGTGTGGGATGGATTGTCTGAGTTGGATGCAATCGTTTGTGTGGCTTTGGTGAGCAGTAACTCGAAGGATGTTTCTACCGACAACTCGTCATTCTGATCAGATGCCCGGTCAATGAAACTATCAATGAGTTTTTTTGCTTCATCAAACGTCATTTCAGTCAATAGCTCAGCGCGCATATTTTGATCTCCTACTCACCGGCAAGCTGACGAATACGTTGCTTCACATTTGCCGATATATACATGCCGGACGAATCCAGTTGTTCGATATAGGAGCTCACTTCGGGAATTAATTCTACTGACTTGGCTTCGAGCAAGACACGTAACGTCCCCCAGACCTGTAGGTCCGCGGCTTGTGCGGTGCGCCGAGCTAATAGATCATCCAGAATCACTACTCGCTCTGGATTTTCTAACCCTAATGACATGGCGGCAACTTCACCAA
>ENA-ORXM01003613-ORXM01003613.1-marine-metagenome-genome-assembly--contig:-NODE-3613-length-15053-cov-3.292802_pt1 | contig 15053 bp, 12 predicted proteins | sample MGYA00237867_ERZ511480 | MGnify/ENA primary metagenome ERZ511480 (study PRJEB26309, sample SAMN06266103) | marine metagenome | isolation source: Algal blade | place: United Kingdom:Sidmouth, United...
CTGCAAAATTGCGCCAAAAGTTGAACAAGCGGACGTCGATGCAGACGTGATGCCATGGATCGTGGCGGGACAGTCAAGGCAAGGTGCAGACGTTGTCGCGCAACTGGATGATCGCCCTGTTTATGGCGGCACACCCGCTGATGCCGCGATCGTGGAAGCGATCGCGCATATGCGCGATCAAGGAATTGATGCGGTCTTTTATCCGTTCATCCTCATGGAGCAATTGGACGGCAATACATTGCCTGATCCGTATACCGGTGACACGGGCCAATCTGCATTGCCATGGCGCGGGCGCATCACGACCGCCTTGGCGCCGTCCATGGATGGAACGTCTGACGGGACCGCCGCAGCAGAAGCCGAGGTTGCCAATTTTATGGGCACTGCGGCGGTTAGTGATTTTCAGATTGACGGCACACAGGTGCTATATTCTGGCCCAAGCGACTGGACGTACCGCCGATTTATTCTGCATTACGCGCATCTTTGCGCTGCTGCAGGCGGGGTTGCCGCGTTTTGCATCGGATCAGAAATGCGCGGATTGACCCAGATCAGAGGGACCGGAGGGAACTATCCTGCAGTTGATGCCTTGTGTGTTCTTGCAGCCGACGTGCGGGCTATTTTGGGGCCGGACTGCAAAATTAGCTATGCGTCTGACTGGTCAGAATACCATGGGCATCAGCCTGCTGGCACCGCAGATAAGATATTTCACCTTGATCCGCTATGGTCTGATGCCAATATCGACTTCATTGGCATCGATAATTATATGCCGCTTAGCGATTGGCGTGACGGGGTTACACATCTGGATGCCGATGCCGGCGCGATTTACAACCAAGACTACTTGCGCGGTAACGTTGCCGGTGGCGAAGGATATGACTGGTACTATGCCTCTCCCGAGGCGCGAGATGCGCAAATTCGCACACCGATTACGGACGGTGAAAACGAGCCTTGGGTGTGGCGGTACAAAGATATCGCTGGATGGTGGGGCCACCAGCATCATAACCGTATTGATGGCGAACGCGCGGCAAATCCGACAGATTGGTTGCCGCAAAGCAAACCTATCTGGTTCACAGAGCTTGGGTGTGCGGCCATAGACAAAGGCACAAATCAACCCAACAAGTTCCTAGACCCAAAGTCGTCGGAATCAAGGCTCCCTCGATATTCCAATGGGATGCGTGATGATTATATGCAGATGGCCTATTTGCGGGCCGTGTTCGGGTATTATGCAGATGAGCAGAATAATCCCGTTTCAGTGGAATATGACGGCCCTATGGTTGATATGACGCGCGCACATGTTTGGGCATGGGATGCGCGGCCTTATCCGTATTTTCCGGGCAATACGACGCTTTGGTCGGACGGAGGTAACTATGCACGTGGGCATTGGCTCAATGGGCGCGCATCTAGCCGGACGTTGGCTGGCGTGGTTGCCGACATCTGCCTGCGATCAGGGGTTGAGGCATTTGACGTCTCGGGCTTGCACGGCGTTGTGCGGGGCTATCTTGTGGATGACATTACAACGGGGCGCGCGGCACTACAGCCCTTAATGACAGCCTACGGGTTTGATGCGACCGAGAAAAACGGCAAACTGGTTTTTGCCAATCGTGATGGCCAGCCGTTGCATGTTGTCACGGATAATACTCTGGCACTTGATCCCGAAAGCGACGTGCCATTGTCGCTTGTGCGTGCGCCCGAGGCCGAGATTTCGGGGCGCGTGCAATTCAATTATATTGATGCCGATGGAGACTTTGAAACAAGCATGAGCGAAGCCATTCATCCGGACGAGCAAGCCTACGGCGTTGCGCGCAATGAGGCGCCGCTTGCGTTGACCCGTGGAGAGGGTGCGCGCACTGTTTCTCGTTGGCTGCAAGAGGCGCGTTTGGCAACAGAAACCGTCAGTTTTGCCTTGCCACCTTCCCAAAATGAGGTGTGCGTTGGCGATGTCATAGACGTTGACGCACGCGGGCACCAAGGGCTTTACCGAATTGACCGGATGGACCAGGCAGGCTTGCGCAAGGTGGAGGCCACCCGCGTTGATCCAGAGGTTTATATTCCGCAAGAACTCTATGAAGAGGGCGCATCGCTGACACCATTCGTCGGGCCAACGCCAGTTGAATTACTGTTTCTGGACCTGCCGCTTTTGACCGGTGACGAGGTGCCACACGAACCTCATGTTGCGGCATCTGCACGCCCTTGGCCCGGTGCCGTCGCGGTTTACGGCAGTGCATCTGACAGTGACTATGCCTTACAAACTGTGCTGCGCCGCAGATCGGTCATTGGCCGCTTGCAGACGCCTTTGAAAAAGGGACCGTTGGGCGTTTGGGACAGGCAATCGGGTGTACAGGTCAAACTGCTAAGCGGGGCATTGGCATCCGCCGAAGACCTTTCGGTTTTTGCAGGCAGCAACACGCTTGCGATTGGCGACGGTTCCACGGACCTGTGGGAAATCATCCAGTTTGCCCAAGCCGAGCCCGTCGGGAACCGGAGGTTTGAGATCAGCCAGCTTTTGCGCGGCCAGTCGGGTACGTCAGAGATGATGCAAGACTCCTGGCCCGCAGGATCTGTGGTGGTCATGCTTGATGGCCGACCAGAACAGATAACCCTACCCTCCAGCGGGCGGGGGGCTGAAAGGCACTTCCGCTATGGTCCGGCCAAGCAAAGCCTGACTGACCCCAGTTACAAATACGCCCTGCGTGAATTCAAAGGCAACGGATACCGTCCCTATCCGGTGGTCCATCTGCAAGGTGCCCAGACAGCGACAGGTATCGATGTTTTCTGGACACGGGCAACGCGGATTGACGGCGATATTTGGGACGGTATGGATGTTCCGTTGGGTGAAACGTCTGAACAATACCGTGTGCAGGTTTTGCAAAATGGCGTCATCCGGCGACAGCTTGTGGCGACATCCCCGCAATGGTCATATCCGGCGACGCTTCAACACCTTGATCTGGATGCGGGTCCGTTTGTCATTAACGTCGCCCAAATATCAGAACGCTACGGCGCAGGCCCGTCAGTGTCGCTCAACCTTCTGGCAGGTGTGTGATGCGACCCGTCTATTTGACGGACCTCAATATTGCCGCGCGTACGCTGATGGCTACGCCCGCGCAGGATAGGGACAGCATGATGACCACAATTTTGCGTCGCACACAGGTTGCTGACAAGTACCGCAAAATGACGGGCCGCAGGCATCCTGAATTTGGCGCTGGGCGCATTTCTGACACATGCAATAACATGCTCAAGCATCCGATGCCTGCGCGCTGCAACGCGGACTACCTCGCCTGTTTGCAAATCGCCGTTCAGACACTCCGCTGCGATAAAATGCATAATGAGATGTGATTGTGTTCATCACAGGTTTGTTCTTGGCGCGGCGTACCTACTTGATGTAGAACGGCAGTCGTTAAAAAGGACAGATCATGGCAACACAACCATCCCGCGTCACCGCAGTCGACCCAGTTTGGCACCGTATTTGCCAAGAGGCGCTGGATACCGTGGCGAACGAACCATTGATGGGCGGTCTGATCCATGCGGGCATCCTGCATCACGATAGCCTCGAATCTGCACTCGCTCACCGGATTGCTATGAAGCTGGCATCAGACGAGATGTCAGAGCAGATTTTGCGCGAACTCGCAAATAAGGCGATCGCCAGCGACCCTGACTTGGTCGCTGCAACGCGCGCCGATCTGGTTGCGATTCTGGACCGTGATCCTGCCTGCCACCGGCTCATGCAGCCGCTTTTGTTTTTCAAAGGGTTTCAAGCGATCCAGTCTTATCGCCTCGGGCATTGGCTTTGGAAAAATGATCGCGCTGATCTGGCATACTTCATTCAGATGCGTGTAAGCGAAGTGTTTGGCGTTGATATTCATCCCGGTGCAAAGATTGGCCGCGGTGTCATGATCGACCATGCGCATTCGGTTGTAATTGGTGAAACTGCCGTTGTCGGAAATAACGTATCCATGTTGCATTCCGTTACCTTGGGTGGCACCGGCAAAGAAGACGACGACCGTCACCCCAAGATTGAAGACGGGGTCCTTATTGGTGCCGGTGCAAAGGTGTTGGGTAATATCACGATAGGCCATTGCAGCCGTATTGCGGCAGGTTCGGTTGTGCTCGAGGCTGTGCCGCCGATGAAAACTGTTGCTGGTGTACCTGCGCGGATCGTCGGCGAGGCTGGCTGCGCGCAACCTTCATTGACGATGGATCAGCTTCTTAACGGAATGTGATTTGGCAATTTTTCAATAAAAAAGGGTGGCAAACAACGCGTTTGCCACCCCTTTTTTACGCGATGTAGCCTAAGCCAGCATGGTCATCGGATTCTCAAGGTTATCCTTGATCGCATTCAGCAAATTCGCACCAAGTGCGCCGTCAATAACGCGGTGATCAACTGATAACGTGGTCGACATGACTGTCCCCACGGCCAATTCGCCATCTGCACCAATGATCGGCTTTTTGGTGCCTGCGCCAACTGCAAGGATCGCGGCGTGAGGCGGGTTGATAATCGCATCAAAGTTATCGATGCCGAACATGCCAAGGTTTGAGATCGCAAAACTGCCACCAGCATATTCATGCGGTGCAAGTTTGCGGTCGCGCGCGCGGGTCGCAAGGTCTTTCATCTCGGCAGATAGCGCAGACAAGGACTTCATTTCCGCGTCTTTCAGGACTGGTGTGAACAATCCGCCTTCGATGGCGACCGCGACAGCCACATCAGATTTTTCAAATTGAAGCGTACGGTCACCCGCCCAAACAGCGTTGGCTTCTGGCACTTGTTGCAATGCGAGCGCGCAGGCCTTGATGATAAAGTCGTTGACCGACAACTTTACGCCCCGTGGCTCCAACTGTTTGTTGAGCTGGCTGCGGAACTTCAGCAAGGCATCCAGATGGATATCACGACGCAGGTAAAAATGCGGTACCGTTTGCTTGGCCTCTGTCAGGCGGCTTGCGATGATCTTGCGCATTCCGTCAAGCTTGATTTCCTCATGCGGGCGATCTGCATAGGTCTTCAGCACGGCGTCCGTGGACGGGCCCGACGCAGGTGCCGGAGCAGTCACCGCTGCTTGTGTTGAGGGCGCAGCAGCGGGTGCCGCATTTGCGTTTTCGACATCAGCCTTCACAATGCGGCCATGAGGACCGGAGCCCGCCAGCGTCGCAAGATCGAGCCCTTTGTCCGCAGCAATACGGCGTGCAAGAGGTGTTGCAAAAACGCGGTTGCCATCCTTGACGGGTGCTGCAACAGCAGGGGGGGCGGCAACGTCGGAGCCCCCTGCGGGAGCCGCCTCCGCTACTGCGGCGGGCGATGCCGCCGGCTTTGCCGCGGTTGTCGTGCCAATATCGTCAGCGCTTTCGCCATCTTCGAGCAAGATCGCAATGACAGCATTCACTTTTACGCCTTCGGTGCCTTCCGGCACAGATATTTTGCCGATCACGCCTTCGTCGATGGCCTCGAACTCCATCGTGGCCTTGTCGGTTTCGATTTCGGCAAGGATGTCGCCAGAGGCGACAGTGTCACCTTCTTTGACGTGCCATTTTGCCAATGTGCCTTCTTCCATTGTCGGCGACAGGGCGGGCATCAGAATTTCTGTGGGCATCGCGGTGTCTCCTAATTAACGGTAAGTTACTTGCTTGCAGGCATCGACGACTTCGTCGGCTGTCAGCAAGGCATGGCGTTCAAGATTGGCGGCATAGGGCATTGGCACGTCCTTGCCTGTGCAGTTGATCACGGGCGCATCAAGGTAATCAAAAGCCTCTTGCATGATCACGTTGCTGATGTAGCCACCAACGGACCCTTGTGGCCAGCCTTCTTCGACGGTCACGCAGCGGTTGGTTTTGCGCACAGACGCGAGAATGGTTTCGGTGTCCATGGGGCGCAACGTGCGCAAGTTGATGACCTCGGCTGCGATGCCGTCTTCTGCAAGCTTTTCAGCGGCTTGCAGGGCATAAGTCATGCCTATGCCAAAGGTGACGATAGTCACGTCATCGCCAGCGCGCTCAATCTTGGCTTTGCCAAACGGAATGGTGAAATCATCCATGACGGGCACATCAAACGATTTGCCGTACATGATTTCGTTTTCAAGAAAAATGACCGGATTGGGATCACGAATGGCGGTTTTCATCAAACCCTTGGCGTCGGCTGCCGAATAGGGTGCCACAACCTTCAAGCCAGGAATTTGCATATACCAAGCGGCATAACATTGCGAATGCTGTGCGCCCACGCGGGCCGCAGCACCGTTTGGACCCCGGAACACCATTGGTGCGCCCATCTGACCGCCAGACATATACAATGTCTTGGCAGCAGAGTTGATAATATGATCAATGGCTTGCATGGCGAAGTTAAACGTCATGAACTCCACAATTGGTTTGAGCCCGCCAAAGGCGGCTCCGGTTGCGATACCTGCAAAACCATGTTCTGTGATCGGGGTGTCGATGATGCGTTTGGCACCGAATTCATCCAGAAGCCCCTGCGAAATTTTGTAAGCACCTTGGTATTCACCAACCTCTTCGCCCATCAAAAACACGTCTTCGTCGCGGCGCATTTCCTCGGCCATCGCGTCACGCAAGGCTTCGCGCACAGTGGTTGGCTTCAATTCCACATCCGCAGGCCAATCAGGGGATGCATCCGCGACAGGTGCCGCTGGAGCGGTGCTCGCAGGTGCAGGCGCGGCTGCAACAGGCGCGGCCGCAGCAACCGGGGCAGCAGTAGTGCCTGCTTCGGGGACTGCTTCACCTTCTTCGACCATAATGGCAATGACGGCGTTCACTTTCACGCCTTCGGTGCCTTCTGCGACTACGATTTTTCCGACAATACCTTCGTCAACAGCCTCGAATTCCATCGTGGCCTTGTCGGTTTCGATTTCTGCCAGAATGTCGCCGGACGAAACTGTATCGCCCTCTTTCACCATCCACTTGGCAAGCGTGCCTTCTTCCATCGTGGGGGACAGGGCGGGCATGAGAATTTCAATGGCCATGATTTATGCCTCCACTTTCGCGTAAATATCTGTCCAAAGCTCTTCCAACGCAGGCTCGGGGCTTTCTTTTGAAAACTCGGCAGCCTCGTTCACGACGGCTTTGATGTCTTTGTCGATTGCCTTGAGGTCATCCTCGGAGGCATGTTTTCCGGTCAGCAGCATATCGCGGATTTGCTCGATCGGGTCACGCTCGTCGCGCATTTTCTGCACTTCTTCGCGGGTCCGGTATTTCGCCGGATCCGACATGGAGTGGCCACGGTAGCGGTAAGTCTTCACTTCAAGGATATAGGGGCCTTTGCCCGCGCGACAGTGGGCCACCGCGCGCTCGCCGGCCTCTTTGACGGCCAGCACATCCATGCCGTCGACTTCCTCGCCCTCGATGCCATACGCGGCACCACGTTCCCAAAGGGAGGGTGATTTTGTGGATCGCTGAACTGATGTTCCCATGGCGTACTGGTTGTTTTCAATAACAAAAACCACAGGAAGGTCCCAAAGTTCGGCCATGTTATAGGTCTCATAGACTTGCCCTTGGTTGGCTGCGCCATCACCGAAATAGGCGAATGTGACGTTGTCGTTGCCACGATATTTGTCCGAGAACGCCAAGCCTGCGCCAAGTGGGACTTGAGCTGCAACAATCCCGTGGCCACCGTAGAAATGCTTCTCCTTCGAGAACATATGCATGGAGCCGCCTTTGCCCTTTGAAAAACCGCCCTCGCGGCCTGTCAATTCGGCCATGATACCCTTCGGGTCCATGCCGCAGGCCAACATGTGCCCGTGGTCGCGGTACGATGTGACGCGCTTGTCGCCTTCTTTTGCTGTGGCCTCTAGGCCCACAACGACGGCTTCTTGGCCGATGTACAAGTGGCAAAATCCACCGATCAGACCCATACCATACAGTTGTCCGGCTTTTTCCTCAAAGCGTCGGATCAACAGCATTTCACGGTAATGGCCCAGTAGTTCTTCGGCGGATACATTTGGCTTCGCCGCGGCTTTCTTAGCAGACATTCAATTCCTCCATCGCGTAAACGAGATAGTTTAGCATTAAACTATCTTTATATTGTCGGTGCGCAGAATTCCAGTGTCAATATGACGCTAAGGCATTCGCGGGGGGAATAGGTGGGTTTCGCTTAGCGAATGACGATTTCGTCGGTGCGGATAAGGCCAAGCACATCGCGGGCCTGCTGGTCGAGTAGATCCAGATCAAGATAAGTATCCGACAACCGGTGCGTCAGGTTCTCCATCCGTGCGACTTCCGTTTGAACAAGAACCAGCTCGGCCTCAAGGGCGCGCTTTTCGGCCAACACTTCGCTGCGGCGGAATACGCCGTAATCACCCTGCACAGCGGCAAAGGTGAAATAGAGGCCAAGCAATATGGCCCCGATGCAAAACAGGAGAGTGCCCATCGCAGGGCGGGTTGATCGGTTCATGTGTCTGCCTCAATGCTGTCTCTGATGGACGGCTATGAGGCAGATTCGCACATTCGCAGCGCCTTGTGAATCCCCTTTTACGGGAAATTCGCCAAGTTACGCGATTGATGCGGTGTAAATGTCATCAATTGTGGCTGCGATGGCCGCGTTGAACGCCTCATCGCTTTGTGGTGCTGACAATCCTTCGGTCAATGCGCGGCTGAACGACGCGATAATCCCGCTGTTGCGTGCAAGGCGCGCGTTGGCTTCGGTCCGCGAATACCCACCGGACAATGCCACGACGCGCACAACACGCGGATGATTGATGCAGGGCGCGTAATGGTTGGTATTTTCAGGCAACGTGATCTTCAGCATTACATTCTGTTCCTCTGGCAGGGCGTCCAGATGGCGCATCAAGGCCACGAGCAGCAAGTCTTCGGCCTGCGCCTTATCGGCGATGCTAATTGTGATTTCCGGCTCGATAATCGGGACAAGGCCGTGGGACAGGATCACTTTTGCAACCTCGAACTGCTGTGCAACGACGGCTTCGACACCGGCCTCGGAGGCTGCGGAAATCACAGACCGCATTTTTGTGCCGAACATGCCCGCATTCACTGCGCGCGCCAGCAAGGCATCCAACCCGTCGATCGGCTTCATCAACTGGACACCGTCGGCGGCATCCATCAAGCCTTGGTCGATCTTCAAAAATGGAACGACGCCCTGATCATTCCAAAGCGCCTCGGCGGCTGGTTTGCCACCGATATGTCGGTCCATCGTCATCTCGAACAGGATCGCACCGACAACCTTTTCACCGGTAAAGGCGGGGGCATTCACAATCCGCGACCGCATCTGGTGGATCAGGGAATACATTTCATCATCATTGGCATAGGCGTCCTGATTGACACCGTATTGCGCAAGCGCCTTGGGCGTGGACCCACCACTTTGATCGAGTGCTGCGATAAAACCTTTGCCGGAGCGAACCTGATCGAGTTGTGCTTGGTTGACCATTGGGACCTACCTTTCTGATAATTGATGTACAGTCCTTAGAACGCTGGTCCCAATGGTGCAATTCTGATTACGCTACCGTTAGCGCAAACAGGTTTGAAGTGCGGCAACTCCGGGCAATTCACGGCCCTCCATCCACTCGAGAAAGGCCCCGCCAGCGGTGGAAATGTAGGTGAACCGGTCCGCAGCACCCGCTTGGTTCAGCGCCGCAACCGTATCGCCGCCACCCGCGACGGAGATAAGTTTGCCCGCCTTGGTAAGTTTGGCGGCAGCCTGCGCTGCTGCATTTGTGGCCGCGTTAAAGGGCTCGATCTCGAAGGCGCCCAGCGGACCGTTCCAGATCAGCGTCTTGGCGTTGGCCAAAACCTCTTCGATATACGCAACTGTCGCGGGACCAGCATCAAGGATCATGGCGTCGTCAGGGCAGGCGTCAGGCGCCAGCGTTTCGGTATCGGCGCCTGCTTTGAACTCGCGCGCCACAACGATGTCGCGTGGCAGGATGATTTCGCAACCTGCCGCGTCTGCCTTGGCCAGAATTTCGCGGGCCGTGTCAGCCAGATCATGTTCGCAAAGCGACGCGCCAACAGGCAGCCCTTGCGCGGCAAGAAACGTATTCGCCATTCCGCCGCCGATGACCAGATGATCGACCTTGCCAACCAGATTGCCCAGCAGATCAAGTTTTGTGGATACTTTTGCGCCACCCACAACGGCGACGACAGGACGTTTAGGTGTACCAAGCGCCGCCTCGAGCGCCGACAATTCCTGTGCCATCAAGCGGCCAGCGCAGGACGGCCGCAACGTGGCAATTGCGTGGGTGCTTGCGTGCGCACGGTGGGCCGCGGAAAACGCATCGTTGACGTAGATATCGCAAAGTGACGCAAGGCGCTTGGCGAACGCCATGTCGTTGGCTTCTTCGCCCGGATTGAACCGCAGGTTCTCAAGTAGAAGAACCTCGTCGTTCTTCAATTCCTTGACCGCATCACGGTAGTCGCTATCGGCAAATGTGATCGGCACGCCCAGCTCGTCTGCCACGGCGGGGGCCACGTGGATAAGCGACATTTCCTCGACGACTTTGCCTTTGGGGCGACCGTAATGGGCCATCAGGATCACCGTACCACCAGCGTCCTGGATGTCGTAAACCGTGTCGGCAATGCGTGCGATGCGGGTCAGATCGGTGACTTCACCGTTTTCCATCGGTACGTTGATATCCACGCGGACCAGCACGCGCTTGCCATTCAGGTCCATATCATCAAGCGTCTTCCAAGCCATTTCAGCCTCCGGTTATGTCCATTTGCCCATTCATTGCGGCAACACGACGCCGAGGTCAACCGGATGGCTTGTTCATCGGGGCTTTGGCCCATATGTAACACCCCAACGATTTACAAAACCTTCAGGAGCCCAAAATGGCCGAGATTAAAGATCCAGAAAACACTATCATCATGACGCTCACTGGTGGCGACGTGGTTATCGCATTGCTGCCCGACGTGGCGCCTGCCCACACTGCACGCATGAAGGAACTGGCCCGCGCCGGTGCTTATGACAACGTTGCATTCCACCGTGTGATCGACGGTTTCATGGCGCAGACCGGCGATGTGGAACACGCGAATATGGAAAAAGACTATAATCCAGGCCGTGCGGGCACAGGTGGGTCCGACATGCCCGATCTTCCAGCTGAATTTTCCAAGATTCCGCACGCACGCGGCTCTTTGGGCGCTGCACGTTCCGCGAACCCGAACTCTGCAAACTCGCAGTTCTTTATCAACTTCAAGGACAATGACTTCCTCAACGGTCAATACACCGTTTACGGCAACGTCATGTCCGGCATGGAGCACGTCGATGCAATCGCAAAAGGCGAGCCGCCAGCGAACCCCGACCGCATGATTTCAGTCAAGGTGGCAGCAGATGTCTAATCGCGCGATCCGCTTTGCAATCTATGCGTTGATCGGGGTGGGGTTGATTATCTGGACCCAGACCCGCGGGTCCGCGAACGCAGACGAGGCTTTGGCTGACACAGCAGATGCGGCTGCTGCGATGGCGGACTTCGGTCTTGAAATCGACATCGCAGGCGAAGCCAACGGGACAATCGTCATTGACCTCTTCGAGGATGTGGCCCCGCTGCACGTCGCCCAAATTACCGCAATCGCGGCTGATGGCGGCTATGACGGCGTGGTGTTTCACCGCGTGATCGACGGCTTTATGGCGCAGACAGGCGATGTCCAGTACGGCAAAGGCGAAGACACCCGCCGCGCGGGCTCTGGCGGGTCCGATCTGGGCAATATTCAGGCCGAGTTTTCGGATATCCCGTTTGAACGCGGTATCGTCGGCATGGCCCGCAGTCAAAGCCCGGATTCGGCCAACAGCCAGTTCTTCTTGATGTTCACTGAATACCCAAGTCTGAACAACCAATATACTGTCGTCGGTAAGGTCACATCCGGCATGGATATCGTCGACCAGATTAAGCGTGGCACAGGCCCGAACGGATCTATGGTTGGTACGCCAGACCAGATAACTGCTGTGCGGGTCACGCAGTAACGCAAAACAGTAGCCCCCTCACGTTTGTGCGAGGGGGCTATGACAGGCAGCCCAAATAGGTGCACAATTCGGTCAAACACCGAAAGGAACACCATGCGCCTGATCCCCACAATCGCCGCCCTTTGCACCGCCGCAAGCACCGCCGTTGCAGGGCCAGAGTTCTGGGTGCATGAATGGCCCAACACCGATTTTGAAAATACGACAGTCGAAAGCTGGGTCGAGGTCCTGTCCGGTGGTCCGCCCAAGGACGGTATCCCTGCGCTTGATGCACCCGATTTTCGCACCGTCGCGGACGAAAACCGCCTGACACCCCGCGAGCCTGTCATTACGGTGGAAATTGACGGCGCCACCCCGCGCGCATACCCGATCCGTTATCTGACGTGGCACGAGATCGTGAATGACGAGGTTGGGGGGATTCCCGTCGCTGTCACCTTTTGCCCGTTGTGCAATTCGGGGATCACGTTTGACCGTCGCACCGACGCGGGCGTGCTGTCGTTTGGTGTATCTGGCAAATTGCGGAACTCTGACATGATCATGTACGACCGCGAAACCGAAAGCTGGTGGCAGCAAGCGATCGGAGAATCCATTGTGGGTGAGCTGACAGGCACCGAATTGGTCAGCCTGCCGTCGTGGATGGAAAGCTGGGAAGTCTTCGCTGCGCGCAACCCTGACGGTCTTGTGATGGACATGCCAAACTTTGGCCGGAACTACGGGGCCAACCCATACGTGAAGTATGACAGCCTGCACCGCCCGTTCCTTTACTCTGGCGAAATGCCGCCTCATGACATTCCGGCACTCGCGCGTGTGGTGCGTGTTGGGGATCAGGCATGGCCTCTGACGCGGCTTGCTGACGAGGGCACAGTGACTGAGGATGGCATCACTCTTAGCTGGGCGGCAGGCCAAGCCTCAGCGCTTGATGCAGACCGTATTGCCAAGGGTAAGGACGTCGGAAATGTGCGGGTGCGTGACGCCAGCGGTGCCGATCTGGCCCATGACGTCATGTTTGCCTTTGCGTTCCACGCATTCTGGCCTGATGGCAATTGGATGCTTGGCGGCGGTTGACATAGGTGCATGCGCGGCCACAACTGCGCGGTATGGAACGTAAAACACAAATCGACGTATTTGGCGCGGTGGCCCTAACGGGATTCGCCTTTTTGCTGGCCTTTAACCAAGTGGTGATCAAGGTCACCAACGGCGGTATCCAACCGGTTTTCTTTGCGGGATTGCGATCTGCTGGCGCTGTTTTATGCGTTTATGCCTATATGCGCTGGCGCGGTATTCCATTGCAGTGGACCAAGGGAACCAAGCGTTGGGGCGCGATAACAGGTGCAGTATTTGCATTTGAATTCTTATGCTTATTCATCGCTCTTGATCTAACGACCGTGGGGCGGTCGGGGGTGATTTTCTACTCTATGCCGCTCTGGATGGCGGTTCTGGCGCATTTGTTTGTTGCTGGCGACCGGATCACTGCGCAAAAAGCAGCGGGCCTTGTCTTTGCCTTTTGTGGTGTAGCGTGGGCTATTTTGTCCCGCGACGAAGGGACTGCAAATATTTGGGGTGATTTGGCAGCCTTGGGGGCCGCATTGGGCTGGGCTGTCACCGCCTTGCTGGCCAAGGCATCACCATTGTCCAAGGTTCCTCCCGAAATGCAGCTGATGTGGCAAATTGCAGTCTCTGCGCCAATCTTGCTGGTTGCCTCGCTTTTCTTTGGCGAATTGATCCGCGATCTGGCACCGATCCACCTGTGGGGCCTTGCGTTTCAGATCGTGGTGGTGGTCAGCGCGGGCTTCGTTTTCTGGCTCTGGCTTTTGTCGATCTATCCGGCCAGCGGGGTCGCATCGTTTAGCTTTTTGTCACCCGTCCTGAGCGTCGGGCTTGGCTGGCTGTTGCTTGGCGAAGAGGTGGGGCCAAATCTGATCGGTGCTGTGATCCTTGTGGCCAGTGGTATCTTGTTGATCAATCGTCCGCTCAAGTCCCGCAAAACGTCTGCGTGATCCGTTCATCGGCTTGCGGTGCGCGTGCGTATTGCGCGGTGGCATCAGTCAGGGGGGCAAACGGCGTTTCTGTGGCTTTTAGAAATGCATGGAATGGTGCAAAGTCACCTGCATTTGCCGCCACAATGACCGCCTCAACCTGATGGTTGCGCGGGATAATGCGGGGGTTGGCCGCAGTCATGACGTCCTTATCGAACCCGCGCGCATCCCAGCGGGATTTCCACACGGCAAAGGCATCGCGGTTCGCAAATTGATCTTGTGCATCATCGCCCGACAAATGTGCAAATGTATTGGTGAAATCCGCTGTGTCGGTTTCCATTAACGCTAGCAGATCAGCAATCAATCTGCGGTCGGCCTCGGACGGGTTCACAAGGCCAAGCTTGGCGCCGAACACCTTGATCCATTCGGCCTCGTACAAATCCGCAAATTGGTTGACGATGACGGTGAAGGATTCAATCGCTGCGTCTTGGTCCGGCATCAACGGGATCAAGGACGTCGCGAACTGCGCGAGGTTCCAAGCGGCAATGCGCGGCTGGTTGGCATAGGCATAGCGGCCTTGGCGATCAATCGCGCTGAACACGCTGTGCGCGTCATATGCATCCATAAATGCGCAGGGGCCGTAATCAATTGTTTCACCTGCAATTGATACATTATCAGTGTTCATCACGCCGTGCACAAACCCGAGGCCCATCCATTTGGCGACCAGACATGCTTGGCGGGCGGTGACGGCCTTTAGCAACGCTGTCGGCGTATCGGCCTTGGGATAATGGCGCGCGACAACATGATCAAACAGCGCGCTGAGCGCCGGAATGTCACCGCGCGCCGCCATAAGTTGGAACGTGCCAACGCGGATATGGCTTTGGGCGACGCGGGTGATGATTCCGCCTTGTAGCGGGCCTTCCTCGCGCAGGACTGTGTCGCCTGTCGTTACAGCGGCCAAGGCGCGGGTCGTGGGGACGCCCATGGCATGCATCGCCTCTGAGACGATATATTCGCGCAAGATTGGCCCAAGCGCCGCGCGTCCATCACCGGACCGCGAATAGGGCGTAGGACCGGACCCCTTGAGTTGGATATCACGACGGATACCGTCGGTGCCGACAACTTCGCCCAAAAGCAGCGCGCGCCCGTCACCCAAACCGGGGTTCCAATTGCCGAACTGGTGGCCG
>ENA-ORXM01003615-ORXM01003615.1-marine-metagenome-genome-assembly--contig:-NODE-3615-length-15033-cov-4.006151_pt1 | contig 15033 bp, 6 predicted proteins | sample MGYA00237867_ERZ511480 | MGnify/ENA primary metagenome ERZ511480 (study PRJEB26309, sample SAMN06266103) | marine metagenome | isolation source: Algal blade | place: United Kingdom:Sidmouth, United...
ATTTTAGTCACACAATCAACAGACCCGGGGTGGATCACAATTTTTACCAGCGCAGGCGGCATTTTAGTAGAACGTGGAAGTGCACTCAGTCATGCATCTATTGTAAGTAGAGAGTTGGGCATTCCTTGTATTGTTGCCGTAAAAGGCATTACAACCAGGCTGAAAACCGGCGATATGATTGAGATGGATGGCAAAACAGGTAAAATAAAAATCATTGAGTAAACATCAAATAAAGTACGCGAATTGCTGGGAAGATGCTTATCTGCTCGATAAAGCGTTGCAAGTAGATGAGAATTCTAGCGTGTTTTCTATTGCTTCGGGCGGAGATAACAGCTTGTTTTTGCTGAAAAATTCACCTAAAACAATGCTATGTGTAGATTACAACCCTGAACAGCTGTACTTAACACAACTAAAAGCGGCAGCCATCAAGGAGTTTGATTTTAACACCTGTCTCAAATTCTTGGGCTTTGAGCATAGCGAAGAACGGATTCAAAACTTGCAGTCGTTGAAGTCATTATCTCAAAAAGCCATGGATTATTGGAATAGCAATAGCCAACTCATTACCCGAGGCGTTATTCATCAAGGTAAATTTGAACGATACTTAAATATTTTCAGTCAACGATTGCTGCCCTTAGCGAGATCGAAGAAAATGGTCGTTGAGCTTCTCAAACCCAAATCTCAAGCAGAACAACAAGCATTTTACAAGAAAAATTGGCATTCGTGGCAGTGGAGAACATTGTTTCGCGGGTTTTTCAACCAAACTACAATGAGTAGACTGGGTAGAGATCCTGAAAAATTTAAAGAAGTAAGCGGTGAGGTGGAGCAAGTTCTTTGGCAACGAACTGAAGACCACTTTACATCAAAAGAATGTCAAAACAATTATTTGCTCAGTTATATCCTAACGGGAAACTTCAGTCCACTCCCACCCTATCTACAAGAATTTGATGCTTGTAAGAAATGGCTTAACAATCATGAAGTTACTTATTTTTTGGGTAGCATGAAAGATGCATTGATATCATTTCCAACCTGTAATCGATTCAACCTTTCAAACGTATTTGAGTATATGGATGAGGCCACATTCAACAACCATGTAAAAGAACTTTATACGCACAGCCTGAACGACAGCAAATTTGGGTTTTGGAATTTGCTAGTGCCTCGCATTATGGATTCTGTAAACGGGTTTCATCCAATAGATACAGGAGATGAGGTTGATTTCGGCTTTTTTTATGATCGGTTTTACTGTGTCTCAAAAACAGAAGAGCTATGATTCCAATTCTTATTTATACAGTTGTTTATCTTCTCCTTTTTGCCATCACTGATTTGTTATTTCACAAATTACAATGGCGGGCAGAGCTAACAAGAAAAATTGCGCATGTTAGCGCAGGTTTTATCGCACTCACCTTTCCGCTTTATTTTCAGTTTATTTGGCAAGTTGTGGTCATCACAGCAGGCTTCGTTATTCTGTTGGTGGTCAGCGAGAAGATGAATTGGTTTAAATCAATTACGGCCGTAAAGCGAAAAACATGGGGCAGTTGGCTGTTTCCGGTTGCGATTTTGCTCAGTTTTAGTTGCATGAAACTCACGCAAGAACCCAAATTCTTCTTTTTCCCTATGTTGATTCTCACTGCCTCTGATACTGCGGCGAGCCTAATAGGCAAACGATTTCCGTGGAAGCCATTTACTATTTATAATCACCAAAAAACTTGGAGCGGCACAGCGGCCTTCTTCATCGCCACCATAATCATCTTACAAATTCCCTATGCAGAACTCGGTTTTTTTGAGAGTTTTGCACTTTGGCAATCTCTCAGCTTCGCCGTTGCAGTAACAGCTGTTGAAGCCTTGTCATATAAGGGTGTCGATAATTTAACCATTCCCCTGTCTTGTATTATTCTACTCTACTTTTTTATTTAAGATGAAGATAGAAACCAACCAAGCAAAGGCAAAAGTTGCCTATCATCGGCTTACTAGCGGGCTTTACGATAAGCCTTTGCGGTTTTACAATCAAGAGGAAGCGCTCTGCCATGTTTATTCTGAACAAGGTTTTGTTTCCATTTTTTCTGGTGGTGATGAGTCTCAGTTTCAATTTGGTAATTATCAGTGCGTTCAATCTAAACCTATTGCAGATGATCTGTTAGGAATCGCCATTTCTCATGTTAAGAAACTTGGCGCAAAACGCGTTATTGGTCCGATGCACGGTAACACCTTTCTTCCCTACCGCTTTTCATTGACCGATGAAAAGAGTTTGCCTTCTGAAATTGTACATAAAGAGTATTATGCCAACCAATGGCAAGAGTTTGGTTTTAGGATTTGCGACAAATACTATGCAAAGAAATCTTTCTTAAAACAAGTGTCGAAGGCAGAAAATATAAAATTAGATTATCTAGATTGGGAGAAGTGGCAACAGGTTTCAAAAGAGAACTTGCTCAATGATCTTTATTTATTCACGCACCGTTCGTTCGGCGCAAATTGGTACTTTAAAGAAATTTCATTCGATCAGTTCCGTAGCATTTACGAACCCATTCTTCATATGCTCAACACACCATTATCTCAAATTGTATATGATGGTGAACACATTGTGGGACTTTTATTTGCGTTTGCTCATGAGGATTTTGCAGAGGAAGTGTTCGTGAAAACGGTTGCCAGAGCGCCAGCGGATAGATATAAAGGCATTGCCTCAGTGATGAGTACAAGGTTTGTGAACACGGCACATGAACTTGGTTTCAAAACTCATTACCACTTGTATTTGCATCAAAACAATAAATCAAGACTGATCTCTGAAAAGTTTGGGGGAAAAGTGTTTAAAGAATACGCATTGTTTAGCTTGAAGTTATGAAAAATATTGCTGCACTATTTTTTGAGATTGCTCACAAACACCCAAACCAAGTTGCGTTTCAACAGGGCAATAATCAACTCACTTATACCGAAATGGCTGAGCTTGTGAGCGCACAAAGCAAAGACTTGCATCAAAAGAATATTAAATCAGGTGATCGAGTGTTATTGGCTGTCCCAGTCGGCATTTCTTTCTATGTTTCGGTATTAGCCTTATTTTCTGTAGGAGCAACAGTTGTATTAACAGACAACTTTAAGAATAAGAAAACTGTTGAAGACATATTTTTTGATATGAACTGTGTTTCCATTTTAACCAATAGGAAAATTTGGTGGCTGCGCTACTTTGTTTTATCGAAAAGGCTTTGGAAACATTGCCAAACCATTACCAAACACAGTGAGAGAATGTTGACCGAAAGCATTGAAGTTGATGGTACACAAACAGCCTTAATCACTTTTACAAGTGGCAGCACAGGCAAACCGAAAGCTGCAAACCGTACACATGAGTTTCTACATCGACAATTACAAGCAGTTGTGGAAGAGATGAAGATTGATTCAAATTCAGTTCATTTAAGTAGTTTACCTGTTGTGTCATTGTGCAACTTGGCTTCGGGCGCTGAGACGGTGTTGAAACCAACAACATCTCAAATTGAGCGGATAAATCTCGTTTCTGGCTCGCCTTATCACGTGCACAACATGCTTAAAACGCTCACTCATACCAACAATTTGCGGGTGTTTATTGGCGGTTCGGTTATTTATCCTGCATTTGCGGAAATGTTGCGTGAACAATGGCCGCAAACAACATGTTCATTCGCCTATGGCAGTACAGAGGCAGAGCCAATGGCTGTAATTTCTTTGGCAGACTATCAAAAAGATTTGAATGAGTTAGGTGTGCCCGTTGGAACAGTTCATAAGAATTTAGAATTAACTATTGAGACGATGTTGGTTTTTGATGATCTTGAGATTGGCGAAATTTTGGTACGAGGCAACCACGTGTTGCCGAGCTACATGAATGCGGCTGACAATGAGAAAAAATACAAGAATGGATGGCTAAAAACGGGTGACATCGGTTATTTACTGCATGGGCGACTATTCTTTTTAGGAAGAAGACAGTTTTGTTGGATTGAGAATGGTAGATTTCATTCTCCGCTTGATGTTGAGCGGTTAAACCAAAGAGTTTATCCAAAGGCTACACAGTTGCAGATTAACGGCGAGCGCGTTTTGTTTTATGAACGAGATATTGAGAAGAGTTCACTTGAAATAATACATCAACAATACACATTTGACCGAGAGGTTTCTGTGCCTTTTTTCGCCTATGACAAGCGGCACAATAGTAGAATACGATATGACTTGCTAGAAAAGGAATTAATTACAGAATAACCGACTGTGCAAATCAAAGGTTAACAAGCAATCTTGCTATTAGACTTTTATTATACGTACATTTCCCTGAGATGGTTTGACCTCATTCATAAACAATGTAAAGTGGCGAGTTTCAGTTATACTGTGTTCTAAAGCAAACTGAAACTCGCGAATTCTTGTTTGTCCTCACTCTACATTTACTCTCACACCTTCACTGTGGCTGGTAAATTCTGGCGCATACATACATTGAATGCTAGTGATACCATTGCTCATATCGCCAGCGTTATTCACCCGCAGTGGGTATTCAAACACGTAAACGCCCTTCGGTAAAAAGTCAAAGAAAAAGTCTGTACTTGCATCTTTGGTGCTTTCATAATAACCAAGGCCATCTTGCCATTTGTAACGGCTCAATACATTGGTGGGCTCAAAACCCGCCGCACGCAGATCTTTCATGTGCACAAACTCCATATCACGATCTACTCTCAGTTCAATTCGAACTTTTAACAGGTCACCAATTTCTAGTGTTTGCCCTTCAGCAATTGGCGATATCTTAGGTCCGGTACTTGTGTTCTCTTGCAAGAAGAGTTTCTTATTCAATTTCAGTGGTGTTTCTGCACTTGTAATCTTGTCAAGATCCTCAAAGTATTGCCAGTAAAGTGCGCCCCAAGCAATTCCTTCCCCGGTTTTGGTGGTTTTCACCGTAGCCATTTCGTTGGTGACTTCTCCACCACTCCAACTGGTTTTAAAATAGCCTGTTCCGGCCTCCACACCAACATCATCGAGCTCATTCGGGTCAATTTTTTGATCACCGACTGTGATTTGCACCAGGTCATCAACTGCCAGCCACTCGCCACCACGCAAGAGCAATGCGTAAACCGCTTCGGCTGTGGCTTTGGTGGTTTCCCAACTGTTGGTTTGCTTGTTTTTCAATAACCAAACTTTCAGCTCATCAACGGCGTTTTGATCATCAGCTACCTCATCAAACACTTCAATCATGAGCGCTTGCGTTTCAATTGGCGCTTGGTACCACCACCAACTTGCCCTGTTGTTTTTCCAATACATGCCCAACTCCTCGCTCGTAATACTATTTTGGTCAAGGGCAGTCACAATCTTGTTTGCTAATTCTGTTTCCCCGTTTCTATGAAAAGCTAGCGAAACCAAACCATTTCTATAAAGTTGATCACTTAACCAATCTTCTTTTAATTTCCCCCAATAAAAATCATATGCTTCGCGATGCTGATCTGCCACTGGAACATCAAGGAAATAACTTCGCACATAGAAGTAATGCGCAATAATGTATGAAACGCTTGTAATATCTCTCCAGTTTTCGTTGTTACGTTTCAATCGGCTTAAGTCTTCCGCAAGTTCGGCATCTAAAAATGAAACACCTCGCTTAGTCATGTTCCAAGTTTTACTATCTTCACGAACTTGCTTCACCTCCAAGGCATCTAAATGCCCCATGCCTGCGATAATGTGTTGCGAAATAAACCTATTTGCGTTTCCACCTGCAAACCAAGGCCAACCGCCACTACCCATTTGCAACTGCTGTAGCTGATTAATGGCTTTCTGTTGTTCACCTGCCATTCTATTCAAATCAAAAAGAAGGGCAATTCTACGCTTTTGCTCACTTTCATTTTGGGCGGCACGTACCCACGGTGTTTCGCGTAGCATGAGTTCTTTCAACTCTTGGTTCTTCTCTAAATTGCTTTTAAGCGCATCTGGTTGGTAATTTCTCCACGTATCAAACACCGATTTAATTTTTGGGTTGCTATTTGCCACATGGGTTGCAATACTGTTTGCATAATAGCGGCTAAATGTTTGCTCAGCACATTCATACGGAAACTCCATTAAATACGGCAAGGCCTGCACGCCATACCAAGCTGGGTTGCTTGTCATTTCTAAAGTGAGCTTATGATGTTTTAATGTGTTACTACTGTTGTTTGCGAGTTTATCAAGTACAAAGGTTTTCGTTTGATTGCTTCGCAATGCGATGGGCATTGTTTCAGTCACCAATTTACGATTACTTAAAATCGGCAATGCGTTTTCCTCGCCATCAGAGAAATTACCCGCTTTTGCCAGCACACGATAGGTTACCGCAGGCACATCATCAGGAATCTGCAAATTCCACTCAACTTGTGTATTCCCATTGGCGGCAATTGTAAAGTTTTGCACCGCAGTTGTTTTCCCAATTTTACTATATACAGGTTTGAGCGTGGTAGCATCTAGAAGCACAAGCTCAGCTTGCCCATTGATGTCTTTATCTTGTAGATTGGCAATTTTAGTCGCAAAGGTGATCTTATCTCCTTGGCGTAGAAAGCGAGGCGCATTTGGTATCACCATCAATTCTTTTTGCGTGACCGTATTGCCAGTCCACTGGCCATATTGCAGCTCTTTAGTATGGGCCAAGGCCATTACTTTCCATTCAGTTAGTGCCTCAGGCGTAGTGAAGCTAAAGGTTACATTTCCCTCTTTGTCAGTGAGTAGTTGCGGAAGGAAAAAAGCGGTCTCTTGCAAATTTTTTCTTGCCACCACATCAAGTGGGGCATTATCACCAGCATCACCACCACCACCGTTAGAGTCTTTATCTTTTTCCTTAGGCTCCGCTACACTTTCACCTGTAACAACGACTTCGTCTCTTACGCTTTCTGCGTCTTCCATTTGCAACCCTAATAGTTCACCTTCCATAGCCATATCAACAGATGGGGCTGGCGCAGACATGCTTCTGTTGCGATACATATACCTATTTGATCCAAGATAAAAGCCAAAATTGCTTAAGCTTGGGAAATAAGGATTGACTTGATTAACAAACTCTTCTACACCATACTCAGAAACATTCAAATAATCTAAACCGAAGCCACCAACCCGGAATGCCCGACCATAGCCTTGACGACGAAAACCTGGGAAAAAGCTCCAGTTGTGATCGACAAATTGATCTAATGACGAATCATACATAGCAGCTAAAAATTCTGCACTCACTCTATCACCTTGTTCACCTTTCACAGTAAAGCTCCAAGTTTCCTCTGCGCCCGGTTTTAGTTTATCTCTAAATGTTGATACCTCTATTGTAAGGTCTTTATTTTTCCAAGGTACACTTACTTGATTTGTACCAACAAATTGGCCATTATATTTCACAAAACCATAAGATAGACCAAGGCCACCACGGTCTTTTTCAGTGATAGGAATTTCTATTTGGGTGGCGCAATCATTCTTTAAATGAACCAGTTCTCTACGCAGGCGGTCATGATCTCTTGTTACATCAACCCAAAGCCAAAGGTCATTAGCGCCAGTTTTTAAAGTGAGTGTGGCCGTTTCACCAACCTCATAAGTTGCTTTGTCAAGCTGCCAAGTAAATAGTTGATTATCGGGTAAATCATCTTCCACCTCTCCGGTTAAATACACCACATTCTGGCTTTCAATCTCATTCCCGTACACGTCTTTCGTTTCGGCAACAATTCTATAGTAACCTGGTTTAAGCTTTTTTGCGCTCATTGAAAACTTCTCCATGCCATCATCATTTGTAGTAAATGAATCTTGAAACACGCGCTCACCATTTTCCCAATTTTTCGTGTTTGTGTCTTCCACTTTGTAAGCATCATGTGGAAACAGATTTTTATATTCACTCTCTGTCAGTTCCTTGAGATCAGGAATATTCCAAGGTCTGGTTCTATAAATATCTCCTGGGGCATTCAGTTTAAACACTTCAACTTTGCCCTTTGCCGAAACAGGTTGACCATTCAAATTCTGGGTTTGTAAGTTGAACCTAACATCCTCAGATCGTTGCCAGCTTGGATTGTTTATTGAGAGAGCGAGCGCTGTGTATCCAGCAACAACCGTTGTTTGCGTGCTTCTGGTTTCACCATTAATATCGGTTACGTCAACAGAAATTCTATAATCGAAAACAGGTAAATCTTTAGGGTCTAGACTTTCATCAGGAATTGCTTTGAAAGGAATTTCGAAACGGCCTTGATCATCTGTGGTCGTTGTACCAAAGGCAATTTCTTGACTTTCGCTACGAACAGGCGGATAGAATCGGTACCAAGAAAACCAGTATGGATATCTTGCTTGCCTTACAACACGATAGTTTACTTCTGCATTGGTAATGTTTGACCCCGCATAAGCAATGGCTTTCCCTTCTGCAGAAATGGTTTCATTTAACCGAAAGTTTCCTTGCAAAGGCTCCATTTCTACCTGAAACTTCGGGCGTTTGTATTCTTCAACTGAAATTGATGTAGAACCAAACTCAGGAATTACAATTTGATAGCGACCCAGTAATCTGCCTTGAGGAATAGTAAATGAACCCTGAATAGAACCAAATTCATTAGATCGTAAGTTTAGCTTTTCGACTTCTTCGTAATTGGCATCTTTCAGCGAAACATTCACACTTCTACCATCCTTTAGCTTACTTTCTTGTCCATTGGTAGTAGTGAGTATGGCCTTAAAATATACAGTTTGGCCAGGGCGATAAATTGCTCTGTCTGTAAAAAGGTATCCTCTATCTCGCCAAGTTGGTTGGTATTTGCGGTTTTCACTGTATGTATAATCTTGAAAATAGGCTGAGTCTCCATCAGTAGTCACCTCTAAATCATACCGGTAATAACGCTCTGGCGCTTGAATAGTCACACGCCCTTCTTTATCAGTCTTACGGTTTATGCGGTTTTGAATTTTTCCTCGATCCCAACGGGTAAGCTGAATTGATGCGTTTGCAATTGGCTCACTTGTTTCTCTGTTCATTAAAAACAGATCTTGTCCATTTAATGTTTCTGTAGTCAAATACGCAATACTGGTGACTTGAAATTGTTGGTAATCATCGAGATCAACTTCAAAGTTTTCAGAAAGAGAAGAAAGCACATAGTATTTACCTGGAGCAAGGCCCAACTTTTTCTCAGTAACAGTTTCAGCGTTGTAGCCTTGTAACACAGATTCAAAAGAGTGGAATTGGTGGTCGCCAGAATTCGGCACTTCAATTTGCCATGCATTTTCATAATCTAAGCCAACCAAAAATTGCTCACGGTCAGTTGATGTTTCAAGAGCCTTAAACTCGTTGAACCATTTATCTTGAACTTTGATGAGTCTAAAATGAAGTTCATCAAAGTTTTTTTGCCTTACAAGCATTTTTATTGGCTGATGGGGCGAAACATGCTTTTCAAATGTGAGATTTGCCTCTTTAAATAAAATATCTTCTCGCAAGTTGGCACAATTGTTTGCACCAAGCGTATTAGGATATTTTTCCATCATCTGTTCGCACACTTTAATCGCTTCGGTCAACTTCCATCTATTCTCATCATCTTCTTGTGCGGTGTGCGCATTGTACTGACTGCCCTGTTGTTGATACAAGCCAGCCAAGGCATAGCCGGCTAATGATATTTCTTCGTGAGGATTGGTGGCAAGATAGTTTTTAAGTGCTTTTTCGTAGCGTTCATCTTTGTTTGGCAAATTGGTATTGTTGTGCACATACTTTAACCGTTCTAAGTTGGTATGAATGAGTGATGGCCAATCGTTTGCAGATTGCTTGTAGCGCAGCAAATCTTGATACGTGCGCAATGATTTTAACTTAAAAGAAGCCGTATCTGTCGTCTTTGGAGAATAAGATAGAAATTCTCGTAACGGCCCAAAAGCCTGCTCATCTCTAATTTGGAATTGGTCGGCCGGTTTGTTCATGCCGCTCTCGTCGTTTGCGTAAAACTGAATGGCTTTGTGCGCTAACAAATCATACAGAGTTGGTCTGTATTTAATAAAGGTTGTATCTACATTATTAAGAATATCAATGAAGTCTTCAATTTGGTATGCCGAAAGATTGGTAGATGGTTGAATACTTGCCGTAAATTGTGCATCAGACTCTTCGATGATGCGTGCCAAATCCCAAGTACGAAAATCGCCTTCAATTGCAGAAGGTTCGGCAGTTGTGGTTGTTCGGTTATAAAACTGATATCGATTACGCTGAAAGTAATCCCAATAAATTTGACCTAAAGATGATTGAAGAAGTTGCTTGGTTGGCAATTCTGAAACGGCAATAACTTCCTTGAATCTATTAACAATGGTTAACTCAGCATCTTCCTCTAACACAGTTGTATAATTGGCAAGCTTGAGAAGCGTTTTATAAATTTGGGGCGTGTTATTTTCTCTCTTTGCAAGTTGATAGATTTCTTCAACTCTGGCAGACGCATCTTTTGTTTTTCCGTCGTTTTCAAGTTGTGCAACCTGTTTCCATTGCTCTTCATAGCTGGGGTAATTCATTTGCTTTGGTTTAGGCGAAAATTTTTGACTTTCGGCTCCAAAAAAAATGGCCGACATGGCAAGAATAAGAATAATCAAATGCTTCATAAATATCAATTATGTATAGTAGATGCTGGAAGATACAACTTTCCATAGTAAAGCGAAGGTAGGCAACTAACACCTTTTATTTGTAACTATTCGAACCGCTAATCGTTACAAGAACAAATCAAAAAATCTAATTAAATGAAATCGCTTTCCCTATTCTTATTTATGATTCTATTCTCATCAGTAACCTATGCGCAAACTGTGAACGGACAGCCAATTTCTGAAATAGAAAATGAATACATTCAAATCATCGGCACCGAACGCTTCTTGAGTAACAAAATGAAAATAGATATTGACTTCGGCCAACGCGATAAGGTGTTTAAAGTGGGTGACACCAGAGTAGAAGATGCCGAGGGCAAATTAGTGACTTTTAATTCAATGATGCAAGCGCTAAATTTTATGTACGACCATGGCTATGAGTTTGTACAAGCCATGCACATTACCGAAGGTGAGGATATTGAAAACACCAAAATTCACTACATTCTTAGAAAAAAACAGGCGGAGTAGTTAGTCTTCAACCTCATTTTCTTTGGGCTCTATCGCTGGGTTTTTCTTTGGGATAGAATCGCTTGGTTCATTTTCTAATGGTTTGGCCTCTAAAGCAGGTTGTTGTTCAGGTGGAAGTTCTTCAGTTGGTTGTTTCGGGGTTTCCTCGTTTTCAAAGAGTTCTTTAAAGTTATTAAAGTCTCGCTCTATCACAAAGCCGAACCCATTTCTACGCTTTTCTTGTTGCTGAATGATTGAGAAGTCTCTGCGGCTAAAGAGCTTAAATTTATAGTTTCCGCTATCGCTCAAGCTATAGGTAAGCACAAAATCGCCAACCTCAAATGCATTAATGTTGTCATCTAGGCCATCACCAAAGTTGAAGTCACCACCATATTCTACTTCTAAACGATCATTCAACCAACGTGATGAGAGTTGTAATTGCACACTTTGACCTAAACCAAGATCATCTAACTGACCAGAGTTTACAAGGTCTTGATAATTTTCATAGTCAATACCAATTTCGGTGTTTTCAAGTATGCCTGATTCAGATAGCAAACTACTTATTTGCGATGTTAAAATATTGGTGATAGAGTTCACAGCTAAACCACCAAAGCCGCCACGTTGCGAGCTGAACGGGTCACTGTTAATATTTGAGAATTGTCTGAGCAACAACAAAGAACCAATTTGATTATCAAGCTTGGTGGGATCATCGTTAATTACGCGCAATTGTTCATTGATTTCACTCCCAACCTGCGCCCGATCGACTTCAATGTTATAGTTAAAAGCTGGTTCAAGAAGTGTACCTGTAATGTTTACGTTTAGCTCAGTTGTAGCATCAGCTAAGAACCTCGCATTGGTTGTGTTACTCGTTAATGCACTCACGTCTGCTTCTAATACATATTGGGCGCTAATGTCGAGGTTGGCATTGTAGGGATCTGTTGCCCACTGAATAATTCCACCAGGGAGAATACGAAATTCTCGTTCAAAAATATCTCTAAAGTTCACCACGTAAGCGCCTTGATTTACCTCATAAATACCATCAATCTCAAGCAAACCATCAGTATCAACTCGAACATTCAAATTTCCATATCCATTTGCACGTAAACTATTAAAGCCTTCCACATCAAAATTCATGTTTACCTCAGCATTTGGGTCAATGTCTAAATCAAAGTCCATGGTGAGTAGTGATTGTCCTGTTTCTTCATCTTCAACGGTGAGGGTGTCAGACTCAGGCTGCCTAAAACGAATAAAGCTGTATTCGCTTGTGTTTTGAGCCGATGGGCTAGCGATTACAATACGTGTATTGGGTTCAGATGATGCGTCAACTTCCAGCAATGCATCATCTACCGGGCCACTGAATCGTAAATTTCCTGTGGCAAAGGCTCTGCCGTAAAAGACTTCGTTATCTCTTGTTGTTGTGTTAAGAAACAAAAAATTCTCATAAGAACCATCAATATCAAGCGTAAAATTGGTGAGATCATTGTGCCGTATTTTTCCATTTACCAAGGCTTCCTGTCCAAATGGATCGGTGATGATTAATTGGTTAAGCACAAAGCCGTCTTGTTGAATATCGATGGTTTGGCCTTGAGCGATTTTATATCTTGCTTGTGTAAAACTTAAGGTTAGTAATACATCTTCAATTACATCTACACCGCCAGATAAAGTGAAAAGCGTTGGGCCACCTACAATCCTAATATTTCCTTCCACATAGCCATCAACATTTTCTAAAGATGAAGCCCACAGGTTTTCAAATGGAGAAAGCGAAGATTTTTCAATGTCGATATTCATATCTAGAATATCTTCTTGTTTGTTCAAATCAAGATCAGCATCAATTACAAATTGAAACTCACTATCGTTTGCTATACCTTCAAACTCGCCTACTTTTCCATCAAGATCGTAAAAACCTTCAAGTGAAGTCACCTCCACAACATCGTTATTATAAAGCAAATCTGTAATAACCAATGAAACATCTAAATTTAAACCGCCTTGGTAATCAACAAGGCTGATATCACCAGACATATCACCTTCAAAAGGTTTCTGCGTAAAACCGATTAAGCTGTTTATTGCCGCCATATTGATTTTCTCAATATTGACAACCAATTTCGTATTGCCTTGATTTGTTGGGTTAAATATTTCTACAACTTGTTCACCATTACGTAATGAAAAGTTTTCAGCCTTCCACGTACCACCACCGAGTGTGATAGAGTTGTCTTCTTGAATTCTCCATTCCTCACCGTTAAGAATCAACTCAGAACTGAGAATAGAAATATTAAACTCATCGCCATTTCTTTTAATTCTACTGGCAAGTTTAGCTGAGAGAAAGTCTTCATTATACGTTCTTACATCAACCAAGATGTCGTCTCTACTCAGCTCAACATTAAGTTCTGAATCATTCAGCCATCGTTTACCATTGTTTTGAATATCATCTTGAAATGAGTTCACATACAACACTTGCCCGTCGCCAAAAGCATCGAGCTGCCAGTTCGTGATCGAATAATTCTCGTACGCTAATGAATCTGCAAGCGCTAAAATCGAAATTTCATCCGTAGCAGGATTGAGTAAGCCTGATGCATTCACACCTGATCTAATGTTTAACTCTGGCAAAACGAGTTGTATCAGCTGATCTTTGGGATCAATTTCAAGTTCAAAACCAATTTCTTGGTCTCTTTCAACCGTATTTTCAAGATCTTCCCAACCTTGATTAAAATCATAATACTCATTCACGGTTTTTAACACCGTAGGTACTAATTGAGTGTAGTTATAATTGCCTGTGAATTTTACAGAGGCATTGTCAGATGCTAACGAAACCACTTGCTCACCATTAAGCATTGCCAACTCAAGGCCAAGGTTTCCTAAATCAAATTTTTTCTCTTTAGAGACAACCACTGAATTCTCGGCACTAACTGTTCCTTGTAATTCTGCTATGCTGTTACCAATAAGATTGGCAGTAAAATTACCGCTCACGCTTAGCGGATTTTCTACAACGCCCAAGGCATATAAATCACCTTTTTGAACGTCTGCATCGAGCTTTATAAGAGCTGTTGGCTGAGAGAAATCAAGACTGCCATCTATTACGCCAACAAATACTTCGTCATTCACATTAGCGATAGCCTGTAACACTTGGTTATTTAACTGACCATTGAGATCAAAATTATTAATTTCATTTCCTTTAAAGTCTATACTGTTGATTTTCACATCGGCTTGGGCACTCATGTTCGCAAGGTCAAAATTTGTACCGGCTATGCTACCCGAAACATCTATTACACCTAGATCAGAATTATCAAGCCAATAGCCGAGCTGAAAATCGGAGGTTTGTACATAGCCACTATAGCTTGGTAATCCGTTAGCATCTGTATACTTTACATCCAAATCAAAATTGCCAATGTCGGTATTTAAATAACCATAGGCGATGAGGTCGGTGAGGTATCCTAGAAACTCGCCCTCAAAAGCAATATCACCAAACTTTTTAACTTGCTCAGGGACTGGTTTTCTACCCATTATTTGTTGCAAACCAGCTTGTGTAAATGATAACTGATCAATTTTGGCATCAATGAATGTACTTTCTAGGTCAGGTAATCCTCTTGCATCTATATCGCCTCTAATTACCGCGCCATTCCTATATCGCACAGTTAGGTTTTGCGTGCTCAAATTACTGAGTTTACCTTGTAATTGCCCACTTAGTGTAATTGGTTCTTTCAAAATATTTGAACCAAAGAGTAGGCGAAATTCTTTGGGCATCAGTTTCACTTGATTCATATCAACATCAAGCCTAATGAGGTCTTCAAACTCTTTAAAATTGCGGAACTGACGGTAGTTCAAATTGATATCGCCAACAAGTGTTGACTGATCGAGCTGCGCATTAAGGTCTTTCAGTGAAATATCATCAGGGTTAATCACCAACCTTGTCTGCATGTCGTCAATAGAAAATCCGGTTTCATCTGTAAAAGACAATTGGTCGATGTTAATTTCAAGCTCATCGTTAATACCAGAGATATTTCTAGCGTCTACTTGCAAGTCTTTCCAATGAAAACTATTGAAGGCAAA
>ENA-ORXM01003616-ORXM01003616.1-marine-metagenome-genome-assembly--contig:-NODE-3616-length-15032-cov-4.317486_pt1 | contig 15032 bp, 12 predicted proteins | sample MGYA00237867_ERZ511480 | MGnify/ENA primary metagenome ERZ511480 (study PRJEB26309, sample SAMN06266103) | marine metagenome | isolation source: Algal blade | place: United Kingdom:Sidmouth, United...
GGCCGCTGGCAGTGCACCTCCAGCCAATATGCGGTCGACAAACAGACAACCGTTGGCCGGGCCATCGCCCACGAGGCCGATATTGCTGTGGCAGCAGCTGCCACCAAGGATCAAGGATAACAACATGACCGATTTCACCATGAAAACCGACGGCGACGGCATCGCCACCATCACATGGGACGTGGAAGACAAATCCATGAACGTGATGTCCTTTGAAGGCCTGCAAGAACTGGATGCCGCCGTGGACAGTGCCTTGGCGGACGATGCCGTCAAGGGCATCATCATCACCTCTGGCAAGGCAGACAGCTTTGCGGGCGGGATGGACCTGAACCTGCTCGGCAAAATGCGCGCAGAGGCGGGCGACGATCCCGCCAAGGGCCTGTTTGAGGGCACAATGAAAATGCACCACATGCTGCGCAAGATCGAACGCGCGGGCATGGACCCCAAGACGCTGAAAGGTGGCAAACCCATCGCTGCCGTACTGCCCGGCACCGCCGTGGGCATCGGGCTTGAGCTGCCGCTGGCCACGCACCGCATCTTTGCCGCCGACAATCCCAAGGCCCGGATCGGCCTGCCGGAAATAAGGTTGGCATCTTCCCCGGTGCAGGCGGCACGACGCGGCTGGTGCGGATGCTCGGTGTGATGGGCGCGGCGGATTACCTGCTCCAGGGCAGGCTGGTGAACCCGAAGAAGGCCAAGGCCGGGATGCTGATCGACGAGGTCGTGCCCGCCGATGAACTGGTCGCGAAAGCCGTCGAATGGGTCAAGGGGTCGTCCGAATCCGACGCGGTCAAGCCGTGGGACGCCAAGGGCTACAAGATCCCCGGCGGCGCGCCCTACACGCCGCAGGGTTTTCCGACGTTTCTCGGCGCCATCGCCATGACCCACGGCAAGACGGCGGGCGTCTACCCCCAGACCAACGCCATGCTCTCCGCCGTCTACGAGGGCGCGCTGGTCGACATGGACAATGCGCTGAAGATCGAGGCGCGATGGTTCACCTCCGTCCTGATGGACCCGCGCTCGGCGGCGATGATCCGCTCGCTGTTCGTGAACAAGCAGGCCATCGAGAAGGGCGCGCGCCGCCCCGACGTGCCGGATGCCAAGGTGAAGAAGGTCGGCATCATCGGTGCCGGGATGATGGGGGCCGGAATCGGCTTCGTCTCCGCTCGCGCAGGCATCGACGTCGTCCTCATCGACCGCGATCAGGACGCTGCCGACAAGGGTCGCGCCACCATCGAGGACCTGCTGGACGAAGGCGTCAAACGCAAGAAGGTCACGGCGGACGCAAAGGACGCCATCCTTTCCCGCGTCACGGCCACCCCCGATTACGGTGCCCTGAAGGACTGCGACCTCATCGTCGAGGCCGTCTTCGAAGATCCCAAGATCAAGGCCGAGGTCACGAAGAAGGTCGAGGCCGTCATCGCGGACGACGCGATCTTCGCGACCAACACCTCGACCCTGCCCATCACCGGGTTGTCGGAAGCATCCTCGCGCCCCGACAACTTCATCGGCATCCACTTCTTCTCGCCGGTGCACAAGATGATGCTGGTCGAGATCATCAAGGGCGAGAAGACGGGCGATCTCGCGGTGGCCAAGGCGCTGGACTTCGTGCGCCAGATCAAGAAGACGCCCATCGTCGTCAACGACGCGCGATTCTTCTACGCCAACCGCTGCATCATCCCGTATCTGAACGAAGCGATGATCATGGTCAGCGAGGGGGTGAACCCGTCGCTGATCGAGAACGCCGCCAAACAGATGGGGATGCCCGTCGCGCCGCTGCAACTGACCGACGAAACGTCGCTGGAACTCGGCCATCGCATCATGTCCGCGACCAAGGCCCAGATGGGCGAATCCTACGTCGGCACCGGCGCGGACGACGTGATTACCACGCTGTACGAAAGCGAGGGCCGCGCGGGTCGCAAGAACGGCAAGGGCTTCTACGACTACGACGAGAAGGGCAAGCGCACGGCGCTCTGGCCCGATCTGGGCAAGCACTTCCCCGTCTCCGAAGAGCAGCCCGATTTCGAGGAAATCAAGAACCGTCTGCTTCTCGCACAGGTACTCGAAGCCGTCCGGGCCAAGGAAGAGGATGTTCTGGTCGATATCCGCGAGGGCGATGTGGGTGCGATCCTCGGCTGGGGTTTTGCCCCATGGTCCGGTGGTCCGCTTTCCTGGATCGACCTGACCGGCCCGAAGGAGGTCGTCGCGATCTGCGATGCGCTGAAAGCGAAATACGGCGAGCGGTTCGAAGCTCCTGCCCTGTTGCGCGAGATCGCCTCCAACGGGGAGACGTTCTACGGGCGGTTCCAGCCGCAACAGGCGGCCGCATAATCCGCCTACTGACGTAGCGTCAGTCTGTACATATGACGGATATGCGGCATGACGGGCCGCATACCCGCGAAAACCAACTCGGGGGCGAGGGACAATAATCTGCCCGAAAAGGGCGGAACACGGGAGAACAGAATGTCTTTCATGACAAGATCACTGCTGACCGGCACTGCAATGGCCATGACGTTATCCACCGCTGCAATCGCAGATGAATTCCGCCTGGACCGATTGTTCGTCGTAGGCGACAGCCTGAGCGACGGCGGTGCCTATTCGCAGGCCGTACAGGCCGGGGCCGCCCTGAACAACCAGACGGTCCCCGACATCCGGTATCGCTTTACCGACAACCGGCTGGACGGATCGAGCCGCACCTATGCCGAAGTCCTGGCCGACGAACTGGGTATCGCGCTCGAACCCAATCTCATTACCGGAGTCCCGGCGACTGCGGGAACGCCCCTGTCCGGTCTGGCGAATGACGTCGAAATTGGCGGCGGCAACTATGCACAGGGCGGCTCGCGGGTTTCTCGAGCGGCCCTCGACAATGCTCAGCGCGCGCCTTTCGGCATCACCCAGACACCTGTGACGACGCAGGTCGAACGCCTGCTCGCCAATGGCCGGACGTTCGACGCCAACGATCTCGTCATTCTCTGGGCGGGCGCGAACGACGTGCTGGCCAATTCCGCACTGGTCGGTGCCGGGGCGCGTACGCCGCAGGATGCCGGTCAGGCCGTCGGCGTCGCCGCTACCCAGATGGTCGGACAGGTCGAGCGTGTACTGGGTCGCGGTGCTTCGAACGTCGTCGTCGTCACGGTTCCCGATATCGGTGCCAACACGCCGCTCGGAACGGGATCCACGCCGCAGGGCAGGGCCTTGCTATCGGGGCTGACCGATACCTACAACGGCATCCTGCAGAATGGCGTCGGTGGTCGGGTGACGCTCGTGGATTCCAATGCCGTGCTTTCGGACGTACTCGATAATCCCACCCGCTACGGCTTTTCCGCCGTCAATCAGCGTGCGACGGTCGAATGTGCCGGGTCGTCGCTGAACTGCATCGCGGGGCCGGGGGGGAACGCGGCGAATGACGGCACCGTGCGCGTCTTCGCCGATCCCGTCCACCCCTCGACGCAGGCGCATCTCATCCTCGGTCAGATCGCGGCATCGGCACTGGTCGATATCGGACAGGTCGGCGTGATGCCCGTCGCGACGATCTCCGCGCTGCGTCAGCAGTCGCTCGGGCTGGAGCAGCGTCTCAATCTCGGGGCCTTCTTCATCAACGACGATACCGGCACCCGCGTCCGTCGTCCGGTCGGGAACGTCGAAATCTATGGCGGTGCCGAGGTCGGTTTCTACGAGAGCGACGCACAGCAGGTCGTTCCCGGCTTCGATGCCGCGACGCAGGTGGTCAAGGCCGCCGCCGACGTCATGGTCACGCCGAACATCATGCTCGGCATCGGCGGCAGCGTCGATCACGGTCAGGTCGAGTTCGAGGATGATCGCGGCGGCTTCGATTCGCGGCTCTATGTCGGCGGCGTCTTCGGCGTCGCGCAGATCATTCCCGGCGTCTATGCCAACGCCTTTCTCGGCGGTGGTCTGATCGACATCTACGACATCGAGCGCAACTACGACATCCGGGGACTGGACGGTGGCACCCTCGCGAGGGAGAGCTTCGAGGCCGATACGGACGGCACCTATTTCATCGCCCGCACCAATCTCGGTGCGGTCCTGCCCGTGGGCAACGGCTTCTTCGTCAACCCGAGCGTCGGCTTCGCCTATGAGCGCGTCGATATCGACGGCTACAGCGAAAACGCGCGCGGCGAGACGATGGAGGCGGCTCAGGCCACCATCGGCGATCTGGAATATGTCGGGTATCGCGGCACGCTGGCGCTCGGCGGTTTCTACCGTCCGCCTTCCGCGCCGGGCTGGACCTTCGGCCTGCGCGCGTCGTGGGAGCATGATTTCAACGACGACGATATCGAGGTGCCTTTCGGCGTCGGTACCGTCCCGCTGAACACGCAGACGGCACCACGCCCCGACGATTCATACGGCCTGCTGGCCGCCACGGTCGTCCGGGAGCTGTCGCACAGCACCTCGCTGAACATCGGTGCATCCGCCGCCGTGGGTCAGGACGGGGTGCAGGGCTACACCGCCAGCCTCGTCTTCAAGCACTCGTTCTGAGGCTCACGCGCCGGGCAAGCGCCCGTTGATGACATAATCGAGTATCCGGACCACCTGTTCCGGATGCTCGGCCACGGCCAGCGCCGCCGCATCGACTTCCTTGAGGGCATGGGCATGATCCGGCCCGTGCAGGACGACCAGAGGCGTACCCAGCGCCGCCGCCATCCCTGCGTCGAACGCCGCATTCCACTGCTTGTACTTTTCCCCGAACCGCACGACGACGATATCGGCGTGCTCCATCAGCGTGCGGGTGCGGATGGCATTGAGTTTCGCGCCCTTGTGATCGTGCCAGAACTTGTTTTCCTCGGCACCGAGAATGGCGACTCCGCAATCGTCCGACGCGGCGTGATCGGTGACGGGTGCGCTGAACTCGACCGGCAGGCCGGCCTCCCGCGCGCCGGTTTCGATCTGCTCGCGCCAGTCGGTATGGATTTCGCCGGAGAGATAGACGGTCCAGGTCATTGCATGGTTCCTTCGATGGGGTCAGCACGGATATAGGGCTTCGGTCGCGGGTGTCACAGCAGGCGACGGCTCACCCATTCCCGCAGCAGGGCATTCTCGTGGTTCAGCGCCTGGCGCAGCCAGCGGCCCGAACCGGGCGGCTTGCGTTCGTCATAGGGCGCATATCGTGCATCCAGCGCATCCCGGCGGGCATCGTCCATCCCGAAGATCACGAAGACGGCGCGCCGTCCCCCGACCTCCAGAAACCCCGACAGGCAGCGCACGAAATTCATCGTGCCGGTCTTGCTGCGAAAATCGTAGCCGGGCAGCCCGGCCTCGTCGCCGCGCAATCGCCCTGCACTGTGCAGGCCGATATAACCGCTTCCGAAACGCCGATGCCCGTCGCGGAGGATATCGGCCATCTGGCGTGGCGTGACGCGCGAGCGGGTCGAAAGGCCGGAATGATTCTCCAGCATCAGGTCGTCGCGGACGATGCCTTCGCTCTTCAGCCATCCGGTCGTCGTGCGCGCGGCGTCCTCGATCGTTCGCGGCGTGCCGCCGATCTGCCGTGCGGCGGCGATGCCCAGCATTTCCGCCGACAGGTTGGTCGAGTATTTCATCATCTTCTTGATCTGCGCGAAGACGACGTCCGAGCGATGCATGGCGAGCGGAGGATCGCCAGGTATGTCCGCCGTGTCCTTCGGTTCCGGCAGAACGATCCCCTCCGCCATGCAGAGCGTGCGGAACACCGTTGCGGCATACCGGGCAGGGCGTCGCACCGGAAACCACCGCTCGCCATCGCGCCGCATGTCGCGCGCCGGAATCGCCCAGACCTCGCGTTTCTCCTCCAGCCCGTGCAGGGCACCGCCCGTTCTCAGGGCGCGAAAGGCCACGGCCTCCGCCGGAACGGACCGGTCGCTCGCATGGGCGTGGGTCGTCAGAGCGCGCCTGCCCGCCCGATTGCGCCAGCGCAGCAGCACGCGGTTGAAATTGAGGCACAGCGGACCGATGGCCGGATTGTAGCTGGCCTGAAGCGGCTGGCGAGGATTGAGCACCGTCTGCTTCGGCCCGTCGATTCCCGTCACCAGGAAGTCCCCCGTGATCCGGCGCACTCCCTTCTCGCGCAACGCCCTGGCAAGCTGGGCGAGGTCGCCGGTATCGAGGGCCGCATCCCCGCCACCGACGAGGATCAGGTCGCCGTCGAGAACGCTCCCCTCCAGTGCACCTCTCGCATGGATGCGCGTCAGGAACCGGGTGGTGGGGGGCAGCGTGGACAGGGTCACGAGCGCCGTGATCGCCTTCGTCGTGGAGGCGGGAATGAACCCGTCACCGGCATTGCGGGAATCGATCACCGCGCCGCTCTCGACATCCATCAGGATATAGCCGGTCTTTCCGGGGGGAGGGCGCAGCGCGCTCGCCCGTGCCGGGCCGGTCGGCGATGCCGCAAGGGCCATGGCCCCGCCGATGAAACGCCGCCGCGAATTCATGCCCATGCTCCGCTGGCACGCAGGGCCGTGGAGGAAAGCGGCGAGGTCGGATGGGTCAGCATCGTCCAGCAGGGAGGGTCACGGAAGGGCAGGGCAGCGGCCTCGTATTCAGGCAGGCGCATGGCGGCGAACCGGCGCGCGGCGACGGACAATCCTGCGCGCACCTGTTCACCGGGGCGGGCGAGGACACAGATGGGCAGTGTATGCACGATTTCCACCCAGTGCCGCCAGCGATGGAACTGCGAAAGATTGTCCGCCCCCATCAACCAGACGAAGCGTACTCCAGGATACCGGGCACCGAGCGCATGGACGGTATCGACGGTATAGATCGTACCCAGATCGCGCTCGATCCCCGTCGCGGTGATCTTCGGATGATCGTCCAGAACGGCATTGGCCGCGTTCAGACGCCGTTCCAGCGATGCGGGCGCGTCATGTTTGAGCGGATTGCCGGGAGAGAGAAGCCACCATACCCCGTCGAGGCGCAGCCGTTTCAGGGCAATGCATGAAATATGGAGATGGCCGTCATGGGCGGGGTCGAACGACCCGCCGAGAAGGCCGATGCGCAAGCCCGGAGCAGCGGTAGGTCGTGCCTGAAACAAAAAACTCTCCCGCACGATCATCGTGCGGGAGAGCCGTATCATCCGTCATCCGCGAGGTCCAGATGGCCCCGCGAAAGGGACTTACATGGCGCAGGCGAACTGTTCGTTGGCTGCGAGCTGGATCAGCGAACCACCGCGATTGACGCAATCGATCAGTGCTTCGTCGGCGATGTTCGTCGTGCCCTGATAGGACGAGTCCTGACCCTGGGGCAACGTGTAGGCGGAGGCCGTCGATTCCTGCGGTACGCTCTTCTCGTAGTTGCAGAAATAGCTGAAATCTTCGCGCTGTTTGGCGATACCGCCGTTCGAGTAGCACGCGCGGAGCGAGCCGTCGGCACCGCTCATGTCGAGGGTCGCGGAAGCATCGGGCGCTCCGACGGCGGCGACGAATTCGACCGCGTCGACCGTCTGCACTGCAGCATCGTTCACCTGGGGAATCGCGACGACCACATCACCGGAGCCATAGACCGGCGCTGTATACGCTTCGGGGGTCGCGACGGTCGTGACGCTCTGTGCGAAAACGGAACCGGAAACGAGGGTCGAAGCAGCGACGATGGCCGCGAATGAGAGTTTTACCACGGGTTAGCTCCTGCCTGTAATGATCTGAAGTCGCTCATTAGTTCGGTATGCTGTTTGAAGCGACGACCACTCGTTCATCAAGTGGCTTCGGGGGTTTCTGTACGGGATGACGGGTAAACGCGGTAATAAAAAAGGACATATCCGTTGCTCACGCAGGATTGCAGACTGTGTCAGAATTCTCACGAGACATTGATTCACAACGTAAACTGAGCCAAGTGCGGCAGGGTGTCGCACCTGACGATTGTGACGGAACCGTGGCAGAATCGCTCCTCCCGACGGTGGAATCGCTTCGCGGGTCGGCGGATCTTCGACCTCACCGGCCACCATGCGCGCGCTCTGCCGAAGGGATGCGTAAAATCACCGCCGTAACCAAAACATGTCTCTTCGGGCATGTCTTCCGCTCTCCGGCGGTGGTCGATTGGCATCAGGAAACCGTAGCAGGGCGGACCGCCCTCATCGCGAGGACATCATGAAGAACACTGCACAGGCCGTCGTCATCGGTGGAGGCGTCGTGGGCGCGTCCGTCCTCTACCACCTCGCACGGGAAGGCATGACCGACGTCATGCTGCTGGAGCGCGACGTGCTGACCTGCGGGTCGTCGTGGCACGCGGCGGGGGGCTTCCACACGATCAACGGCGATCCCAACGTCGCCAAGCTGCAGAAATACACCATCGAACTCTACAAGGAGATCGAGGAGCTTTCGGGTCAGTCCTGCGGTGTGCACCAGACGGGCGGCGTCATGCTCGCCGCCGACGAGCAGCGGATGGAATGGCTGCGCATGTCCCTCGCGCGCGGCAAGTATCTCGGCCTCGATCTGCGGGAGATGAGCCTCGACGAGGCGCTGGAAGTGAACCCGTTCTTCGACAAGTCGAAATTCGTCGGCGCGATCTACGATCCCCTCGACGGCCATCTCGATCCCTATGGCGTGACCCATGCCTATGCGAAATCGGCGAAGATCCTCGGTGCGAAGATCCACGAGCAGACCAAGGTGGTGGACACGATCCCCAACGGCGACGGCACATGGACCGTCGTGACCGACAAGGGCAACATCCACACCGAGAACGTCGTCAATTGCGGGGGCCTGTGGGCGCGTGAAGTGGGGCGGATGGCGGGGCTGGAACTGCCCATCCTCGCGATGGAGCACCATTACCTGCTGACGGACGCGCTGCCCGGCGTGGCCGAATTCAACGAGCGCACGGGGCGCGAGGTCGGCCATGCCGTCGATTTCTCGGCGGAACTCTATACCCGGCAGGAACGCGACGGGGTGCTGATCGGCACCTACGAGCAGAACTGCAAGCCGTGGATGCCCAGGGAAACCCCGTGGAATTTCGGCTCCGAATTGCTCGAACCCGATTACGACCGGATCATGCCCTCGCTCGAAAAGATCTTCGAGCATTTCCCCGCCTATGCCGAGGCGGGCATCCGTCAGGCGGTCAACGGCCCCTTCGTCTTCGGTCCCGACGGCAACCCGATGATCGGGCCGATGCGGGGGATGCCGGGATACTGGTGCGCGGTCGCGATCATGGCCGGGTTCTCGCAGGGCGGCGGCGTCGGCCTGACGCTGGCGAACTGGATGGTGCATGGCGATCCGGGCGCGGATATCTGGGCGATGGATATCGCCCGCTACGGCGACTGGGCCACCATGCGCTACGCGAACAAGAAAGTGCGCGAGAACTATTCCCGCCGTTTCCAGATCAAGTTTCCCAACGAGGAACTCTGGGCCGCGCGCCCCGGCAAGACCACGCCGATCTACGACAAGCTGATCGCCGAAGGCGCACAGATGGGCGATGGCTGGGGGCTGGAGACGCCGCTGTGGTATGCGCCCGAGGGCGTGAAGGACGAACACAGCTTCCGCCGCTCCGCCGATTTCGACCATGTGGGTGCCGAATGCCGCGCCCTGCGCGAGGGCGTGGGGCTGGTCGAGGCATCGGGCTTCGCCAAGTACATCGTGACCGGCAAGGGGGCCGAGGCGTGGCTCGACGGAATGCTCGCCTGCCGCATCCCGAAACCGGGCCGCATGACCCTCGCCCCGATGCTCAAGGAAGACGGCAAGGTCATCGGAGACTTCTCGCTCGCGAATATCACGAAACCCAGAGCCGGGGCATCCGAAGGGGTCGCCGATATCGGCGACGGCAACCCGCTCACCCCCGCCAGCGAGGAACCGAAATTCCTGATCCTCGGTGCCGGGAACGCCGAAACCTATCACATGCGCTGGTTCCTCGAGCACCTGCCCGATGATGGCTCGGTCGAGATCGACGCGCTTGGGTTGGGGATGAACGGCCTGTCGATCTCCGGCCCGAAATCGCGCGATCTGCTGGCGAAGATTGCGGACGAGGACGTCTCGCATGATGCGATGAAGTTCATGGATATCCGCGAGATGACGCTCGACGGCATTCCCTGCATCGTGGGCCGGGTCAGCTTTACGGGTGATCTGGGCTATGAGATCTGGATGAAGCCGGAATTCCAGCGCCGCATCTACGACCTGCTGCACGAGCATGGCGAGGAGTTCGGAATCCGCAATGTCGGCCTGCGCGCGTTCCTCTCGCTGCGACTGGAGAAGAAGTTCGGTACCTGGGGCCGCGAATACCGCCCCATCTACTCGCCCGTGGAATGTGGTCTCGACCGCTTCTGCTCGACCAAGAAGGACGCCGACTATATCGGTCGCGCCGCCTTCGAGGAGGCCAGAACATCGGGCGGAAAACTGCGCCTGAAGACCTTCGTGGTCGATGCGGACGAGGCCGACGCGATCGGCGACGAGCCGGTCTTCCACAATGGCGACACGGCGGCGATCGGCTGGATTACCTCCGGCGGTTTCGCCCATGCGGCGGGGAAATCGGTCGCGATGGGATATATCCCGAAGGAGATGGCGGAAGACGCAGCCGACGGCGCTTTCGAGATCGAGATCCTCGGCCAGCGCCGCAAGGCCACGATCACCGAAGCCCCTCTCTTCGACGCCAACGGCTCCCGGATGCGAAGCTAGGCCCTGCAGGGCCGGGGGCCGACGCCCCCGGCCTCAGGCCGCTTCGCGATCCCCTTCGTCTTCCACATCCACCACGACGATTCCGCCGAGATCGCGGGTCGTGCCGATGCCGGTGGAGACCAACTGTGCCAGCTTCTTCTTGGCCTGATCGATCTCGTCGTCGATCATTCGGATATCCTCGTCATCGAAAGGCAGGTCGCAGGCGATCTTCGTGCGGAAATAGACCATGTTGTTCAACAGGTTGTTCTGTACATCCATGAAGGTGTTCAACAGTCCGCGCATGATTTGGGCCTGCTTCCTGTGCAACCTCAGGGCACGGTGTTCCAGATTGGCCACATAGACGAATCTCAGCCCTATGATCCCGGCCAGCAGAACCACGAGAACGAGCGCGCAGATGAGCGCCTTCGTCATCGCCACCTTTGCCTCGGCCTGCGTTTCGAGGGCAGACATGGATGATTTCAGTCCATCGGCATAATCTTGCTTGTGGCGTGCATAATCGTCCGAGCGCAGCAACGCATAGGCATCGGGGGCTGGCCCGTCCCGCATGGCCTCGAGCGCCTTCTTCTCCGTTGCGACGAGCCAGTCATTCGCCTTCTGGGTATGATTGAGCCGACTTTTCGCCGTCCGGGAGTCGAACATATCGATCGATTCCCGCAGCAATGCATTCAGTGCATCGACATGGGCGTAATACCGTTCGTGGAACGCCATGTCGCCCGTCGCCGTTGCGATCACGGCGGAGGAGGTCAGTATCTCGTCGATGCGGGCCATCTCGGCGATGTTCGCCTCCAGACGCTTCTGCGCATCGACCCGGTGGTCCATGACGCAGTAGGCGATCATCGCCATTGCAATCGTCGCGATCGCTATGGCGACGGCACACAGGGTATATTTGAAGGTTCGAATTCTCATCGAAATCCACTATTGTCGGTATGTCTGAACAACTGCTTGAATTACGATGCTATGGTGGGCGTCGTGCCGGTCTGCGGCCAAGGTCGCAGACGAAACCTGTCGCAGGAGATTACTCAAATGTTGAACTTAATGCGTGGAGCGGCGATTCTGTTCGCCATGGCCGGACTGCCGGCCCTTGCCTCCGCCGAGGAGCGGGTGACGTTCAAATCGGCCAAGACCACGTCATCCTACTACCAGATGTCGGTTCAGATCGCCGAAGCCGTGAAGAAGGCCACGGACGGGGATATCGTCGTCACCGTCGAGGAAAGTCAGGGATCGGTCCAGAACGTCACCGAAGCCGCCCGTCGCACCGGCAATTACGTCTTCACCACGCCCCCGGTCCTCGTGAAGCTGGCCCAGAACGGCAAGGCCATGTTCGAGGGCAAGGAAAATCCCAAATTCGCCGAGATTCGCGCGCTGTTCCCGATCCCGTCGCTGACCATGCATTTCGTGATGCGCGACGATGCGGGCGTGGAAACATTCGCCGACCTTAAGGGCAAGACCATCCTGATCGGCAAGGGATCGTTCGGTGCGAAGGAGGGGGCGAAGTACATGACGCTCTTCGGCATCGACGGTGCCGTCGAACTGGCCAATGTCGAACTGAACGCCGCCGTGTCCGCGTTGAAGAACAAGCAGATCGACGGGTTCGTTACCGCCGGTTCCTATCCTGCGCCCAACGTGATCGAGGCGGCGGCGGGAACGGGCATCACGCTGCTGTCGATGACCGACGACCAGGTGAAGATGACGGGACGCACCCGCCTCGTCATTCCCGCTGATACCTATACCGGGGTCGACGAAGACACCGTGACGACGTCCCTGCCCGTGATCGCCCATACGACCACGGCGATGAGCGACGATACCGCCTACGAACTCACCAAGGCCTACTGGTCCAGCAAGGATGCGATGGGCGAGGACAACGGATGGTGGAACGCGGTGTCCGGCGAGATGCTCGCCAATGTCCACGGCAAGATCCACCCCGGCGCGCTGCGCTATTACGACGAAGCGAAGATCGACGTGCCGAAAGAGATGCGCTGAGCGTTACCGCGATACGTCCAGAAAGGATACGCCCCGGCCCTGCGCCGGGGCGTATCCTTTCGCCGCGCCATCCATCGGTTGAAGGAGGCTCCGGCTCAGGGCCGGGGCAGGTGCCTTGATTTCAGATCATGCGAAACCGGATACCCATCCTGCGTGGATCGCTCTGGGCCTGCTGTCCATCGGCTTTCACCTGTATCTGATCTTCAGCGGGCTGATCCCCAATCTCGTCACCCGCCCCCTGCACATGGCGCTCGCCCTGCCATGGGTGTTCATCTATCTCGCAGGATCGCGCGCCGCAAAAGTGACCGGTCTGCCCCTCGCGGCGATCGGCATCGCGTGCTGTCTCTGGGTCGCGTACAACGAAGCGATGCTGGGGGATCAGTACGGCTATCTCGAAAGCAGAGCGCAGTTCTGGATCGCGGGCGTCCTCGTTCTCGTCACCCTCGAAATGGCCCGCCGCGCGATCGGTTGGCCCCTGCCCGTCATCGCTGCGCTGATGCTGCTCTACGGTCTCTTCGGCCAGCATCTGCGGGGGGAATTCGGCCATCCCGGCCTGCCGCTGGGCAGCTTTCTCGGCACGATCACCATCGCCGAAGGCGGGCTGTGGGGCAGCCTCACCGGCGTTTCCGTCTCCATCATCGCCGTCTTCGTCATCATGGGCGCGGTTCTCAATGCGGGCGAAGCGGGGCAGGGCTTCATGAATCTGGCCAGTGCCGCCGCCGGAAACCTGCGCGGCGGCGTTGCGGTTCAGACCGTCGTGGTCGCCGTGATCCTCGCTGCCATGTCCGGTGTGATGGGTGGGGAAATCGTGATGCTCGGGCTTGTGGCTCTGCCACAGATGCTCAGACTAGGGTATGATCCGAAACTGGCGATCGGCGTGATATGCGCGTCAGGGTCTCTGGCCACACTGATCCCACCGAGCATCATCATGATCGTCTACGGCCTGTCTGCCGATGTTGGCATCGGTGACTTGTTCATGGCCGGAGCAATCCCCGGCATCATGCTGGCGACGTTCTACGCGATCTTCGTCGTGATCCGGTGCTACATCAACCACGACCTCGCCCCGACCGCAGCGGAAGTGGCCGAGATACGCGGCGAGGAAACCGAGATGACGGGCGAAAAACGCCTCGCGGTCGCCTTGTGCATTCTGCTGATCGCCTGTGTCATGGGCTCGATCTATGCCGGGATTTCTACTGTGACAGAGGCGGCGGCGGTTGGCGTCGTGGGGGCGATCATTGTCGCGGCAGTGCGAAATCGTTTCAACTGGACGATGCTGCAAGAAGCGCTGGCTGGGACCATGTCGACGGTTGGCACGATTATCTGGTTAATCCTCGGTGCGGTCGCTTTTGTCGGCATCTATAACCTGATCGGAGGTGCGGACTTTATGCGCTCGCTGTTCGCAGGGTTGGGCCTGTCGGCGATGGGAATCATCTTCGTGATGATGGGGATTCTGATTGTCCTCGGCACGTTCATGGAGTGGATCGCAATCGTCTTCATCACCGTGCCGGTCTTCGCGCCAGTGGTCGAAGACCTCGCGCCGGAGCTCGGTATGGATCCGACTTGGGTAAAGGTCTGGTTCGGCGTGCTGTTCGTGATGAATATCCAGATCTACTTCCTGTCACCGCCCTTCGGACCCGCGTGTTTCTGGCTGAAATCGGTGGCACCGCCTCACATCACGTTGCAGCAGATCTTTGGCGCGGTGATCCCTTTCATCGGGTTGCAGATCATCGGGTTGATCCTCGTAATGCTGTTCCCGGAGATCGCGCTGTTTCTGCCGAAGTACCTTAGCGGCTGACTACCAGCGGGTGTGTCGCGGCGAAATAAGAGGAGCGGGCGTTCTATGGCAAGCGTGCTTAAGGTGACCCGCTTCGAGTGGGTCGTGGACTGAACATCCCGGCCCTGTCCAGCACTGCAAAGAAAGGGCGTCTCTCGGTGCGTATCGTTGTTACTGAACCAATTCATGATGATGGCCTCACCATCTTGCGCGAGAGGCCGGGCGCAGAGGTGGTTGCGTTTGAGGCTCCTGCCTCAGCGGATGAACTCGCGAACGTTATTCCAGACGCGAACGCCATTCTGACCCGAACGATGCCACTGCCCGCTGATATCTTGGCGCTAGCAAAAGGCTTGAAGATCGTAAGCAAACACGGCGTCGGCTGTGACAATATCCCCATCGGTCAAATGACCGCGAGGGGCGTACCCGTCGCCATCGCCGCCGATGCAAATGCAATTTCAGTTGCTGAACATACCATGATGTTGATGCTTGCGTGTTCGCGGCGATTGACGGAGCAAGACCGTGAGACCAGAAACGCCGACTGGTCTTACCGCAACCGCGTGCAAGGCTTTGAACTCCATGGAAAGACCATCCTCGTCATTGGCATTGGGCGCATCGGTCAGCGTGTCGCGCGGCTGTGTCAGGCTTTCGGAATGCGGATCATCGGCTATGATCCCTATGCTGGAAGCGATCCA
>ENA-ORXM01003617-ORXM01003617.1-marine-metagenome-genome-assembly--contig:-NODE-3617-length-15028-cov-10.166277_pt1 | contig 15028 bp, 12 predicted proteins | sample MGYA00237867_ERZ511480 | MGnify/ENA primary metagenome ERZ511480 (study PRJEB26309, sample SAMN06266103) | marine metagenome | isolation source: Algal blade | place: United Kingdom:Sidmouth, United...
CACGTTCGCACACACACACACAAGCTCAAGCCACTCAACCACTTCACCGTGGTCCCCCAACCCCTATCCCCACTGCGATTCAACACTGTCATGCGCACGCGCTTCTGGTCGAGAGAAAGAACCTGGCGGCGGCGCCGGCCGGCACGGCAGCATGTCATGTGATAGCACCTGCATTCAGGTCGGTGCCGTCAAGCTGGCCGATGTTGGCGTCGTGCCGGCTTCGGTCCCACTTGGAAGGTGCCGGACCATCCGCATGTCACGGAAACGTACAAGAGCAGGTGGGTAGACGTGATGTAACAAGGACAAGGACATATGAGAGTTACTGTCGTACACCACTAACTAAACACCAGCATTCCAGGTCCTATTCAACCTCTTCTGTTACCATCTGCCCCTGGGGCAGGCTACATACATCCTGGACGAGATGCCCACGCTGCTTTGCTCAACACTGGCTCTTCTTTGAGGAAACTGCGCTAACGCTCCCGCCAAAGCGCTGTGGCTGCTGTTTGGTCGCCGTGCGCTGGGCTTCAGCACGGTCCAGTTCATTCCTGGTCAGCTTTGCGTCGCTTGACCATCGCTGTTGCGCCGCACCTCCCCCACGCTCCACTTGCTCGCCGCCTGGTCGCTACAACCCCCCCCCCGCCCTTTATCTTCCTGGCTGCCAGCCCCCCGCATCCCAGTTTGCCGCTCCCTTCATTATCGCTGCCCCCTCCCCCCTACCTGTTCACCACTGACCGCTGGCGTGGCTAAAGGCCCCCGACGACCAGGTTTCCAGCGCCGCGCTTCCTGGCTGCCCTGCTGTGCCTTCCCGGCGGCCACCCGCCACTTTCCTGTCTGCCACCGCCACCGCCCTCCCTCACGCCGGCGGCATTCCAGGTTGACCCGCCCCCGCATTCTATGACGCGCCACCCCCTGTCGCTTCCTCCGCCGCCCTCTGTCGCACCAAGGGGGCTGCCTCAGGCTGCTGTGCTCGCACCTCTTCTCTGGCCCTTCACAGCTTCCCTTGGCTTCTGGTGAAGCATGGACCGCCTCCGATCCGGCCAAGTCGCTGTGGCGGCTGTCGTGAGCTCCGCCCGCTCTTTCTTTGGGGGCGAGCCGGAGGCCAAGGACGTGACGGATCTGCCGCCACCCCCCACGATGGGAGCACCACCGGTCGCCACCAAGCCGGAACCTCCTCGTTAAAGTGTCGTCGGTGACGTTGCCGCTCGGGGGCCTTCGCCCGGTGCTCCTCCCGCTGCTCCCGGGGGTGCTGCGGGGTCGACCACCCCACCCTCTGCCGCACCCCTCACGCACTGGCTTCCTGCAGGCACGCGCACATCGTCTCCCCCTGCGCCCCCGTCCACTGCAGCCGCTCTCTCGGCTCTGAGGACGTTTGAGCCCTCCATCTACATTTCTCGTGCAACTACCCTAGCACTTGTGGGTCTGGCGCAGGCGGTGTACAGGTGGCCGCGCTTGGCTCGTTGGCGCGTCCGCCTGTCTGAGCATTTTGAGCGCGTTGACGCTGCGTGCTGGACGCGCCGCGCACTTGTCCGTGCCTTTCTTCACGGTATGGTGCCGCCGGACGAGGCACCGGGCTCCATTTTGCACTACTGCAAGGAGGGTCTGGCCCGGATGATTGAGAGCGCATGGGACGAGTCTCGCACTGTCCAGCTCCGCTTCTGCTGGGAGCACGGCCAGGGCATCAGCCACGACGTGTACCTGCAGTCTCACCCGTTCTTCGACTGACTGGGCCTTGGTCGCCCCCCACATCTGCATGTGCACGTCAACGTGCTTGGTTTTTTCTGACGTTATATGTATGTTGCTCCTCGACTCTGTGGTCTTCGTTGTTTCCTCTTTGGTACAATGGACACCTCCTTGCACATGTATCTATTCTCATCCCAGTAGTAAATGCATCGACCCCAGCTTGATAGGTTCTCTGCCAACAACGGTTCCAAGCGATTCTTCGCGAGCAAATGTCACGGACCGCCGAGATACCCCGTCCTGACTTGGTCGCCGAGAGCCATCTCTACACGACGCGAACTGTAATCGAGCGGCGCCCTATGGCTGCTCCACCTGGCTCAGCGGCGTCGGCGGCAGCGGAGGAATCGGGGGTCAGGACAGTGTACCTCGGCCACCTCCAATCAGGGTGGCGCTCAGGAATGGACATGCAGGTTCCCCTGCGACCGCGAGGAGAGTGATCCGGCTGGCGTTAGCAGGCGTCCAGCAGCACCGACTCGTGGGAGTCGCAGGGCCCCGAGGAGCGGGCAGGCCAATCGGCCAGGTCACAAGGGCCCCAGAAGGGCGGATCGGTGGGATCCGTGAGGCCGACAGCCACATCAGATTCGGCTGTCCCGGTTAAACAACTTTCCAGGAGGCACTGTCTCAGCCCCTCGTAAGGAAGCGCAAAAGGGACTCTCCCGTGGCCCAGTCACCAGACCGCGCTGCCTTACCGAGTTGACACTGCACTTGAAGCAGCGTGCTCAATTTTGATTGGATAAAAGCCGGCAAAGAGCTCCAGAAGAAATATTTGCGGGTCTGCAGACCTGGTTTTGTTGTCGAGGGCCATTGAAGCCGGACTGGCCTTGATTCGTTCTTGGAGACAGGCCAGCCAACAATCTGACTGGGAGGGGGGGTTGAAGAGGAGCATGTAGCAAGCGTATGGCTCTCTGTCATCACCTCCTTACAACCGCGTGGCCAACCCCTCCCCACCCCTGAACCCCCATTACGGCGCATTCCTCACCTGGTTCCCGCGACTGCTCCCCCCCGGACCCCAGCTGGTCTCGAATCGCCTTTCTGCATCGCAGCTGTCGCACGCGTACCCCTCCTGCCCGACTGGGGAGGTGCCGCCACAGGCCGGTGGTGTGCCCGATGCCTGGACCACTTAACGGGTTCCAACGGGAGCGACCGAGGAACATGGCGGGGAAGAGTGACCCCCATCTCTGGGAATACAGTACCTCCACATCCCGCGGGACGCTTCCACCCTGCGCCATCGGATGATTTGACAGAGTGGCCATCGGTACGGCAGTCGCGAGATTCACCGAATTGTGCAAGGAAAATGGGGCCACGACGAATGTGGCGACGACGACAGCGACGTGGACGACAGTGAAGGGCAGCCTTCCCTGCGGGCTTGGCGGTGGATAGCCGCGGCCGTACGGCCATGCGCGCTGCGGACAGCGGCGGAGGCGGTGTGTCGGCCAGCCGTGGCGGCTCCGTCGAGAATAGCGGCGGCCTTGCAGCAGAGCGCGGTTTGGTGGGGACGGTGGCGGCCGTATTGCCATGCGCCGTGCGGATGGCGGCGGGGGCGGTGGGTCCGCCGACGGTTGCAGCTTGGCCGGGTATTGGAACCCCTGCGGCCGAGCGCGGTATGTGTGGGGATGGTGGGCGTGGCGGCCGTCCGAGACAGTCGCGTACTTGGTTCTTTCTACAAGGCGATCACCGAGGGTACTGTTTCTTTTCTCGATGTTTGCAAACGGTAGCCCATTGTGCTTCAGTAACACACTTGCTAAAAGTCGCGACGGGACGCCCCAGCAAGGAAGATAATGGGTACTGTGGCGGTGAGCGGCCAGTCGACCGGCCGTGGTCGCTCCGCGGTGGGTGGTGGCGGCTCTACGGTTGAGTGCGGTCCGGGTGTGGTTCGTGGGGCCGGGGGACATCCGTGTCAGCGTCTCCGCTACTGTCTTTTACCATACAGGTTCCGAGAGCATTACTCGTTTGTATGATGAGAGCACAAAGTCGCCGTTCTTCCATATAATATGTTTCACTGCATGTTGACTCCTCTCCCCTCTTCAGCGCCGCAGCGTACGGTGGCCAACCTACGGTGGCCGCCGGCGTGTCATCAAACGCAAACCCCCATCGACATAGCAACGGCGCCCCCCGCCTCTCCTGCCACGGCCCTCTAGCGGCGCCGTCCATGGCTACGGCGCCGTGGTGGCCGTCCCCAGCTCACCGGGGTGACGCAGCACGTGCGCTGTGCCTCGCCGACCACCTCTTCCGCCAGAGTGCGGGCGGCAGCCGCCTTGGTGTCGTGCGCCTTTGACTTCACCGAGTTCGCCGTCGCCGTGGCCGCCGCCACGGCTGCTACTTGCTGTCCGAGTGGCTACTGCGGTGGCAGCGACCACACCTCGCCAAAGTCTTGCGCCACGTTGCAGATATCGTCGTAGCGCTCGACGTCTGCATCGTCCTTGTCCGAGGAGCCCACGGACGCTCCCTCCACCGACCATCCTGCGCGTGCCCCCACCACCGACGGACTCGCGCATGCCCCCGCCAGCAATGGGTTCACAGCAGGACGATCCGCGGGCGCGTCCACCACCAGCGAACCCACGAGTGCCGCTGGCACGGACGGGCTTGTGGGCGCCCTCGCCACCCCCGAGGAGCACACGGACGCTCCTGCCACCAACAGACCCGCGCGTGCCCCCGCCACCGACGGACTCGGTCATGCCCCCGCCAACGACGGGCGCACAGCCCGGGGATCCGTGGGCGCCTCCACCACGAGCGGACCCGAGCGTGCCCCTGCCACGGTGGGCTCGCGGATGCCCCCGCCACCGACGCATCGGAAAGACCCGCGGAGGTATCCACCCCCATCAGCGGCGACAAGCCATCGGGAGCACCCGCCATTGGCGCGGCGATGACGGCAGATGCGGCGGCGAACAGCCTTTCCGCCCCGGCGGCACCACGGCGCAGTCTGAGTTTCCGCTTCGACGCAGCAGCGACGTCGGAGTCGCAGACGGAGCCAAGTGGCGCCGGCAGCGCAGCGGTGGAGGGGTGGGGTCAGGTGCCGCGGTCAGAAACGACAGGCGGGGAAGGAGTTGGGGGCGCCACGCGGCAGGAGACAAAAAGGCAGGTTGGCTTGCGTCAGAGAGCGGCGGCTTGGTGCGAAAGGGGGATGGGCCCTGTGCCGCCAAAGCGCCGGCTTCTTGCCGAAAGCACCAGAGCGTTTGCGGCCGCCTGTGGTGGGCGGGCTTTGGGGCCGCCTGTGACAGGCGGGCTTGGTGGCGGTTGCGCGAGCTCGCGGGAGAATCAACAGGTTAGCTAAAATGCTGTTAAGTCGGACGTCGACATTTATCAAGGTCTTCCTATAGCAGTGCGTATTGTATTTTCCGATGTGCTGTTTGGATTCACTGTTCAGACATCACGTAACTCCCAAATCCGTGTCTGTGACGCAGCGAAATCTCCTTGGATTCAATGTGAGCGCAAGGCTCCTGTTCAGCGCCTGTCAAAAGAGTAACACGATAGTGAGGAGCACAAGATTTTGAGCACCTGAGGCAGCGAGGGCACCGTGTGCACAGAGAGAGAGCCGGGTCTATGTTCATCTGTGCTACAAACTAGCTTTCAAAGAGTCAAGTGACCACACAATTTCCACACCACGTAGGTCCCCCATGCGCCACACCTTGCGCCTGTGGCCGGGTAAACGATACCGAATCTGCATGGGATACCGATACAGAGCATCCTGCACAGCAGTCACACGCACAGCACCACAATCAGGATGAACTGTAACGCCATGGAAGCGGCGCATGCTCCTGACGAGTCTCGCAATGGCGACCGCTTTGCCATTGGCTCGGAGAAGTTGGCAACACGTGTTGTCGGCCAGCTCCGCCACCGACACCGTCGACTCATCCACGGGCTCGGCCTCGGGCTTCTTGTTGGGCTCGTTGTTGGGCTCGTCGTCGACGACGTCCTGAGATGCGCCGCCGCCACTCTGTCGCAAGCGAGCGCTGGAGCGGCGCCGCCGCTTAGCCGCAGGCAGCCTGTCAGCCGTGGCAACAGGTACGTGAGCACTGCGCCCGACAGGTGCATGAGAAGAAGCGGCCGGCGCGAGAGCGGAAGAGGCGGTCGCGCCAGCGGAAGCAGATGACGTACTTGGGCTTGACACCGCCCGCTTGCGCTTCCGATGACGAGCGGCGTCGTCTGGAGACGATGCCGCCGACGACGGGGAGCTCGCTTCAATCTCTTGCCTGACGGGCCCACCAGTGCGGTTGTCCCGAAAGAAAGACACGCTCCGCCCGCTCCTCCCACTTCGGCGAGTCGACGCCGTTGCGTTGGATGAATCGGCCCCCGTGACCACCGCCTGTGGCACCGCGGGCGATGGCGGTTTGATCGCTGGGCCAGAGCCAGAGAGGGCGGCGGTCGACGGCTCCGCCGAGTCCACTGCTGTCGACGGCAGCACCGCACCCGTGCCGTCGGGCGAGGGTGGTGGAGGCGTGTCTGGTGAGGGTGCAGGGAGGATGGCGGCCGGCGGGATGGATGGCGCCGGGGCGTCCCCCGCTCCAGAAGGGTTGGATATCACGGCTGCCGCCGGGAAGGGATGCACAGCCTCCACTGCGGCCGGAGGAACAACCACGCCCGCCTCGTCGGGCAAAAATGCCGGCGGCGTGTCTGGTGAGGAGGAAGGTAGCGGGGTGGTCAGCGAGTTGGATGGCGTCGGGGCGCCCGCAGCGGCAGTCTTGTTGGATCCACCCACGGCCGCCGTCTTGGTACTCGCGCTCTTGAAAGGGTTGATTCGTCTCGTGCGGGCAAGCAACGCAGCCTCGGCGGGGAAGTTTGACGTGATGCTACTCGTCGGGGGCGGGCCCTTGGGCGGCGACGACTCGGCTGTGGCAGCGGCCGCCGCCCTAGTCGCCACCCCAGCCGCCATCGCCGGATGCAAGGTCGGAGCCACCGTCAAAGGAGGCTGTGGGGGTGATGCCTCTACAGAAGCAGGGGGCGGGCGTGGCGTCGCTACCAAAGGAGGCCGCGGCTTTGGTTGCGAGGGCGACTTTGACTGCCGTAGCGGCGACGCCGTCGCCGCAGTTGGTGGGGGCGGCGGTGCCGACGCCGGTTTTAACGGGGGTGGCAGCAGGGCCGTCGTCGTGGATGGCGAGAGCGGCAGTGCCGCCGATGCGGACGGCGGGGAGGGCTGGGGTGCCTTCGATGCACGTGGCTCACTCGACGGTGGTGTGCGTGCTGCCCGAGAGCTGTTGCGAGGAGGTGCCTTGGCCGGACGTTTGGCAGCTACCGAAGTAGACGACACAGCGGACGGCTGCGCCCTTGCCGCAGGCGCACCTGCTGCCGCGGATGTTGCCGCGGTACCTGGTGTCCTTGCCTCTGCCGTGGTAAATGCCGCCGGAGCCGCTTACTTGGGCGTGCGAGTTCGTCCACTTGTCGCTGACGGGTGCAAAGCTGCTGGTTCCACTCGCTTCGGCATGCGAGCCGGTCCCTTCCCGCGACCGCTACCACAAGACTCTAGTGCAGCAGGGGGAAGAGGAGCGAGAAATGGGGATGAAGCAGTGCGGTTGACGTGAGTTGGGCGATTAGATCCCTTGTACACGTGGTCCCGCGGTCGAAGGGGGGTGTTGAAGAATGTTGCACCAGGAGGCAGAGGGACGACTTGGAGAGCCGCAAGCTCCGCGGGGGAGGGGGGCACGCGTGGAGCCGACCGTAGAGGTGCAAGCGACGTCAGAGAGGCGGGCGTCTGCGTGCGCGGTCGACTGAGCTCGGTGCTGGAGTTGGCCTTGATGAAGTTGTCAAACGCAACGCGAGCCGACTCCTCCATTTGCAGCATGAGCACGAGATGCGCCAATCGAACGTCGGTGTCGACGCGGTTGCGTGGACAAAAGAAATGCGGCAGCGACACCTTGACGGGTCGTGCAAACGCGTCCTTCCGCGTCCGCTTGTCAACCTTGGCACGCAGCTCGTACGGAAGCTCCACTTCGAGCGCCCACACGTCCTTTTCATCCTTGCGCGGCCACCATTCCAGCCGTATCTTCGCCCCGACGACGCTCATGTCGAGCGTGTCGGCGATGGCCTTGCCCAAAATTGGCATCAGCGTCCGCAAGTGCGTCCGGACGTTGCCAATGGCAAGAAGCCGCTCAACAAGCACCATCGTAGCAGCGGAAACCCCGATCGTCGCGGGCCGGCGCTCAACAATGGGTGACTTGTCAGGCTGCTTCCGCCAGCTGCGCGGAACGCCGCTGCGCACAGATGTCAATGACAGACCGTCCTCCAGCGCCGCCGCTTGGGGCGCCGCCAAGGTGGCAGCGGAAACCGCGCTCCCCATGACGGTGCAGGGCGTAGCGGTCTTACCGCTAGGAGGCACACCAACTACCGATCCGTCCGCGGCGGGAACCGTCCCGCCGGTGTTGATAACCGCACGGATCAACGCTTGTGCAGCGTCGTCGTCAGCTTCGGTTTCGGCTTCCTCCTCCGCCAAAGCCGCGTCGAGCACGGCAGCGGCGGCAGCGGCCGCCTCTGCCTCGGCATCTTTCTCGGCGTGAACGCCCTCCGACGTGGGTGGTGTGGTAGACGAAGGTCTTGCGGCTCCCGAGGCAGGAGGTAACTCTGTCTTCAAATCGGAGCTGCGCTTTGTGACTCCGCTCTCCCCCGCCCGCTCAATCTGCGACAGGCTGTCGCTCCCGCGGCAGCGGCCTCCCTTGGCCGGCACGCGGCGAGCACTACCCGCGCCGTCGATAGAGGGCGCACCGACGCCACCCTTTTCCGTGCTCAGACGGCGGGTAGCGCGCATGGAGGGGATGCGCTTGGCCGAGGCGGCGCGCATTGCGCCGGCCGACTCGACAAAGCGGTAGACGGAGCCGAGTACCCCACCAGCGGAGCTATCGAGCACGGCCTTGTCCTCAAACACCGGCGTCCAGAAAACGTCGCCGTTCTCGTCAAAGCCCGACACGTGCACGTGGAAGTTCATCGTCGGGTAGTCCTCCGCCAACGTCTCGATCATCCGCAAGAAGTGAAACAGTAGGCGGGTGGCGGCCGGCGTCGGAGGCCGGCGCCTGCCCGCCCTCTTGTTGAGCTTGATTGCCATCGCATCCGCCACCTGCCCGATCGTGAGCTTGGCCATGGTGGTCACAAACAGCGGCCACGGGAAGACGAGCAACGGAGGGTGGGGCAAAATATGGCGTTGGGAGCGGTGCAGCGTCGATAAAGGAGAGGGGGTAAGGCGAGGAGCTGGAGGGGATCACCGTGACGTACGAGTGTAGGGCAGGTCGTGGAAAAATGGGGGGAAGCCGGGCGGGGAGCAGGCCGGGTAGCAGCGGGTGGTACGCCAGAGAATGTGTCACGGCCGCGGGGGTGGTAGAGGCCGCCGCATCGGAGACCGGTACACGTCAATGACGCGCATGCGCGCCGCGCACGCACACGTCGGTGATGCGAGCCGCATGCGCGCCGCGCGTGGGTGCCGCACCGGCCAGCAGAGAGCAGTGTGCTTGGTCCACGGTGGTTGGCGAGTGCCTGCCTGGGTGGCCACACGACAGGTGGCGGCACGCAATGGGGTGGCCGTGTCGGGGAGACGCGGCCGCGGGAGCGTGCGCTCGGGGGTGCCCCCCCCCAGATGGCCTCCAGGGAGGGGCCCGTGCCGACCCGCGGAGCATGCCTGTCCGACGTGCCCGAAAAGGCGGGCAGTGCAGTTGTCAACTCGTAGGTCCCATAGATTTAACGGCGCGGATCGCGCGACCACTGGCTGGAGATCCAACGCGGACGTCCAATGAATGAAGAGCAAAGGGACAAGTGGCGCGATGCGCGCCCAATGGGCGTGGTGCAGGGAACGAATGACAGCCATCCGATCATGACGATGGAAGGGGCCACAATTGGGATGAGCCCGTCACAAATATAGGGCCCAACGAAGAGAGCCAGCGGCGGACCATCACAAATCGTGTGAGCTCCAATCGGGCCAAGCGCTGCGCCGAGCTTGCGGTTCTCCTGGCGTCCTATTGGTGGATACGAATGGCACGGTCAGAATGGCACAGAGGCGGACGTGCCAAAGGGCATTTGCAGCCCGTATGGGCGTCCAATGCAACGCCTGGATGCCACTGCACCCGCCGTGCCGGCGGATTGTAGAAGTTCCTGCGCCACTCACGACAGCTGTGTACTCACGACAGGTGGTGTGTACTCACGACAGTATTGATCCGTCCAATTCATTGGTCCAGCACAGTACAACCAATACACGAAGTAGTACCACAAAAGAATAAGGTAGCCCCTCTCTTTAGTTATAAAAATGCAATCAGCACAGTGCTGACAACAATGTGTACCGCACCCGGCTGTACTCCTACCCAGGCTCAGTGCTGTCGAGCACGTCCGGGGAGCCGTCTTTAGCTGACCCAGTCCAGGTCAGTTGTCCGTAGCACACCTGTCCAGCACTAATCTGCCAACACATGATCGAACAGCATTGGCCACAGCATGTCGTGCTGACACAGGCTCGAGTGCTGATTGGTACAGCGACGACAGTCAATGAGCTCGTCCGTACCCGGGAGGTGTACCCACGCGGGCCCTCGAACCAACACCGTCACAGCCGTCACCCCGACGACCCCCTCCCTGTGTGCTGTTGCAGGCTGCTGCACGGCCTCGACGGAGCGGGCCCGCAGCGGGCCCGCAACGACGACTCGACTCAACGTTTCGCTCTTGAGAGCAAGGGACGGGCGTCACCGTCATGGCCCGTGGACTGATGACTCGTGGGCTGCTCCCGTTCTCCCGCATCGTTCGCGGCTGTTCCCTCTCTCCCCTCCCCTTCCTGGCCTCACCCCTTCTGCCGACACCCCCTTCCCCCTCCAGCCCATCCACCCAATCCCCCTTCACGCTCCCCGCCGCCAGGAGGTATGACTCTGTTGGACGACGTGAGTCGCCTTCTTGAGGCCGCTAGCCACGCACTGGCCGCCGCGAATGCGGGACACATTGACGGTGTGACCGCCGGCCCGGCAGCAATGCCCCCTGTCAGTGGTCCGGCAGCCACCGGCTACGTTGCCGGCTCCGGTGACAGTGAGGGTCTCCACGGCGGCCACGTCGGTTGTGTCGGCCGTGTTGACGCGGGCCATGTCGACCCTGCTGGCAGGCTGGCCCCAGAACCGACCGCCGCATCGACCTCCGTGCTCGTCAACGGCCTCGTTCTTCCACCCACCCCGCCTTTGTTGCCGCCGTTTCCTACCCTGGGGACACCGCTTTCCGTGCCGGACATCACGCCAGTGCCGCTGACGGACGGGGCTCGGGATCCCGCCGTGTCGCCCGACACGATCGCGGCAGCCGCCGCGAGGCTGGTTGCGGCCGTCAACATGATCGCCACCGCGAGGGCGAGCACCAACACGGCCGCCGCCGCTTCCTATATTGGCGGCGCCAGCACGCACGTGGCAGCCCGCCTGGTGGACCCCGCGGCCCCCGCGGTCGCCGCCGACAGTACGGTCTCCCCCGCTGCCAACACGGACGCCCCTGCCAGTACGGTCGCCCCCGCTGCCCCCAAGGGCGCCCCCGCGAGTACGGTCGCCCCCGCCAGTACGGTCGCCCCCGCCAGTACGGTCGCCGCCGCCAACAAGGGCACCCCCGCTGTCAACACGGTCGCTGCCACCAGCACGGGCGCTTTCATCGCCACCTCGGACGGCCCCGCCCCCCCCGGAGCCACCACTGCCAACACGCTCGCCGCTGCCAGTACGGTTGCCCCAGCCGCCAACACGGTGGTCGCCGTCAGTACGGTCGCCCCGGCTACCAACGCGGTCGGCGCTGCCAGTACGGACGCCGCTGCCAGTACGGCCGCCGCTGCCAGTACGGTCGCCGCCATCAACACGGTGACCGCCGTCAGCACGGGCGCCTCCGCCAAGACGATGATCACCGCCGAGACTGTGTGCATCGCCGCCAACACGGTGGCCGCCGCCAGTGCGGCAGGCGCGGTCGACAGGCCGGCGTCGGCGGCCAGTACGGGTGCCGGAGTGGCCGCCGCCGCCAATCCAAGCGCTGGTGCCGTCATCGACATCGGCGACGCGCGCGACGCAGACGACGCAAACGACGCGGGTGACGCGATGGATGTGGATGCGCCCTTGGCAGCGGATGAGGCCAACCCAGTCGGTCCGGCGACGTCGTCTCCTCGCTCTAACGTCACCAGCACGCGTGATTCAGGTCGCATGGGGACGTTGGCGGCTGGCTCTGGTAGTAGGAGTGCAAGTGAGAAGCGGACAACAACTCGCAACGCCAACGCCAACGCCTCTCACCAACTGTACGTTTGTGCCGCTTACTCGACTATTTCTTTTACTCTCCTTCTTTCGTGCTATTTTTGTACTGCTGCTGCTTTACTGGACGAGGTGGTTGTTGGTATATCTCATGCAAGTACTGACTGGGCGTGTCTTGGACGCTTGTGCTTCCCTCCCTCTTGTGGTTTTGTGATGCAGGCAAGCGAGGCTGGACTTCAGCTGCTGGAAAGGCAGCAAGCACGGCCACCGGCGGTTGCTCATTGACAGCAACCCCGCTCCTCCCTCCAAGTCACCATCAACCCCGTCACGAAAGCGCACGAGGGCGCAAGCGTTGGCAGACGAGTCGAGCGCCGTCGTGACCGCGCTCGAGTGGACGCGCGGCGGCACGGCGGTTCCTGTCGCCCCTCCCGCTTGGAGCCCTACTGGCGGGGACGCGACGCTGTATGCGTACATCTCCGCGCACAACTCCTATATCGCGGCGATGGCGGCGTCTTCCATGGCCGTAAACTCGGAGGTGCCCGTCGGCGAGGTGGGCCTGGTGCGTGACGCGTCCCCCCCTGCGAAGCGACAGCGCCAAGGGGCATGCGCCGTGGACGCGGGGGGCCCCGCGGGTGGCTTCGTTGGTTCTTGTGGTTCCGCCGACGCGGGCGGTGACGGTGGCGCTGGCAAGGACGGCGGCGGCGGGAGTGGCGAAAACGACGGCGCTGGTGGTGACGACGAGGGCGGGGGCGTCGTCGGCGCGGATGTGGGCGTTACACCCAGTGGTGACGTTGGCGTCAGTCGTGCTGCTGACGCTGGCGGGGCTGCAGGCGGGGACGGCGACGGCGACGGTGCGAGCGAGGCCGTTGGCGGGGGTATCGCCGGTGACGGGAAGCGTCACTTCACCCTACGTCGGTCGGCGTTCGTCAGACGCAAGAAGGCGCCCCCCGTCGTGTCATCTGGGCAGCCGCGCATTCTTGGTCTTCGGCGTGTACTGACGAAGCGTGTACTGCGTGCGCTCGTACAACCGAAGTCGGCTGATGACGGCTTTCACTCTGCCGACACGCTCGACGCCGTGCTGCGGGAGGTGGTGATGGACGTGCATGAGGTCGGTGTTGCAGCTGCGAAGGACATGCTGAAGACGGTGTACCGACCGGCGGCCCCCAGCGCGAGCGGTCGGGGCAAGACGGGGTCGGCGTCAAGGAAGGCCAAGGAGCCCGCCCCGGTGGCGCTGCGTCTGTGGTTGGGAAAGACAAGGAATAACATTCACTGCAGCCTGAACAAGGTCATCCAGCGGACTTGGGCAGAGGGCGCCTCATTTGACGGGCAGTCGAAGACGGCAGCGGCTGGCTTTCTCGGCGGGCATGGCTTCTTGGAGTCTGTCGCTGGTCGGCGGGGGACGGTGCTCGCGACGTTGGCAACCATTCTGTACTGTGGCGGCAACTTGGAGGAGTGTATCTTCCCGGGCGGGGAGAACTGCAATGCCGTCGTCAAGGTGGACCTCACCACCTTGGCATTTGTCTTGAGCAAGGTACGGATTGAGTTGGTGCAAGTGGACGCGTGTGACAACTAGTACGATGAGGTGTTGGACGCATTGTGTGACTGGTGTGTGTGTTGGGCACTGGTGTGTGTGTTGGGCGAATGTACTGACGGTGTGCTACCTGCTCATGCTATCACCCCGTGGCACGTACTCGTTTTTTTATGCTCTGAGCTGTGTCATGTCACTGTACTGGCGTTCCCTAACACAGGTCCGCCTCTCTCTCGAGCAAATATGCGTCAAGGACTTGCTCCCGGCCGGCAGCAAGAAGCCGAGCGCCTCGGGTCTGCACGGTGGCGTCGTGAAGATGGGAAGGGTGGTCTGGGCCAAAGAGCTCAAGTATCTGCACGCGCACGTCGACAGTAGCACAGACGGCTGGGGCGCGCTGATCTCGACCAACAAGGGAAACAAAGAGCGTGCAACCATCACCGACGACCCGGGCGTACCCAACGCCTCCATCGAATTGGATATCGCCGTTGACAAGAAGGGGGAGAGTGGCGAGGTCGTCACGCCGGCAGAGGTCGCGCAGCTCAAGAAGCTGGTGCGCGACTGGGTCGCGCAACGCAAGGACGATGTCGCTGTCATTGACGACGACGACGACCCCGACCTTCCTGGAGGCCGTGGTCCTGATGGCGGCGGCGGTGATCGGGGTGGAGATGTGGGGGGCGGCGGCGCAGGTAACGGCGGCGGTGGTGCTGGAAGTGTGAATGGGGCGGACGACGGGGGTGGGGGGGATGCTGGTGCCGGGGGTGATGGCGGTGCCGATGTGGGCACGAATGTGGAGGGCGACGGGGGTGATGGCGACGACGTGCCGAGCGGCACGGACGCAGCCATCGATGACCTATTCGGGGTCAACCGAATGCGTCATCCGCTGTCGCCGACGGCCTCGGAGGAGAGGCCAGTCGTGCGGCGCAAGCGGCGGTCAAAGTGGATTACCAGACGCGTCGACTCCGACGAGGAGAGCGCGGGGAGGTCGTCCAAGAATGACTCGGACAAGGATTTCATTGTCAGTGATGATGCTTCTCCAGAGAGCCGCTAGTCGTGAGTGCTTCTGAGTATGCTTGCTTGCTTGCTTGTGCGCTTTACTGTCGTTATGTCTTGCCTTTACTCTGGGCTTTGTATGCTGTGCTTGCTGTGGTGAATGTACTGGGCTTCTGCTGTTCGTTTCTTTTGTGCTGGGGTTGTTCATCGTCCGCTCTTCTGCGCACAGGGGGGGGCAGCCAGGCGGCGGACAGGTGGTGGGCGAGTGGTGAGTAGGCGGTGGGTAGGTGGTGGGCAAAGGGCGGGCAAGTGGTCCGCAAATGGTGGACATGCGGCAGGTGGGTGGTCGTTGGTCGGCGGGTAGGTGACGGGCAGGTCGTGGGTCGACGGTAGGAATGTGGCGGCGGGACGGCGGCGGGCAGGCGGCGGCCCGGTGGCGGACAGGCGCTGGGTTGGCGGCCGGCCGATCGCGGCCAAGTGGGGGGCGGGTGCGTGCTTGGCGGCGGGCAAGTGTGCGGCGAATGGCGGGCAGGCGGTGTGTTGGCGGCGGGCGTGTGACGGGCAAGTGGGGGGCGGGTGGGTGCTTGGCAGCGGGTGTGTGGCGTGCAACTTGTGGGCGGGC